>Ga0065720_1019681_pt1 | contig 21379 bp, 4 predicted proteins | sample Thericmetagenome_FD_59107 | JGI IMG/M metagenome (GOLD analysis project Ga0065720, IMG submission 59107) | Thermophilic microbial communities from the Joint Bioenergy Institute, California, USA of rice/straw/compost enrichment - eDNA_2 v2... | ecosystem: Engineered > Solid waste > Grass >...
CACCCAATTGAAGGGTGCTAGCCGACATCACCTTGGCGGCTAGGTGTTCTCATGACATGGGTTTTGTCTGCAAGCTCACGGGCTCGCTGGGCGAAGATCGGCATGGGAGAGCTGCACCTTGGCTAAATCGTCATCTTTTGTACACCATTGTACTTCCTCGCGAACATGCTATCTGGGAGACTCTCAGTTCAGACATGCCGGTGCTCCTTTTCTTTTTTTGTTCGATTGCTCTTTGCTTGACTCCGTTCCTGTGACAGGTCCTTTATTTCCTTTGCTCCGGTATGACCGTCCAATGACTCGAGCTGAATACTATCAACTCAAGTGTCTGCGGACATCTGATGTTCCTTCGAGCTGGCTGCCGTCCTGAAGGTATGAGCGCGGCACATCACAGAGGGGTTGTGTACCCATCCACGCGGAAAGCCAAGTGCGGGGCATCCTTGGCATTCCTGGCCTGTGCTTGTTCGTCTGGCAAGCGTTCGTGAATCGTGCCCCGCTCCCGATGCTTGTTCCAGCCCCAGACTTGAGGTCTGAATACGACTTCAATTCGCCGGTGCCCAGACAGCGCGTTCCATGCTGTTCCAGAGGTCCGGGGACAAGCTGGGGTTTTTGTGGTCTGTACCGGCATTCCCTCCATCCAAAGCTCGGGTCAAACCGTCACACTCACGCCAGATTGCACCCCCACGTTTTGTGGCCCACACGTCTGCAGCGCAGTGCAGAACTGCAGACAGGCCGTAGCGAAAATCTGCTGTAAACATCTTGAGCGCTCATGCCTCCGACACATTTTTGGCCAGCCAGCTGGACTGGGTTCTTTCTTCCATGGTGTTGGCAGCCAGCATTGATGTCCCCTGTGCTTAAGTCGCAGGGCACGCACTCAGACACAGTGTCGGAACAGCCTTCCAGGGCTCTATCACTTATTAAGCAACCTAATCCCAGTTTATACTCGTCTGCAACAAGCTTCTGTGGAGTTATTTCTCGTCACGCATCAGGGATCACCAAGGGATCCGATCGACTTCTGCGATGAGCTTTCGGCATCCGATGACCACCTATCTATGGAGCACTTTTTGGCTCTATTTAACTTCATCCCTTATCTAACCACTTACACTTTGTCTTTCCATCTGCTCTTACACCTCCCATCCACGACCCGAGACATTTTTCCGTCTGTTGTGCTGCGCAACCCTCTGACGACAGACAACATCGCCCTGTGGCTTCGAACACGACTGCCAGTAACTCCACTGTGCCAATCACAAACATTGGGAAAGGAGGGGAGGGAAGCAGAACGTCCTTCTGGCTGAACCCGCGTCACGAACACGCAGCCACACTTTCGACCTTCTCGATCCTACGTCTTGCCATACTCGGAGACTGGTCAAGAACATTCATCCATATTCAGTACCTCAAAAATAAAAAACCAAAAAAAGACGGGCGACTCATCAGTTGTAGTCATCCAGATATTCAGGGGCCTTGGCACTCCATTAGCATCGGGACTCCTGGGCTCACGCTCCGTTGAGGAGCGATTGACATCACACTCCTCCAAGCTTCTGCCCATGCTACGGATCCGTACCCGAGATTCAAATTTCCCTCCCGTCACTGGTGTTCACACGCAGGACGCCACAAACCTGCCCAGATTGTGATGCCCAGATCTGATTTGTTACTTCGCTAGTTGGTGTTGCCCGGCTCCTGCTCATTGTCTACATATTAACGCATCCACCACCTAGAACCCCTTCTCAAGGTACGGTACCCGTCCTGCTGCCACGGCGGCGTTTTGCTTGGATCCAGTCGTTGGCGGAGCCCACCCCACGTTCGCCATTATTGCCAACTCCGCTTGCCTGGTCCTTGTTGTCAGATGAAATAAAGAAGCATCGTAACTTACTCGAGGATCGCCGGGCAGATTTTTTTTTTTTTTTTGCTATTGGCATTCCGTCTTCCTTCATCCTTTTTGTTACTGCAGCCGAGCAGAACATAGATCTCCCCTGACTAAAGCAACGACCCTCGGTTGGGTTGGCTTACACGGTCAATTACATCACACCCTTTTCACTACTACTATCACCTTCTCCTCAGAGTAACTGCGGCATCGTCAATCAACTCCTAGTCATCAGTTGCGGAGTGACAAATCTGCGGTTTCTGCCCTGACGAATACCTAGGACGAACCTCAGTTTGCAATGGAACAGGGTGTTAATATGAACGCACAGGTGTCGTTCCTTGTAAGTATCACACGTACTCATAGCTCGACTATTGAATGAGAGGGGATATTCACATGATTATGGTCTATTTCCCCTACTTCGCAAATCATCGCTTTTCATATTCGATTGGAGACGTAGGGTCGCTGACGGGAGGATCCTAGGAAGCGGCATTAACCCTGATCCATATTCCTTTAGACCTCTATTGGGCCTTTATTCAGCCAATCCTGAAGATTTTGCTTCCGCCTAGCCAAGACCCAACAGGCCAGAACACGGCAAGCCTGAGCAGTATAGCTAGCCAGTATCAGCATGTATTTCTTAACATCAGTGTCACGCCCATAGAATGCTCCATCGTCTGTGACTCGGCATGGGCAGAATCCGAGTTCATACCAGCCATAAAACGCCTACCCAAAGACAAGGCAAAGTCGGTGCTTATATCCAAGGACAAGTATGCAGCCCTTTGTGTCATCACCGGATCCCTGGACGCCGGCTCCCGCGTCGCCGACCTAACCTCGCCCCTCGCCCTCGCCAATATCCCCATCTTCTTCATCACCACATATTACTCCGATTTCATCCTCGTCCCAATCAGAGACCGCCAAGCCGTGGTCAAGACCCTATTGGGTAAAGGATTCGTTTTCTCCCAAGATGACCAGTCGCGCCTCATTACCCCCGCCTCAGGACGCCCACACTCCTCCAGCTACAGCAATAACACCGTGTATCCATATACACACGACTGGAGCTCGGCAATCCAAAGCCGGGCCAGCAACTACGCAAGTGAAAACTGCGTCGACCCGAACACCACTCCCCCTTCACCACCGCCCCCATCACCCCCCTTATCACCCACCGCAACGCTCACAGCCCTCGACGAGCTCCAAGAACGCACATTCAGCCTCCTCAAAAAGCGCCATGTCGTGCCATATGTTCAACCGAACTTGACTCTCGTCCACTGCACGGGAATCCAACACCATTCGTCGTCGTCCTCGCCCCGCGGCGCTTCCAACGGCGGCAGTCGCCGTAACAGCCGGCCCTCATGGGTCGATACCATCGACGCAAAGCTGCACACGGCGCTGGTAGCCGCACTGGTATCACAACCACGGTTTGTATCAGTTACGTTCGCGATGGACGACCCGCCATCGCTGCTGCTGGATCGTGAGCTGCTGCCGCTGTTTGGCGGGTCGTTGGTCGGGCCGACAGGGGAAGGAGCTGGGTTGGTGCCGGTCTTCCTTGACTTGGCTGATTTGCCATTTGAAGCAACGGGCATTGTGTCTGGGGTTGCGGGGCGGCTGGTCAAGGAGATGGGGTGCTTGGTTTCGGATGGCGAGCGGGCTGGAGGGGGCGAGCTGTCGTATTTGTCAACGGCAAGGGCTGGTGCTGTCATTTTGGAGGAAGGGGTTGCTGGAGAAGCCATGGCTGTTTTGAAAAGAGGGCTTGTTGAAGAGCAGTGAGAAACCAGCTCTCAGGAGGACCCGTACTTGGAGAATGCTGTCCTCCTGGATGAGATCAGAGTTGGCCGCTGGCGTATTAGGGCAAGGATGAGATGATCTACCCGAAAGAAAATATGTGTATCACTTGAAATAGCCCTGAAGGGGAACACAAAAAGTACGGGCTGGGTTTATCGGGGTTCAAAAGCATTTGGAAATGAGGAAAAGTATCTGCTGCCGAACTTCGGGGAAGTGGTATGCCCCTTGAGGAGAAAAACCGTAAGAAACGCCAATGATGGTAGTACAGATGCCATGAAGATTTCTAATTCTTGATGACTGGAGTGTTTTGGGTCTTTATTTTCCTCCCTTCTTCTTCTTCTCCCCGCTATTACTCACCAGCCCTGCTTGAACGAATGCGTCCCTGGCGACTTGGTTGATGAGCGTGAACCGCCTAGGTCCCAGCTTGACGCCGCCGTACCATCGCGACACCACCACCATGACGTCCCAAAGGTCCATACGTTGCATGAGATGAAGTAAACGGCCTCCAGCTGCCGTCTCGCCATCATCATCACAATCTTGGAAACTGGTCCCGTTCAATCCACGGATACGCCAGGCCGTCATGTTGTGCGTTGCGGCTCGCACTTTCTTGTCCGTCGCTAGCAGGTGCTGCATATATGAAACAGCTTGCTGCGGCGAGGTGACCGGCGCACAGCGCGCAATAAATGTTGATTTAGACTCGGTGATAGGTTCTGACAGAGTCCACGGTGGAGGGCTAGATAAAATGGGGAGCTCATCAGTGTGCCGGCCATCACGGTTCGGGGTCACGCCTTCATTGCCCTCGTCATCCGACTGCGAAGCAGCTTGCTCCTCGCGTTCTTTCTGCTCTCGTTCCTCCTCCTCTTTCACGGCAGCCAGGAGTTCCTGTACCTTTTCAATGGCATCGAACAGGCACACTTGGCCTGCTTCGTAAACCTCGCTAACCGCATCTCGGAACAGAGCCAAGTCCCGGGCGGCAGTGCCGCGCTTCCCAGACGAGCCGGAGCTGTGAGTTCCAAGGACAGTGAGAGGGACGTCTGGGTATTCAGGCGGGAACTGTAGCCGGAGAGAGGCCGTCTCGCCGGGGAGGGTGAGGATATAGATGGTGGGGTCTGAGTCCTGCGGGGAGCGAACGAGGGTGTTGTCGCCGTAAATGGAGTTGATGGCTTCTATTTCATCGAGCAGCGCTTCTGACATTTTTTTTTTGTAAAATCTTCTTAAAACATAAGAAATGGTGAGTCTTTGTCGATACTCTCCAAACACAATGTCGAAAATTATGAGCTGTGAGGGAGAAACTAACAGGAGTTGCGACATCGGCTTGGGCGATGAGGATGACTGAAGTGGAACCATAAAATATGGGTACTTGCATAGGTATCTCATAACGGAGGTAGACTGGTAAAACGATGCCGCATGACGAGTATGCGACTGGTACTCTGTCCACTCTAATAGACATACAAGCTGCTGTGTCCTTTTGAATCAACCTTTCTTGACACCCACACAGCATTCACTCAATAGCCCAGCCGGATTCATGACCCATGGATTAGGCTTACACCTTCATTACAAACGTGTTGTGGGAACTGAAGGCTTGTTTCTAGGACTGCGATATCCATTTCCGTATGCATTTAGAAAATGCAAGCTGTTGCCTGAAAGCCATTGGGTCTCCGACTCAAAAATCTCGGACTGAAAGATGTAGCAATTTTCTCTGAACTAATTTCGCAACAGCATTTCCGTTACCAAAGGTAGTTATTTGAGCAGTGTCCCATCCCCTCATGCGTGTCTGCAACCCGAAGCGTCTATACAAAGAGCAATCGGGACCACTAACAAGCCGACCAGAAAGCACTCTCGCTGAGTTACTGCTCGCTTCAGTATCAGGTCCAGCAGAAGCGGTGATTCCAATCATTTGGACCCAACTCAGCCCAACAAAGTCATGAAAAGCCTCGAGTCCTGTAGGTCTAGCTCCAAAAAGAGCTTTCTATCGTGAGAAGCCCGAGCTTTCTCCGACCGAGTCGGGGCTTTTGTAAAGATGGGGCTCGGCCTAGGGAGCCCGGAGTATATCAGCAGCCGCAACCTACAGCGATAAGCAAACCGTTGGACAAATTCCTTGGCTTAGTCACAACATTAGCAAACGTGACATCCATTGCATCGAACTCTAACAGAGATCGAGTTGCATGAGCTCTTGTCATACTTTTGCTCACTATCCCTACCTGATAAGATATTTAGGGCTGTTTTGTCTTTTCATCTTTGTTGATTCTTTCTTCGCTGCACCTGGTTGACCGGGAGGATTGCTTGTTTGTTGGCTTACCAACTCCATCCCCCACTTCAATTCCGTTTCTCACAACCGCAGGCGCTCAACGCCCAATCTGCCTGTAACCCCGCCCGTTTTCTCCGCAAATCTCTGTCCCAAGCACTATGGGAAGCCCAGTTGAGAGCAAGGACGTAGAGGAGCCTGCTAAATGTGCCTTTTTCTACGGTAAGCGCAGACAGTAGAAATGTCATGTTGAGGGTCGTCAGCAAGTACTGAGTCGTAGTTACAGGAACCTTAGTACGTAACTCGTATCAGGGGCAGCGATCAGTCCTGGAGCAAGAATTGACCATGAGCAATACAGATGGCCCCTGAGGTCTTCTTCACAGTCTGCTATGACACTAAGAATGTGCCGGAAGAGGTGAAGAAGCGCCATAACTTTCACGAGGCCATTCTACATGGCTATTGCCGTCGTCGGGTCCGCAACGCCGACTACCCTGGCATTACTGAAGATAAAGAGCACACAGTGCGCGGGATCTATGTCACAGGACTTAGTGCACACAACATGGCCAGGCTTGACTTTTTTGAGGGATCAGAATATGAGCGTCGAACGGTTACCGTGAGGCTCCTCGAGAAGATCGACAAGGGTGACGGCACATTTGAACTCGTCGAGGGTGAGGAGAGGACTGCTGAGGTTTATGTCTTCTTGCCCACAGGAGGTCTCGAGGACGAGGAGTGGTATGTATTCTCTCAACTCAATATGTTGTATCTGTGGAGATGTCAGCGAAAATCTTCTGACTAAGTTTACTGCCAGGGATTACGAGCAGTTTCGTCGTGAAAAGATGGCATACTGGACTCGGGCTGGTTACGGTTTTGACTGAACTAAACACAAGGCATATTCTGAGCAGGCACAGCAGGATCAGGGTCTAGGAGATGCAATTGGTAGAGTAAGTGCCTTCTTCGGTACTGACGGATCCTGGTTGGTCTGAATGCATAAAAAGTTAGGCCTTCATTCGGATTTTATGCTCCATACTTGAGATATAAGCATGTCAGTTAGTCCAATTTGTGTCACTAGATGGTTCAAGTTGATGGCAACCTTACCAGGCAAGTTTGATGGTTCGCGTGTACTAGAACAAGCCTCTGGGCGCAACGCGCTGAGCCAAAACACAGCCCGTAGAATGGATTAGTCAACCGCTCCGTCAGGATTGTGACCGTCAAAGGATGGGAATCAGTCGGTTGTAGTATCGGGACCATTCCTACGGCGTTGCCATTTGCTCTCCTCCTGAGAGTCTGAATTCCGCATTTGGGACTGAACCTCTATTAACCCAAAGCTTTCAGGCCCGAGCTGATAAACGTTTCAATGTTAAGCGACCGACCGGGCCTCGGACTCTTTGGGCATTGATCTGTTTAGCTTTCAAATTGGGCAACATCTCGCTGCTGACAGGCTGCAAGGTCGCGGCGTCGGTCGCCCAGCAACCACTCAAGATGTGACGCCGCTCTCACACATGGAGCTGTGCCGCAGGGCACCAGCCCGCCTACTACTGAGACGATAAATGGCCTGAACTGAACCTTTCAGGTTTCACAAGACTGTCACGCTGCCCCTGGCCTTCCTCTACAACCTGCAAGCAACTGTCATGGCCGTGTCTGGCTAGGTTTGGCATTCCGGCATACATCAAATGGCCCAGGATTGGGGAAAGTGCCAAAGAAAAGACAAAAAGTCTATTGCTATAGACACGGTTGAATAGTTTGGTCTTAATGTGACAAGCTTTGTCACGGATGCTGGCCTTTGGGTCTGTGTTCATATATTCACCTTCATTCCAAAACACATCATCTGGACGGCCTCCACTCCTCAAGAACACTCTGTCTTCAATTACGTTCATGTTGCTGCCAAAATTGAAGATTCATACAAGATTGACTGAAATGCTCCGTCCAAGTCAATACGACCAAGGCCCCAATGGCGCACATTGCGTGTCGACCCTTACCTGCGGGCATGCTTCGATTTGCAACTCCTGGCCGTTTTCTATACTTGGCTATCTTGTGATGAGGACTGTCATGTGGATACAGATATGGAGGTGTGAATAATTCGCGGTGGCAGCAGAGGATATAAAGAGAAAGGTAGACTTCGGCATAAGGTAATCCAAATCCTCAACCGCACTTCAACAAGCAATATTTTCACAGTTCTTCCCATTAAAACTTTACTTCGTAGTATTGCCTGGCGCAATACACATTCTTATACTCGCCTTTGCTCACACGCCATTTCATTGCCGATTCAGGCTGGTTTTCACTTTGTCGAGCGAGCTTTTCCCTTCTTTTCGAAGAACTTTGGACTTGAGAGAAATATCCTAGACATTCATTCCCAAAATGGTCATAATCGGCTACTCCATCTTCCTTGCTGCACTGGCCTCCCTTTCACAGGCTCATATGCTTCTAAGATCCCCGCCCCCATTCGAAGGGACAAACAATAGCCCTATTGATGAATCCGGTTCAAACTACCCATGCCAGGTAGTTGGGGGTAAAGGGCCAGTCACACGAATGCAGAAGGGCACGCCCCAAATTTTGGCCTTTACTGGGACTGCTGTTCACGGAGGAGGTTCCTGCCAGGTTTCGATCACCTATGACAACCCTCCTACAGCGACCAGCAAGTTTAAAGTTATCCACTCTATCCAGGGTGGCTGTCCGGCCCGGAATGCGGCGGGAAACCTGGGACATGATCCTAATGCCATCAACCCCGATGAATACGAGTTTAAAATTCCGACAGATCTTCCTTCTGGTAATGCTACCCTCGCCTGGACCTGGCTGAATAAGATTGGGTTACGCGAGTTTTACATGCAGTGTGCTTCAATCGAAATTGAGGGTGAGGGTGGCAGCCAGGCAGCCTTTGACGCTCTTCCCGACATGTTTATCGCCAACATCCCACAGGGAGAAGGCTGCAAGACAGAGGAGAGAAAGGATATCTTGTATCCTGACCCGGGTAACTCGGTCGAGAAGGTCGAGGGGCCGGACAAGGACTTTGCCCCTCCGATTTGCAGTAAGGCTCCCGCTCACCAGGCTACTGAGGCTGCTATTGCCAGCCCTGCTGTTACAGGGACGGTTCTGGCCATCCGTGGTCGTCGCGCTATTTCTCGTCGCTCTTAACTCGAAACTCGGGCTCGGGGATATACAGCTATATTCTGCCTTTTTTAGACCCAGAAGCACCTAGCAGGATCACAGTCATTCGTTTATTTGATCGCATCGGCTCAGGAACGTAGAATCAGCAGACACGGGAGGTTCGAGCCCACGGAACTCGGCACGCACTCGCTAAGGATGTGAACGATTAGGCATTCTTTTGGGAAGTCAACAAGAGGCCATCCGGCCCTCTCTATCATTCACTCAACCTTGACATGGAGCTCCACAGAGAATTATTTATTTGACCTGGGATTACTTCTGAGCAGAAGACTGAGAAGTTTTCAGGTAGCCAATAATTTTGCTTGTTGTTAGAGACGATAGAAACGAGCTATCTGTTCGTCTAGTAAACAGCAGTAGCAGCACACTCTTTTCTAAATCAATTTTGGCCCGCATGGGTGATTTTACAGTCAAATATACAGAGGACAACATGCACGAACCCAAAGAAAGTCTCTCGCGCAGATGACATCGTTGCATGCTCATGTTGAGTGGATTGATACTTGCCCAGCAATTTCTTCAAGCAAAAGTTGAAATGCACCATTCTTTATGGAGACGTCACAGTTTAGTTTAGAAGCGATGACCAATTGCAGGTGGCCTGCGGCATGGTGTTTCGTGCCCGGGCAAATATCTCTGCATGCAGCAGAGAGCCAGCAGCCATGCTGGGGCCTCGAGCAGAGCCGCATTCCGCATTCGATCCAGATTCATGGTGGGGCAAAAAGGTTTATCGATAAACCAGGTGGGACTGTTTTATGCTCACCCTGCCGTGGACTTTGTTAAGAGCGGGGTTCTTGTCGTCTTTTAGCCAATAGAGTTTCTTTTTTGGCTAACACCCTGGCTTCGGAGAAAAGATATTTCGAGCCTAGCGCCATTGGAATTCGCGAAGGCAGGCCCCCAGCTTCACGTCTCCTGCCAATTTTCCGTCCGGCGCGCAGCGCTGAGCGCAGCTTCCCATATCACTAACATCGACCCTGTGATACCCAAACTTCTTCCCTTCTGCCATTACAAGTCGCGATTTCATTCCACGATAGAAAAGTTTCGACGCGCGACCGTTTCCGACTCGAAATTTGTTAGTTAGCTGTTTTGTCGGACTCATGAAATAAGAAGCGCGCGCACGCAACAGCGTCTTCTTCCCAGCCTTGTCAACCCAGCTTGGTACGAAAGCACTTTTACTTCCTCCATCCATCTCGAAGCTCTCCAGACCCCGCTTTCGCACCGCAGTCGGCTAACCAAATCAATAAGACTTTCCCTCGACCTGATCAGATACTTTTTATCTTACTAAACTGGCGAGAGCCAGCTAGGCTGTCGCCGTATAATTCTGCAGGGTGAATGTTGCGACCATGGCGACCAGTCTAATTGAGGATGTGGTGAAGAAGCTGAGTGTCGCCGAGACTGGTACGGGCAACTCCCTATCCGAATGAAACTCATAGTGCTCCCTCTAATGCAAGTATCGTGCTATACAGAGCTTAAGGTCAAGGCCGAGGCAGCATGTGCGCTGCGCGACAGCCTCGACCATTATACGGCGGGACCCGCCTATCCTGCCTTCTTAAAGAAAGTAATGCCTGTCTTCATACACATCCTCCGTCAGCAGCCGGTGTTCCAGACAACTGGTGAGCAGGGCCATATGCAGAAGCTGCGCAACTGCATCCTCGAGATCCTCCACCGCCTACCGACATCCCAGACCCCGCCCGAGCACTTCGAGCCGTATGCCCACGAGATTGTCGACCTACTGCTAGAGCTAGTCCGTACCGATAACGAGGACAATGTGATCCTCTGTGTCAAGATCCTTTCCGATATCATGCGCCATCAGCACAAGATCATGAGCGGCAAGGTCCAGACGTTCTTGAACCTGATCCAGGAGCTCTTCGAGCAGCTGGACAAGGTCGTCCGGGACCAGCTGGACAATACGTCGACGACTGGGCCCCCAGGTCCCCCTTCGACTCCCGGGAGCACACAGTCCTCGTTCTTGCCGCACCAGCAATCTCCTCGACCAGGCTCTCCGGTCACCACTGGGGTCACCGACTTTGGTGCTGATGCGAACCAGCAGGCCAACCGGCTGCTGCCGAGGGGCATGTACTCCTTCAAAGTCTTGGCCGAATGCCCCATCATCGTGGTATCCATATTTCAGGTTCATCGGTCAGCTGTCAACCCCAATGTTAAGGCCTTTGTGCCCTTAATCAAGTCAGCTCTGTTGTGTCAAGCGAAGGCTCAAGATCAGGCACACCGAGAGGCTGCCGCTCGGGGGACCATCCATATTGGGGTCAGCCCCAACATCAAGAATCGCGCCGCCTTTGGGGATTTCATCACAGCTCAAGTCAAGACAATGAGTTTCTTGGCTTACCTCCTTCGGCAGTACTCGAGCCAGCTGTCTGATTTTCTTCCCCATCTGCCGGACATCATCGTCCGCCTGTTGAGAGATTGTCCACGGGACAAGTCGAGTGCTCGAAAGGAGTTGTTTGTTGCCATCCGGCACATTATCAACTTCAATTTCCGGAAGATCTTCTTACCAAAGATTGATGAGCTCCTTGACGAGCGAACCCTTGTGGGAGATGGCCTCACGGTTCACGAGACCATGAGACCGTTGGCATACAGTATGTTGGCCGATCTCATCCATCATGTTCGGGACCAGCTTTCGCCGGAGCAAATCCGCAAGACCGTGGAAGTGTACACGCGAAACCTCCAGGATAATTTTCCCGGCACGAGCTTCCAGACGATGAGCGCCAAGCTTCTCCTCAATATGGCCGAGTGCATTGCACGACTACCGAATAAGGTAGATGCCCGGCACTATTTGATCATGATACTAAATGCCATCGCCGACAAGTTCGCTGCGATGAATAGGCAATACCCGAATGCGGTGAAGCTCTCTAAGCAGTATGCGCAGCAAGCAGCCAAGAATGTCCCGGAGACATATCTCGCCCATAAGGAGAACCCTCCAGACTGGGATGAAATCGACATCTTCAATGCCACACCGATCAAGATTTCCAACCCTCGCGATCGGGCAGCCGATCCTGTGGTGGATAACAAGTTCCTCTTCAGGAACCTTATGACGGGCTTGAAGAACACGTTCTATCAGCTTAAGAGCTGTAACATCCCAGGAGCGGTGGATCTAACCGGTGCGCCAGCCCATTGGACAGATGTTGCCTACGGCTTCACTGCCGAGGAAGTCAAGGTCATTGCGAAGCTCTTTCGCGAGGGCGCCTATGTCTTCAGGTATTATGAGATCGAAAAGCCGGCCGCAGAGTCCCCATACAGTTCTCCGGTCGAGTACATGGCGAACTTTTACATGGTGTCTAGCAGCAAGGAGGAAAAGGAACTGTTAGAGACGTTTGCCACAGTTTTCCACTGCATCGACCCGGCAACTTTCCATGAGGTTTTCCAGCAGGAAATCCCCCGCCTTTATGAGATGATTCATGAGCATACCGCTCTTTTGCACATCCCGCAGTTTTTCCTCGCCAGCGAGGCCACGTCTCCCTCTTTCTGCGGCATACTCTTGCGATTCCTCATGGAGCGTATTGAAGATGTGGGCTCGGCGGATATCAAGAAGTCATCGATCCTGCTTCGACTATTTAAGTTGGCATTCATGGCGGTCACCTTATTTGCCAATCAGAACGAGCAAGTACTTCTGCCACATGTCGTCGACATCGTGACCAAGTCAATCGAGCTTTCGACCAAGGCCGAAGAGCCGATGAACTACTTCTTGCTGTTACGGTCACTGTTCAGGAGTATTGGCGGCGGCAAATTCGAGCACCTGTATAAGCAGATCCTGCCCCTCTTGGAGATGCTTCTCGACGTCCTCAACAACCTTTTGATGGCCGCCCGGAAGCCCGCTGAGCGGGACCTGTACGTGGAGCTGTGTCTCACAGTGCCGGCCCGTCTCAGTAACCTGCTCCCTCACTTGAGTTTCTTGATGCGGCCGCTAGTTGTCGCGCTTCGTGCGGGAACTGAGCTTGTTGGCCAGGGGTTGCGCACGCTTGAGCTCTGTGTCGACAATTTGACTGCGGATTACTTAGACCCTATCATGGCGCCTGTTATCGATGAGCTTATGACGGCCCTCTTCGATCACCTGAAGCCTCACCCGTACAGCCATTTCCACGCCCATACTACCCTTCGGATCCTTGGAAAGCTTGGTGGTAGGAATCGCAAGTTCATGACGGAAGCTCTTCCTGTCACTTTCCAGCAGTATGTCGACGACAGAGCGAGCTTTGACCTGCGCTTGATAGGATCAAAACGGGATCGAGCATTCCCTGCCCATCTCGGCATCGACCTTGCAATTCAGAAGTTGACCGAGATTCCCAAGCCTGTGAAGGGTGGTGTTCCTCAGCTCTCTAGGCAATATGACCCTTACTACAAGAGGCAAGCTCTGAACCTGATCATCGCACAGACGAAGTTGCGGGTTGGGTTCGACAGCGTTCCTGAGGATCTCCCGCGTCTTGTGCGCTTGCAGGTTGAGGACCTTGTGAAGAAAAACCGGGATGTGGACATTTCCCTTTTTGAGGTATCAGACAAGGAGCGGTCGATTGCCAAGAAGAATGAAGAACAAGCCTTGCTCAAACGGTTGCTCAAAGCCCTGCTGTATGCCGAGTCGATACCGGAGTTCAAGCAAGAAGTGGACGCTTTGCTCGTCAACCTGGCGCGGCACTTTACTCTTATTGAGATTGGGCGCTCCGTGATCGACATGAAGAAGGCGTATACACCATTCGACACGAAATCGGGCGAGGGCCCCCTCTTCATTGATAACAGGGTATTGTCGGAGGCCATCCTGGAGTCCTTGGCAAATGAGAACATCGAAGTTCGTGAAGCCGCTAAGCGCCTGATCAAGGAGATGCACAACGCGGCCGTGACCGTCTTCGGATCGCCAATGCATGTTCCGCGCATGACATTCTGGAGCAGTTTGGCCTCGACATTCTGCCACGGGTGCTATGAAGAAGAGTGGTTCACCAAGCAAGGAGGCGCCTTGGGCATCCAGACCCTTCTCACCGAGATTGACCTCGGTGACCTCTGGGTGGCGGCCAAGCAGATCGAATTCGTCCGCGCCCTGATGTATGTCGTCAAGGACATGCCCCAGGATCTCCCCGAAAAGACCCGGAGGACCGCTCAGGTCACGCTCGAGCAACTGCTCGCGAGGATCACCAGGAATGCCAAGAAGCAGGACTGCTTGCCACCACCCCCTCCTCCTGCACCTCCTGGATCTCACCCACCGCAACCGCCCCCGAGACCTCCTAGGCTAGCACAGCTTGTTATGATGCTCAACTCTGAGCTTGCTCATATGAATCGACATGTGAGGGCAACAGCCAGGAGGTCGATTGAGGCGATTGCTGCAGCTGCGCAGGCTGAAGTGTGGGAGCTCCTGGAGCCTCACAAGAAGCATATTCTTGGGCCGATCTATGCCAAGCCCTTGCGTGCTCTTCCGTTTGCAATTCAAATCGGCTATATTGACGCGGTGACCTATTACATGTCGTTGAAGCGCGACTTTGTTCCCTTCGACGAGAATCTCAACCGCCTGCTTATGGAGTCCCTAGCCCTGGCGGACGCGAGCGATGAATCTCTGGCCGGCAAGACCTTGGAGTTCAGGACGCATGACTTCATCGTCAACCTGCGTGTATCCTGTATCAAGATCCTGAGCCGCGCGATGAGCTTTGAGGAGTTTGGCAGCGGATCGAATAATCCCACAAGACCGAAAGTGGTGTCAGTTTTCTTTAAGTGTCTGTATTCAGACTCTCAGCCAACCATTGACGCTGCCAATGACGCTCTGAAGGCTGTTCTTCAACATACCACAAAATTGCCCAAAGATTTGCTGCAGTCTGGTCTCCGGCCCGTTCTCGCCAGTCTGCAGGATGCGAAGCGCCTTACGGTCCATAGTCTGGACAATTTGGGCCGTCTGCTGCGGCTCCTGACAACATACTTCAAGGTCGAGATCGGAACCCGGCTGCTTGAGCATGTCAAGCAAATCGCCGACCCGAACTTCCTCCAGCAGCTGTCTTTCACCTTTTTCGAGCAGAACAACGCCATGAAAGTCATTGCCGCCGTCTTCAACATCTTCCACTTGTTGCCTGATGCGGCCAGACAGTTCAAGGAGCGCGTCATCGACAATGTCCTCGATTTGGAGCAGAAGCTCCGGAGGACTCACCACAGCCCTTTCCGCCTGCCTCTCTACAAGTACCTTAACAAATACCCTTCTGATATCTGGGCCTTCACCTTGCAGAAATTGGAGGACTTGAGGTACGGTCGCTTTCTGGCTCAGGTGCTGCGCCACCCCGACAGCCAGGTACTTCGTGACTACGGCGCCGCGAATGTCGAGTTCATAATCAAGACATGCAATACCGTCATCGTCTCTGGCAAAGAAACCAAGTTCATTGCCATCATTAACACAATCAACATGCTGGATGCTCTCTGCCAGTTCCCCACAGCCAACTCTCAGTCCTGGCTAGACAACAAGGAGCACATTGAATGGCTGAAGACGGTTGGTAAGGAGCTGGAGCTCCAACAAAAGAAAAACAGCTTGACGCCGAACCTCCGGCTTCCGGCCCACCAGGCTTCTGAGCAGCTCATGAACATCCTGACAAAGGCGCTAGATAGGAACCCGAATGACCTGGATGCTCTCTTCAGTCTTGTTGAGGGGATCACCTCAGATGACTTCCGCGAGACGCCAGCGTTGCTTTCCCATATCTATAACAAGATCATTCGCAGCGATTCCATCGATTTCTGGAGGATCACCATCCTGCGCTGTCTCGACATATATTCCGGGAAGACGGCGTCGCAGCGGATGAAATGGTATCTGCTGCACAACATTGTCAATCCGATTATTGCGATGGATGTCATGAGGACCTGGGACGACCCAAACAAGGCCTCACGACTTCTGGACAGGACGGTGATCGACTCGATCAACACTAAGATTTGGAAAGTCAACCTGCCCGATCCGCAAGAGGATTTGCTGCAGCCTAGGGTAGACCATACTCGCATGGAGGTCCTTCAACTGTCGGCCATGCTTGTCAAGTATCGTCATGCCCTCCTGCAAGATGCGCGCAAGGATTTCATCAAGTTTGCCTGGACATACATTCGTCTGGACGATGTGATCAACAAGCATGCAGCCTATGTTGTCATCGGGTACTTCATCGCGCACTACGAGACGCCGGCCAAGATTGTTTCCCAAATCTATTTCTCTCTTCTCAAGACGAACCAGAACGAAGGCCGTGCTCTCGTCACCCAGGCGCTGGAGCTGATGGCGCCAGTCATGCCCAAGCGGTGCCCATTTCCTCCAGGTGATCGCAACCCGGTTTGGGCGCTTGCTCCACGCCGTATCCTTGCCGAGGAGAGCCAGAACGTTCAGCAGATGATAGCCATTTTCCACTATCTGGTGCGGCATCCAGATCTGTTCTACGATACTCGAGACAAATTTGCGATGCTTATCATCCAGTGTTTGCGCAAAGTCGCGTCGCCGCCAAACCCCTCGAATGACAACCGCAAGCTCGCGCTCAACATGATGTGGTTGATTTGGCAGTGGGAGCAGCGGCGCGTCGAGAGCAAGCTTAGCGAGCCTCTTCGGGCCCCGTCCGAGTCCCCCAATAGCAACAAGCGCAAACTGGATGAGCAACAAGGGCTTTCTCCATCGGCCACACGGCAGGCTGAGTTCCAGATTCCCTCGGCTGGGCGTCACAAGATGATCCGCTATCTTGTGGAATTCATTGCACAGCTCAACGAGCGTTATCCCCTCCCTTCTGCCAGACCGTCTGATCCTCCTACGACAACGAGCTTTTTGCTTCCTTCTCCTTCAAATGAGCTGTGTAAGAAGGCGACGGCTCTCCTCTACAACCTCCTCCAGCCACAGTACTGGGGCGATCTCGTAGAGGAGATGGACCTGTTCCCGAACGTCACGGATCTCGTTCTGGCGGGCGAGAAGTCAGCCACTCTCCTTTCTGCGGACCCGTCGGACCCCGAGAAGTGCGACGATAAGCTGATCACCAGTATCATCAACACGCTCCAAGTGGTCCGTATCGTCCTCCACTTCAAGTCCGATAGGTGGATTCTAGACAACATGCCGCAAATCCAGAAGATTTTGGAGAAATGCTTGAAGTCCGCAAATCCAGAGATTCAGGACTGCTTGCACATGGCTGACCGGAAATACGATGGAGACCGTGACGTTAAGCCCATCATCAAGCGGATTCTGGACGCTGTTCCGGAAGATATCCCGATGGAGGACGCTGATGGAGACATTGAGCCCGAGTCGCAGACTTCGGAACTCATCGCCTGGCTCTCGGGCATCGCTACGGAGAGCATGGCCGCCGGAAACTATGTCTCGGGTATCAACATCCTGTGGTCTTTGGGCCATCGCAAGCCTTCCATTATCGACCAGCACATACCGGCCATCATGAGGTCGCTCCAGTCAAAGCTGGCTCGTGACCATGTTTCCCACTACGCCGCACTGGGACACCAGGCCAGTGGTCTACGGCCTCAGGCAGACCCTAATGCGCCGACAGAAATGAAGGCTTATGACCTTGAGATTCAGACGAACTTAATCCTGAAGGCCATCGAGGTGACTGCCATGCGCATGGAGATTTTGGGCGACAACAGGAGGCCATTCCTGAGCGTGCTCGCTACGATAGTAGAGAAGTCCTTGCACATTCCGCTCTGCGAAAAGATTCTCGAGATGGTGGAGGGCTGGGTATTCCGGTCGGAAGGCACGTGGCCCACGCTGAAGGAGAAGACGGCGGTGCTTCACAAGATGATATCCTTCGAGCACCGTACCGATCCGACCATGCTTCACAAGTTCCTCAATCTCGTCCTCCGCATCTACGAGGACCCCAAGATCACTCGCACAGAACTGACCGTCCGCATGGAGCATGCCTTTCTCATCGGCACGAGGGCTCAGGATGTCGAGATGCGCAACAAGTTTATGTCCATATTCGACAAGTGCTTGTCCAAGACGGCTAGCGCCCGGTTGGCATATGTGATTCTCGGCCAGAATTGGGACACACTTGCGGACTCGTACTGGCTTGCGCAGGCGTCGCAGCTTCTTTTGGGCGCTGTTGATATGAATCCTACCATCCAGCTGCACCAGGACGATTTCCGTACGCTCCCCATCTCCCAGCTTGTCGCTCCTTATGCCAAGGACTCTCGCGAGCCATCCGTCATGATCGACGATAAATTTGAAGCCTTTATGGCTAACCACCGCCGCTTCCTGGCCGAGCTCGGCGATGTGAGAGCTCGCGACGTCTTGGAGCCTCTGATGCAGCTTCAACACATCGACGCCAACTTTGCCCACGAGCTTTGGGTGGCCTTGTTCCCGATGTTCTGGTCGGCGGTGCCCAAGGAAGACAGGCCGGATCTCGAGCGCGGTCTCGTCACCTTGCTCACCAAGGACTACCACTCTCGCCAGATGGACAAGCGGCCCAACGTGGTTCAGTCGCTCATGGCAGGTGCTGTCAAGACGTGGCCACATTGCAAGATCCCGCCCCATGTCCTCAAGTTTGAGGCAAAGACATACGATGCCTGGTACACGGCACTGCATCAACTCGAGAATGCCGCCATTAAGCCCGAGATCGATTCTGCCGCAGTGCGTGAAAGCAACCTCGATGCTCTGGTGGATCTTTACTCGACCCTCGGGGAGGATGATTTATTCTATGGCACGTGGCGTCGTCGCTGCCAGTTCGTTGAAACGAACGCCGGCCTGTCTTATGAACAGCACGGCATGTGGGAGAAGGCCCAACGCATGTACGAATCCGCCCAAATCAAGGCACGGACCGGTGTCATCCCATTTTCCGAAGCGGAATACATGCTTTGGGAGGACCACTGGGTGCTGTGCGCGCAGAAGCTGCAGCAATGGGAGATCTTACAGGACTTTGCTAAGCACGAGAACTTCCAGGATCTCCTCTTGGAGTGCGCCTGGCGGAACACAGAGTACTGGCAGAACCAGGAAAATCGCGACCAGTTGGATACCGTCATCAAGGGTGTCATGGATGCACCAACGCCGAGACGCTACTTTTTCCAGGCTTTCATGTCGCTCCTCAAGCTGCATAACAAGCAAGAGACTCCCCAGGACTTCAACCGCGTGGTCGACGAAGCGATTCAACTGTCGATAAGGAAGTGGCACCAGCTCCCGAAGCGACTCACCGCGGCCCACGTTCCCCTCTTGCAGAACTTCCAGCAGCTAGTTGAGCTTCACGATGCGAGCGTCATCTGCCAGAGCCTCGCCCAGACGAACGCCAGCAACCTCGACGTCAAGTCCGGCGAGCTCAAGCTGCTTCTCGGCTCTTGGAGGGACAGGCTTCCCAACATGTGGGATGACATCGTCGCGTGGCAAGATCTTGTTACCTGGAGGCAGCATGTGTTTGGTCTCATCAACGCTACTTACTTGCAACTGATTCCGCAACAGGCCCAGAACGCCGGTGGCGCGTCATTTGCATACCGCGGATACCATGAGACCGCCTGGATTATCAACCGGTTCGCCCACGTCGCCAGGAAGCACGCGTTGCCTGAAGTCTGCATTAGCCAGCTCAGTCGCATCTACACGCTTCCTAACATAGAAATCCAAGAGGCGTTCCTGAAGCTGCGCGAACAGGCCAAATGCCACTATCAAAACCCGGACGAGCTGACAAGCGGCCTGGACGTCATCAATAATACTAACCTCAACTACTTCAGCGCCCCGCAAAAAGCCGAGTTCTATACATTGAAGGGTATGTTCTTGGAGAAGCTTGGTCAGAAGGAAGAAGCCGACACTGCGTTTGGCACGGCCCTCTACTTTGACATCACAGCTGCGAAAGCCTGGGCGGAGTGGGGTTACTTCAACGACAGGAAGTTTAAGGAGAATCCTTCCGACCTCCCGTCCGCCAAGCAGGCGCTCACAAGCTACCTTCAAGCGGCGTCGAGCTACAAGAATCACAAGTCGCGGAAGCTGATTGCGCGCATCCTCTGGTTGCTGAGCCTTGATGACGCCAACGGCACAATTGCGGCAGGTTTTGATGACTTCAAGGGCGAGATCTATGTGTGGTGGTGGATCATCTTCATCCCCCAGCTCCTAGTCGGGCTTGGTTACAAGGAGGCGCCGAGGGTGCAGGCCATTCTGCTCAAGATTGCTAAGACGTACCCGCAGGCGCTCTACTTCTTGCTCCGCACCAATAGGGAGGACATGCTCACGATCAAGAAGAACCAGGAGGCAAAAGAGCGCGCACGACAGCGAGCTGCGCAGGCCGCAATCCCTAACAAACCGAACGGCTCTCCGCAGCTCACGAAGAAAGACGGCGCTGCTGGAGCGGCTGATGGCCGACCACCGACAGCCAATGGCGAGACGCCAAAGCCGCCAGAGATCAAGATCGAGGGTGCTGCTCCCAATGCACCGACTGCTGCTACACCACAAGCAGCGGCAAACGCCCCTCAGGTTCCGGGAGCTGCGCCGGCCGAGCAGCAGACAGGCGGTGTCCAGAAGAAGCCGCCATGGGAGCTTACTGAGGAGATCATGAGTGTCCTCAAGACAGCATTCCCGCTTCTTGCGCTGTCAATGGAGACGATGGTAGACCAGATCCAGAAGCATTTTAAGTGTCCGCCTGATGAGGACGCCTATCGTCTCATTGTCGCCCTGCTCAACGATGGTCTCTCGTACGTCAGCCGCATGCCGGCCTCTTATGCTAAGGACGTCAAGCTGCCGGCGGCCACGGAGAACAACATCACGCGCTTTGCCGAGACAATCCTACCGAACCACATCCGCCCCACGTTCGAGGCTGATTTCGTCAAAGTCAAGCCCACGATGTACGAGTACATTCACAATCTTCGCAAGTGGCGCGACAAGTTCGAAGAGAAGCTGGATCGCCGCGCTTCGCCGGCTCCTCTCGAGAGCTTCGCCCATTACTCGCCCCATCTCAGCGAGTTCCGGTACCAGAAGTTCGACGACGTCGAGATTCCGGGGCAGTACCTGCAACACAAGGATAAGAATCAGGATTTCATCCGGATTGACCGGTTCCTGCCCAACGTCGACCTCGTGCGGACCATTGGCGCCTCACACAGACGACTCCGCATCCGCGGCCACGATGGCAGCGTCCACGCATTTGCGGTTCAACACCCCGCGGCCCGGCATTGCCGGCGTGAAGAGCGTGTCCTGCAACTGTTCCGACAGCTCAACCAGACCCTGGCCAACAAGAAGGAGAGCAGGCGTAGAGACCTGCAGTTCACGCTTCCGCTTATGGTGCCGCTCGCGCCTCACATCCGGATTGTGCAGGAGGACACTTCGTACATTACTCTCCAGAGTGTCTATGAGGATCACTGCAGGCGACATGGCATGAACAAGGATGAGCCAATTCTTTTTACAATGGAGAAACTCCGCGGTCTAATGGATGCTAAGGCCTTGGTAAGTTCCCCCC
>Ga0065720_1019682_pt1 | contig 21368 bp, 26 predicted proteins | sample Thericmetagenome_FD_59107 | JGI IMG/M metagenome (GOLD analysis project Ga0065720, IMG submission 59107) | Thermophilic microbial communities from the Joint Bioenergy Institute, California, USA of rice/straw/compost enrichment - eDNA_2 v2... | ecosystem: Engineered > Solid waste > Grass >...
TATATAAACCTGTTAATAAAGCGAATTAAGAGAATTTGAAAATGCAGTATAGACAGAAACACACACATTTCATATCTCATTTAGTAAATCATTACCCCCAATTCATACAAAATCTCTATACAATTCATATTCATTGAAGACTCATTCTGTGATAGCTCTCATGGAACAGTAGTCTTTATAAGTTATCTCACATTTGGAGCTTTGGTATCTCTCAAGTTGAATCTTCTTTTCTACGTCTTGGAGTTTTCCAGTATAACCTACAAATTGTATGAGAAATCTTGTGTTGATAATCTCACCTGCTTTCCGGATTAGATGTTTTAAGGTCTCTTCTTTAGTCCAGCCCTGCTCTTTGGCAACTTCTGGGAGGAATGTAGCATGATACTCTCTATTCTCTATTTTAGTGAGAAGATATTTCGAGATAATAGTTACTGTCTGTGAATTCAATGGTGATTCCGTGCTTGCCAACTTCCCAGTCATAGGCATCCTTTCCCTTTTCGAAGTTTGTCAATAGGGATACTGCACAAGACAGATGAGGAAGTTCTTCCTTAGATATAGGATCAAATCTAGTATCTTGGAAGGCGCTTATGAGGGCATATCTTGGTAAGTTCTTCTCAATGGACTCTGGTGAGAAAGTACCTAATTAAGGTTATCAATATGCCCAGTTGAATTACCAATGCAGCCTCTAAGCTCGTCCCCATAAATATGCCATGTTACAAACAATGGGGAAGCAACCTTAGGGATAGAGCTGGGCAGAGCAGGGAAATTCTTTCCCTTAATAGTGCCATCCAATGCGCCTTTTAGGATATCAAAACAGTAGGCGCAATGTTCTTTTGTGGCTTCCAGCTTTTCGCTTGAGTTCATAATTTCGAAATTAATACTTATGAAAATCCCTATTTGAATGCAACTTTTTTTATGATTTCGAACAGAAATGACTCAGAATTAAACTTTTTGACAAAACGCTCAGTAAGGTTAATTTTCTATTTAGTAATTGTGAATTCATTCTTGGCAAATTTGGCACTTTCTTGATGAAATGTAGGGTAAACAAGGGACCGCTTCAAAAAAAAATTATTTTGAGAACCCTTGATTTTCTGTGATGTTTTTTATAAGGTATCCTATTTTTTATTCTTAATGCTTCTCTTTCATAGTAATTAAGGGAAAAGTATAGGCAACAAAATCTTTTTACACAAGATAAATTTTATTTAAATTTTCAAAACACTCGCCAAATCAGAATGAGCTCGCGCCCTAGAACTCCAATTGGTTCACCATTAAAAAATGGAAATGGAATCGAGGCTTCTCGTTCTCCTTTGGGATCTCAAAAGATTAAAGAAAACGGTTCTCAATCTCCCCTTATAGAAAAAGGATCTCAAAAGCGTCCGAGAGATTCTGAAGATACAAAATATAACCTCAGATCTCTTAAAGTCCCAGACTTCTCTGAAAATGGTACCTATCCACCAGAAGTTATATTGAATATTTTATAGGTGGTTTACTTAGTCCTAATGTAAGATCTCCTCAAAGATCACCAAGAAGATCACCAAGGAATGAAAACAAAGAAAACTTTAAGTTCCAAGCAGGAGAGAATCAAGAGCTTGTGCAAGAGATAGAATTTGAGGAAGGAATGAGAGTTTTTGAGAGTCCAAATGATAGATTAAAGGCCTTTTGGATGCTACCATTTAAAAAGCTACAAGCTATTCCAAAAAAGGATATTAAAGTAATAATTGATACTAGAATATGTTGATATCTTAGTTAACAAGTGACTTATTCCCTATAAATGGCAAAAAACAATGGAGATTTTTAGCCGAAATCGAAAAAGATAACTTTAAATTGACCAAATTCTATGTTGGTATTGAATGTATACTGAACGAAAAAGAACAACAGAACCCTGGTAAAGAGAATAGTCTTGGACTGACATGATAGACTGGAAAAGAGAAGTCCATTTAGATTTCCGTGTCACTTTAAAACGAGGCAATTTTGATGTCAGCAAAGGATTCAACAGAAGTTTTAGTAATAAGTGCAAAGATTCAGGCTTTCTTCACCAAGAAAAAGCACTTGTAGAGATCAATTTATCGGCAAATGATTGCTTTATAATAGAATGTGCAGTAGGTGTTATCAAAATTGGCATCATTTTGTGTAGATGAGAGATAATAAAAGTGTGAAGAATAATTCATCAGAGTTTCTGGGACTAGTTAATGCAGGAAACACATGCTACATGAACAGTTTCTTGCAGACTCTTTACCATCTATCCTGTTTCGCTCGAATAGTTTATAAAGTAGTTGATAATAGTGATCCCGTTTATCAAATAGGTTCCTTTTTCAGTGGAGAAATCAGAGGCTATTTCGGCTGCTCTGCAAAAGCTCTTCTATAGCCTAAAATATGGAAAGAAGCCGGTTCCTACAACAGAGTTGATTGTATACTTTCAAAAGAAAAACTCTAATACATAATAGCGATCTTTTGGATGGGATAAAAAACAAGCTTGGGTTCAACAAGATGTCCAAGAGTTCTGCTGCTTGTTATTGGATGCATTAGATGCTAAAATGAAAGGAATGGACCATGTAGATGGAGCTATAAAGGGATTATTCGAGGTAATTCAGAAGAAAAACTTTTTGAAGTATTCAGGGACAAGTACTAAATTACGTAAAATGCATAAATGTGGACTATGAATCCACCAGATATGAGAAATTTCAAGAAGTACAGCTTATGGTCAAGGGGATGACTAATATCTACGATTCGTTGGATTATTATGTCAGTGTAATAAAGTCTGAATTTTGGATTCAACTGAATAGGAAGAATTATTGGAAGGAGAAAATAAATATGATGCTGATATTTATGGGAAACAAGAGGCCAAGAAGGGAATGCGATTTAGCATTTTGCCTCCAGTTTTGATGTTATACTTAAAAAGATTTGAATATGATTATGAGAAAGATAAAAATATCAAGGTACACATTCAGAAATGATTTCTAAGAAATATCAGATCACAGACCGATTCGAGTATTATGATGAAATTGACATGGCCAAATATGTTGTTGAGGGCTACCAACAAACAACTAAATACAAGTTGTTCAGTGTCCTTGTGCATAGTGGAGTTGGTGCGGCTTCAGGACATTACTATGCTTTCATTAGACCCAAATCATCAGATGCTAGATGGTACAAATTCAATGATGACATAGTGGACTTCGCTGAGCCTGAAGAAGTCTTCGAGGCGAATTTTGGAGGAACCCATACAGAAGCAAAGCTCAATCAAGGTAATTCTGAAATATTTTTACTGAATTTGTCTAGCCAAAGAAATAGAAACTTCAGAAGCTGTCAATCAGAGTAGCGCTTATATGCTTGTTTATTTGAGGTAAAGAAATATGAAAAATTTTCTAACATTTTAGAGAGGATCAAGTTGATGATTTATTAAGGCCAATTGACAATGACGAAGTCCCAGCAAAGTTAATTGAGGAAATAGAAAAGAATAAAAGAAATGATGAAGACAGGGTATAAATGAAGTCTTCTTTTGTAAAATTGTTAGAGAAAAAAAGGAGAAGAATTCTTCAAATTATATATCACAAGTTATGATCTTATCCAGGACTTAACAACACCTGGAATTACCTTCTATAAAATGGGTGCAAAGGATGAAGATTATGCAGACAGATTCTTGAGAAATAAATCCAAAAGACTGAAGGTCTACTTCAAGAAGAATTCCAAAGTTCTTGACTTGTTAAAATTCATTTCTGACAATACTGGAATTCCTCAGCAAGAAATAATGATCTGGAAAATTACCATCGCAAAAGAACAGATGAGTCAGGTCCTTAAGAAAAATTTCCTCAATTCCACTGGACCAAATCTCACTGTTTTAGGAAATGGTGTTAATTCAAACCAGACAAAATCAATATTTTTCGTCCACACTCTTAATAAAACGAAATATCCTGCTATTTTTCAACCCAAAGAGAAATATGCCTCGAGTTTCAATGATGTTGTTTGCAAGAATGCCCTTGAGTTCGCTCAATATCCTGTTGAAATGGAAATAGAGCCTAAAACTCAGAATTCCGATTCAGATAAAGATTCGACTAAAGTTGAAAATCTATTGGACGGAGCCAGTCAAACTTATCTTGATTTACTTGATGAAAAATACTTGATTGTGTTTATGAAGGTAATAAAGTCATTTCTTTTCCGCTAAGTCATAGATTTACTCATTCACTGAGGGCAATCCAGCTGTCAGAATGCATGACTACTTCCTAATTCAAAAGACTCTAAAATTCAAGGACCTTAGAGAGGCTATGAAAGAAAGATATCCTGAAATGAATATTGCTGAGGCTAATTTATATAAAGAAGACAGAAAGAAATACACACTAGAAAAAGTGACAGATGAAGATAAGCTGGACGATGAGTCTGCAGACTCAGGTGTAGTCTGTGTGGTCGAATTTAAGGATGACTCATCAAGCAACAGGATGGATTATATATCCGCGGTACAATATTATGAGCAGCTAGCACAAAGAGTTTGGGTTCACTTTATTCCCGGAAAGCATAGCCTTAACACATTAAAGACAATAATGGATGGAAAAATCCCTTATCATCAGGTAAAGAATAAGAGAATAAAGTTAATATGGTTAGATTGTCGATTTTGTTTCAAAGACTATCTTTGAAAATGAAGTTCCTGCAAATAAAGTCCTTCTTAGGGCCAAGTGGAAGAATTCAAGCCAATTTACACCAGTTCCTTGTAACAACAAGCCGGAGTTAAAGCTAGCAGATCTGGTACTAAAGTAGTTAAATTTTATTGACTTGAAAGGTCAAATCAGATGAGAGAGTGTATTGCGAAGTATCTAAGATCGAAGTTGATCAATTAGATAAAAAGTTGAAATGCCTGGTAAGAAGATAAGGAGCTTCAACTGACAATATAGATATATTATTACTCAAATGTCTCCAATACAAGGACAAATGAAGAAGAGATATTTGTTGATAAAACAGCCACCATACAACAATTGATTTCAGAAATTGAAAAGAAAAATTATTTCCTTACCGAAAGATCCTATGACATGGAAATTATAAACAAGCCAGCAAACTTAAGAGTGATGCTTTTGGAGAAAAAGAAAGAAAAACTGGTCGGAAGAGCCCTAAATGATCAAACAGTAAGCTCCTATACTAGCAAATATCGTTTACGAGTGGAATATGTCCTAACAGAATTCGAAGATGATAAAGCCGAGGAATCTCAAAGAGTAAAATTCCTTAATTTTACTAAATTGACAGTATTATCCAATTTACTGCTTCCATACAACTCGCGAAGGAGAAATCTTTTCAAATCCATTCCTCTTCTTTTCAAGGGTAAAGATTCAATTAAATTTCTTGACATTTTATAGAGATCTGTCGGAACATCAGAATTTAGACAAAGACTGTATGATCATATAAAGGACTGGGATATCTGGGCAGACAAGAAGGTGACAATAAATGAAGAATACTTCCTTAAAATAAGGATGATCATGAAGAGTGATATTAGTGATACGAAGTCTGTCAAGATAGAAAATGGTAATCACCTAGAGATGAATTTGTGATTGTATAGAGGAAATCTTTCCTTTTCAGGAACTAGACAAAGAGGCGAAAAAATATTTCCTGGAAATTATCCATCCTTTCAATATTACTAGCTACCAGCAGATGAAGATACAAATTTGAAAGTCTTTTTAAATTGTTTAAAGAATATTTATTGAAGTTTATCCTCCTTCATACTCACATATCCTGTATTGTGTGTTCTCTCTTTTTTATCCCTTCATTTCTTATGTGAGAACCTAATTATCTTGTTCACAAATGATAAAGATCTTTCTCAATTTTTGAAATAATAAATTTTATTTGCAGTGAAGAATAAAATGTTTGACTTTGAAGTTTTTCTAACAAATCTCCGAACCAAAGTCAAAGAATATTTAGAAGATAATGAGCTTAAAATATCTGATTTAAAAGAAAAATTGACAATGTATAACCAACACAAAGAAAGAGTTAGCAAACCATATCAAATAAAAATGGAGAAAATAAAAAGAAGACTCAACCTTGTGAACCATGGCTCTCAGGCAAGTTTTGCTATTGCATATAGCTTTTTATATATAAAATTGATTGTCTTTAATCACTACAAAAGACTAAACATTCCTATAAAGCTCGGACTGTTCTGTCTCTATACTTATACACTGGAACCCTTGACAGTCGGAACATGTAAGTCCTTTTTTGATATAACTAATCATTTAGCATTTATAGCGACTTCTCTCTATCTCAACTCTAATCAATTTAATGAAATGAACGATTCTCTCAACAGAGCTGATTAATTCAAAATGACTTTTCTGTTCAATGTTTGCATACTTGTATCTTGATTCATGATTCTCCAAAAATGATGTCATAGTATATATAACGTCTTATAGTAAATAGTTTCTGATTTTGCAATAAATAAATTTGCTGAATTGAAAAAGTGAAAATGGGAGAAATACCTGACTTGAGTTGGGATGATGTATATGGCAATACGAAAAATGTTATTTCAGTTCTCTGGGCAGTTAAAGGTATTGCTGCAGCCACTAAACTGGTTTTCTTCGGCACAACCACTGTATTTACGGTAGGATATGGTGGAATAATGTATCGATATCTTTATGTAAAGACATATCAGAGATATAATATACTCAAAAAGCTCGCCCTTGCACCGATCTTTATTACTTCAATGCCATTCTTGTATTTGGGAACAAGTAACTTAGAATTTTAATTTGTGACATTTTAGTATACAACGTGATGAATTATTATCTTCAATCGGATTTCGTGCAAAAGAAACTGAAGACTCTGGGTCTAGAGAATTTGCAATTATCTTTCAAAAAGGATCAATAAATCATAACAAATGTCATCTTCTTCTGCATATTATACATATAACCTCTGCAAGAGTACATGTCTTTACACAATAGATATTTCACATTATCACTTTCTCTTAATAATATCGCATTCACTCAAAAACTTCTCATAGAAAGGTGATTTCTTGCTAAGAATGTAGATTTCTAACACAAATGGCATAACGTAGCCATTGATTTTAAGAATCTCAGACAGAGGCTTCTTTCTTTGGACTCTATAGTATCCTCTTTCGTAATTGGTATGGTAGTTAGTCTTGAAAAGAGGGTCAACAGAGTTTAACTATTCAATTATCTTTAGTGAAATGCATTATACTTCAACAAAAGCTGCCAAATCGTCATATTTATAGTAATGGTGTTCATCCCAAGGTAATCTCTCCTTGAAGATTTCTTTCAAGTGGTCTTCCAGTATATCAGTTTCCTTGCTGGTCTAAAAGCATTATTTTACTATGACAAAACATATTACTTGAATGATATCCATCTGACCAAATTCAAGATAGGTAATAATGGTCACAAAATGCAAAACACCATTTTCAACCCAAGGATCTCTCTAATACTCTTGATTTTTAATCTAAGCTATCTTACCTTGTAGGCGTCAGGAATTTCATGGATACGAGTTTTTCCAATGGTGTATCCATTCTTCTTGCAATGCTCAACAATGGTTTTATACTAAAAATCTCACTCAATAGCCTTTGCTCCTTACTTTTTCGTGAGTTTCTGCCTTTTTCTGATCCTTTTTCTCTTTTATCTCCTTGATCTTTTTCTGAGCTTCAGCCAAAAGATTCTTGATCTCTTGACACTCGGGATCAATCTGACAATTAGAAATTCATAAGCAGTCTTACCTTCAAGCCCTCAGAAGCAACTTTTTCAGCATCTTCATATTTTTCAAGTGCCATACAAGCAGTTGCAACTCTGAAATATGGTTTAATAAATTTCGGATTGAGCTCAATAGCCTTCCTACAGTCCTCTATCGCTTTTCCATAGTTTTCTATGAAGTAAATTTTGGCCAGCCTATTTAATACTCAACTTTAGGTTGACAAAGCCTCTATTGCTATAAAGCCTTGATCTGAGTTCATTGTCATCAAATTCTTGTTCAATACCTTCTGTGTAACTTTTAATGGCTTCTTTGAGGAAATATTTATCAGTACCCCTCTTCAGTAAGTCGTTTCCCGCTTTCTAGTAAAAGATAAGCTTTATAATTTGTCTCTACTTACGTTCATCTTATCAGCAACAGTTCTGGGCTCATCATCATATATCATTTGTTGCAAAGCTTTCAGATGAGGATTTTTCTCGAAATCTTGAGGGATTTCCTTCATGAAAAGAGGGTGATTTTTAAAGAATTCCAGATTCTCATTAAACTCTTCCTCACTGAGACCCTTGCCGACATACTCCTCATCTTCTGAATCGTCGTTTTCGGGCTGAGCAACCTTCTTTTCTTCCTTGTTCATTTAATAAATTTATTTGGATTTAATAGAATAAGCACAAAGGGAAATACAATCTATATCAATTAGTCAATAAGGATACAATCGAATATACACTCATAATTAATAGTTTTATTTCTTATCAATAGTTGCCACGTACTGCTCCAAGGCAGCAACTTTAGTATCAACTTCTCTCTTTAAGGTCTTCACCTTACCACGGAATGAAGTCTCCTTCACAACAAATCCATTCATCACAATTTCAAGCTCCTGCAATTGATCAACCACATACTTGAGCTCAGCCTCAGTGGAAGCCAACTTCCACTTATAGAAATAAATGAACTCTTTTGATCGAGTATTATATCTGTGTTTGAGCAAATAGAATAATATCTTAAACAAAGCCTTCAATTTTCTCACTCTTTTATCTTGAGAAACTGAAGTATATTGGTTAGCTGGGGTAGGACTCTTGGATCCTCTTCTTGGAGGTGTTACAGAACGGTTTTCCTTGTTTTGTGTATTAATATTATTTTGAAGTACCCCTTTAGTTACCCTGGATTTAGCAGGAGGAGTCTTATCTCTCTTATCCTTAGCAGCAACCGAGAGGGTGTTTATGCCCTTAGACTCAATTTTGGGAGTGCTGGTTTCTTCTTTGCGGTTGGTAATTCTCCACTCCTCATTTCCATAGAGGGTATCAAATTTCTCTTCTAATATTGAAGATTCAATACTCCTACGACTCATCATCTTGTGATCTAAGAATATAAGTGGAAAGAAGGATATTCTTACCGAAGGATCTCTCAGTTGGGACTCTAGATAGATTTAGAGGGAAAGACTCCTTAAGAGATTAGTTGTTATAAAGTCAAGACTTACTTTCATTCCGAGGCTCTTTTCGATTTTACCAACTTTGTAAGGTGTACTGGCTTTGATCTTCATCATGCTAACTACAAAGCAGAATCTAGTGAAGGCTGCCATCATTAATTGTCTATTTCTTCTTCTCTGATTTCTGAAGATAGAGTTCAAGAGTCTTGCAACTCTTGTCTTCCAAAACACTTTCCTTTCATGGTCAAAGATGACCATTTCAGCCTCTCTTCTATTCTTAGATAATTTTTTCTACAAATTAGGTCTCCAAAAATTTAAATATTACCATGGGATATCTGTTAGCCTGAATGAGCTCTTTCTTCTTTTCATTCCATTTCTGTGAGAGCCAGGATCCTGCTCTATAGACTAATTCATCATGTGGATCTCTTTCTGTGGAAGAGACAAAGGTTTCTAGTGCCCAGATATAGAAGTATTCACGAACCCTGTTTAGGAAAGGATCTCTATTCTTATTGATGGCATATTTGATCCATTTGAGCATTGTTTCAGCCATTTTCAGCTTCCTTGTTATAATGATATACTATTATCTTAAAAGTACTTTAATGGATGATTCTTTGCACTGTCTTCATTGGAAGTTCCTGATTCATAGATCAGCATTTCCTGCCTTATTCTATTCTTGTCCATAGCATTTCCGACATCAAAGAGTGCTACAAATTTGATGATTGCTTTGAATAGGCTTACGAGGTGGGAATTTTTTCAGAGAGGCATTTTCTTCTTCTAATGCCCTAAGTCCTGAAAATTATCTACTTAGATTAATTTCTGCTTACTTTCTCTAAGTCCTTCGATGCCTTCTTTTGAAAGCTGATCATACCACTCCTTTTGTTCTTTTAGTGCTTGAGCTTCTTTTTCAAGATTCTTTCTCAAGGTATCCAACTCCGCCTGTTTCCTTAGAGTTTCATCATCTCTTGGGCTGGTATCTCCTCTTCTTGAAGCAAAAGCACTCTTATTTCTAAAAATAAACAGATAGAAAATAAATATTACGGTGGAGAGGCATCCAAAGTAGCGACATAGCTCTTGAATTTAAATAGGAGGTCACTCTCGCTTCTTGAAGTTTGATTATCTTCTTGATATTTGTTTGCTTTGATCATAATTTCCTTGATTATACGAATAATCTTATTCAATTCAGTCCTTGATTTATGGAATTCTTCCTTCTTGGCTTCCAAGGCATCAGCCTCTGCTCTGATAAAGTTGAAGAATTCATTCATTTTAGTATATTCTTCACTCTAAATACTTATTTTATTTCTCAGTCAAGATACCTCCCTAAGAAGCTCTTCTTTCTGTTCTGTCAATTCTTCAACTTCTTTTCTCATACGACTTGCTATTATATCCATCTGAGCTTTTTCGTAGATCAAGTATATCTCATAAGTCTTCACAAAATCTATAACTTGCTTCAAATTGGTAGGCTTTGTCTCGTAGGCTATTTGATCCCAGAAAACCTTAGACTCTTGCTTCAATTCTTCTAGCATGGGGATATCTTCAGGCAAAGTATACTTTCTTTGTCTGATTTCATCCATGTAATAATTTAGAAGCTTTCCTTTGATAGCTAGCAGTCTTTCCTTCAAAGCTTCGTGATCTCCCAAACAAAGAAGTGGCTCAATTCTAAGCTCATTAATTCTGTTTTCCATTTCTCTGTGTTTTGAAGCCAATAAAGCTTGTCTTGCTTCCATATCAGTTTCCATAGCCTTCAATTCTGCCTCTCTAAATTTGAGATCTTGTGTAGCTTTCTCCAATTTAGCTGTTTCCTCTGCAAGGAATTTATCTAGTTCTTCTTCCTTAGCCTGAAGATACTGAACGTTAAAATCTTTAACTGTAGGTTCTGAAGTCCTGAGAGTTCCTGTATCGTTTCTCGGGCTCTTAGAGGGATTTGCAAATGAGAATCTTTCATCAGGCTCTCTGATTTTGGCGTTTTCCTTATAATATTTCTCCATTTGAACAGCTGTATCTTCTAGGGCAATATTCAACTGCAAAAGCTCGTTTTTGGTCAGGTTGTCTGAGGCTAAAGCTGATTTGACTATGAATGATAATGAGTTATAAAGAGTAGTACCTTGGCCTAATTTGTTTTGGATTCCTTCGATGGTGTTAGGGGATTCTTTCATGAGCTTTTCGATGTATTTATTCTTAGTTCTTTCAGCACTTAAGGTATATTCGAGGTTTTCTTTAGGCTTTGTTTTGAAGATTGCACTAAATGCGTTTCCAAGTCTTATTCTACAAACTTATCATTTTGAATATACTTGTTTACTCTCGAATATTACTCTCAAGAAATATAGAATGTAGTTTATATAGACCCAGAATATATCTCAATGACATTTGAATCGTAGCAGCTTCCTGCAACACTATTGAAAGATTACTTATAATAAGAAATGATTTACTTCTAGCCTGAATAGAATCAAATTCTTTACGATCATCATCCTTATCATCTTCATCATCTCTTCCACTGTTATTCTGATTATTATCGTTATTATTGCTATTCCCCTCATCTCTGGTACCTCTTCTGGCATCCATTGTGGTATTATTGGCAGAATTATTCCCAGAATTGCTATTATAGGTCGCTAAAAGTTTTAGAAGATAAATTATTCTCTTACTTGAATCTCCACTCTTCCCGCCATTATTGGTCAATGTAGAAATAGTGGGGCCAGACCCATCTTTATTATTCCAAGAGATTTTCTTCACAGCTCTTGGCTGAATTTCTTTCTCTTCTTTTTCTTTTGGGGTTTTGGCCTCTGCAACTTCAAGTTGATAGTCTGGGACCTTGAAATCCTCTTTAAGCTTATTAGGCTTAAGGAGTAGATTTTGGGGTTCCTTTTGAAGTTCTCTTCTGTTATTTAGAAGATTTCTGAAACCTTGGGGAGTATTCAGTTCGGGATTATTGTATTCAACATAGCAATAGTTTATCTGTTGAACTCTTGGATAACCTCTTAGATTGGTTTGCTTAGTACCTCCTGTTCTTGAGGAGGTTTCCTTTGGCTGACTATAATAATTTGAAGTGTTATCCCTGACTCTATGCATCAAATCACTACCTCTTTCCTCATATTCATGGTAGTTAAACGAGTTATTTTCTGAACCCAAGGCAGTAGAAGCTTCATGAGAATCCAATAAATCGGACATATCTTTGAGGAAGCTTCCAACATTCTCTTCAGCAGAAGCTAGCTTTTCTCTGAGCTCTTCATTTTCAGCTTGAAGTTGGGAAAGCTGTTCCTCAAGGCTTCTAATATCGATACTTGCATTTGAATTCTTTCTATTTTTGATCAAGTCAGCCTTTTGAGTTTCAAGAGTATAAATGTGTTTCTCCTTGGCTTTAATCTTATTGATTATCTCGGCTTCTCTAGCCTTGCTAGCCAATATAGCTTCATTCATATCCTCAATTCTTTTCTTATAATCGTGGATTTCACTGTCCTTGGCCGAAACGGTTTCATTGAATTTCAGAGAAAACCTCTCTTTTTCTTCACGATATTGTCTCTCTGCTTTGATCAATTTGGATCCTAACAAGATTGCTTTGAAGCCTTCTAGGAGTGGCTTCCTGTTAAATTTGTTTAAAATACTCACAAATTTTCTGGTATTTGCGAGCAGTTTAAAATATGCAACTTTCAGTTTATAGTTTTGGAGATTTGGGTTCGGTGTCACGCTTTTGCATATTTGTAAGAAAGCGAAAGCCATATTTTGATTTTTTCTATACACTTTACAAAGACTAATATAAGATTACTTAATCTTCAAGAGGTTTGAAAGTCTAGAAAGTGCAGTCTCGAGCTTCAAGAAGACCAGCTGATACTTAGTCATCATATTGATAGTCTCTGTATGAAGGAGTTGATTTCTACAAAAGGTTTATATGATGACTTTGGAAAAAATACTTAAAGGCTGCTTGTTGATCATCCATAGCAGCTCTAGTGCTCCTAATTCTCTCTTGCAAGTCCTGTATAATTAAAGCTGGGTCGGAAGGCTGCTTTCTGTGCTCCCCTGAGTTTTTTGAGGGCGAAACACTCTGGAATTCATCATCCACGAACATAGCACCCTGATTGCTCTTACTCGGAGATGTACCAAATATTGGACTCTCACATCTGTTATTTGTGGCTCTCTGCCCCTCTGTATCATTGCTATCACGCTGACTATCGTAAAAATAAATATTTGTGAAATGTATAATAGATACCCAAATACGGGAGCATCATTATCAGCTGAAAAACTGTCGGAGTTGTGTAGTATGTGCTAATTAGGGTTACAGTATTGAAAAGAATTTGAGTACTTCTGCCATTATTATCTCTTAAGTTTTTAAATCGTAAACGAATTTGAATTTTATCAAGTTTCATTTAAGAAAAATAAGCAACTTAGAAAAAAAGGTGATTCTACATCCAGCAGAACTTTGAGAGTGCAGATTTTCTTAATATAAGACATGCATTTCATAAACTTGTAGGTTAAACGAATCAACTCTGTGAATAGAGTATGTAGGCTTTTTGATAAAGAAATAAACAATATTTGATCTCAATTTTATAGAATAAAAGAGAAGTACAAAACCAATTCAAAATAGGTACTATAATTGTGCAAATTTGGACTTTTTATCATTCTTGGGAGTAAGAAATTCATTGACGAACTTTCCATCATTTTCACTATTATTATCAGTATTCTTCGAATGACCTTCATCTGAGCTCATGGACACCTTTCTTGATGTATTTTTAGAGATAATTGATTGAGAAAGCAAGTTATGATTGTCAACGAACACCTGCTTGTGCTGTTCCTTTTCTTTCTCCTTTCTTTCCTTTTCAAGAATTTCGGTTCTTTGATTTTCTACATAATCAGCAATAGTTATAATCTATTACCAGGAATATAGTCAAACTTATCACCAATAATATTAATGAAGGACTTCCTTCCACTATCTTCCCTAAAGCGATCAGTACTCTTAAAATAAGTTCAATGATATATCTTGACTTACCATGCCATATGTCTTTCTCATTTGTTCTTCCTTAAATTTTTTGAGTCTGCTAGTATCCTTAACACCATTGCCATAATAAGTGCAAAATATTAAATCAAGCATTTTCTCTTCTTCTCGATCTCCTTCTAAAAATCTTTCTGTCAGAGAATTTAAGAAACTCATTCTCTAATAATTTAAAAGAAATAACACTAAAAAGTACGTCCTGTAATTTATTTAGCTGATACGAAGATTTTGAAAGGGCATAGCCAGCTCCTGAATTCGGTAAGTAATCGATATGTCCCAACAAATGCTTATATCCAATAATTTCGTGTTTTTCTTTCTTATCAACTGCCTTAAATTTATGCAGCCTGAAAATATTGGTCCTGTCTTTATAAGTCTCTTTGTGAACTTTTGGAAGCTAAATGTTTATTCAAATTCGATCCGTTTTACTATAGAGACTGAGCTAATATTGGATCTTGATGTATCAAAGAAAGCTCCTCCATGACGAGATTTTGGAGATCTAGCAGGAGATTCTCGGATAACAGGCCTATCGAAGTATCCCTTGACGATTTTTACTTCTTTTGTTAATCCCATTCTCTCTAAGAAATCTGTATCAAAGTACTTCAATTTTTCATAAAATGCTGGCGAAAAGACCTGCTTAAGATCTCTTTGGTCTAGTCTTATAAGACAGAATACATTAATGATACTCATATTTGCACCTGGATTATCTTCAAAATATTTCGTCAAAACTGCTCGAACGTGATCCACGTTGAACTTGTCAGGTTTTAGCAAAAACTATTTTCTTAGAATTTTCAATTCAGCTAACTACCCTTGTTCTATATCCATCAATTTTCTCATAGATTTGTTTGCAGTTATTACAAACCTTCAGCTTGGTATATAGGTGAGTGGTTGTGTGATTGCCTAAGGGCTTTCCATTAAGCAAATCGCCAATGCTATAGTCTAGCAAGTCATTAGAGATATGTCAAACCTACATTTTCTGAATTGGAATGGATGGGTTTCAACATAATGTATCAACTTTTTTTCTTCAAATTCAGGCAACTTCCTTTTTAAGCGATCTATCTGCTTGTATCTCTCAACAATATCGAGCATAATAGATTTCAAGGGGATTTCATAAGTAAATTCCTTATTATTCTGGTCCTTCTTCTACTAAGTCAATACAGTAGATATTATTTCAACTCCATAGAGCTCTGTAGCTTCATCTCCTTCTTCCCTGAAATTAGTTTCTCCAAAAAATTTGCAATATGCTCCTGGGCAATGGACATGCTTGGTAAAAGTGGTCTAAACATTATACAAAGTACTGTTCACATTACTTTTGGAAAATCTATTGACTCTTTGTCCATTTTCTTATCAACTTCTCCTTCATCATTATAGAAATAGATCCCACGAGAACCAATCAGCCAAATAATATCCTTGGCATCAAGAATGACTTCTAGATGGAGCTCTCCAATAGTCTAATAAATTATGGGGAATTGTAGCATTGGTGTTACTCTTTTTGTTTTTCCTTCAACATATCTCATTATAGACTTGGCAAATTTCTCAAGCTGAGAATTTACTGGAGTAGCAACAGAAAGGTAATTGATCTTGGAAAGTGTAGCATCGTCCCTTTTGGTTGGAGTTTTGATTGCAGCTAACCTATCTCTCTCAGATTTTGAAAAGTCTGAAGTTCTAAAAATTAACTCAATGACCAATATCTATACTCGATATCTTTGAGACTAAAGTCTCTTCTGAAAATCTTGTATTTTAACTCTCCCTGCAGAGATTTGTATAAGAAAATGTCATAAAGTCCAGCATCCTATTCATTATGAGAATCACTGTGGGTGATACCTTATTTGGGATGTAGGATATGACTTTGGTCCAATGAAGGAAATAATCCATATAATCACTTGGAGCCCTGAAAAGATCATCTGCAATCTTCTTTTTAATTTTCTTGAAGAGCTGGTAGAATCAATAGTGTAAATGATTATAGGTACACTTATTCCTTTATTCTTCTGTTCTATATGGACACAAAATAAGATAGTATTGTCGGGTAGGTCGTTTTGCTTTTGCTCCTTATACATCATAAAATCAAAGTCTGTATAGCCGTCAAGGTCGCCAAATGCAGAAGGGTCCAATATTCCTTCATTATTTTGAGTTTGAGGAACATTTCTCCTCTCTGTAAAACTCTTCCCTATTCTCATAAGAATTCTGTACTTTCTGGGTTTACTTTGTCTTGATAGTACCAATACTTTGGCTCTCCAGCATTAAACAAAACAATTTCGGGGATTTTCATACGAATTCCATAGACAATATTAAGATCGAGTTGGCTCTGTAGGTAAGACTTGAGTTTAATGCCCTTACTTGTGATAGAATTTTCAAAAGCCATGCAAAATCAGACTCATACATGAGAAAGAACTCTAAATAAATTTTGTATAATTTGGCTTAAATCAAGCTGTTACAAAGAGAAAAAAGGTAATTGTCCTTTCTAGAAAGAGTAATAGGATTTCCGAGTAATTAACTATTATCGAGAGATATCAAGATCATTAGAAGTAGATCTAGATAAATAGCTAAAAGAAATTTCATACTATAAGTGAGATATAATATAAGATAAGTATGAAACAAATACAGCTAATGCTTAGCAATGAATTCATTAGATTAAGAGAGTATTCCATGATTTAGAAGGTATTGCAGCTCAAGTTGCAAACACCTCCTTTTTCTTTGGATAGATCTTCATTCTTTCTGTTCTTTCCTTTAGCACCTTTCATTGGCCTATAGTGTCCGTTGCCTGGAGTATCGTTTTCCAAGTGACTCTGTTGAAGAATACTGTCTCCAGGCTCCATGATACTCTCATTATTTAAAACACTCCCAGCAAAGAATGTTGTTCCATTTAGATCCTGAGTCTTCCCCATTTTGCTTTTAGCAATCAATTCATCAATATGCTTAACCTGTCTATTTATTTGCATAATATCCATATTTATAGCGTCGATTTGGTGGTTCAAAGTTGTGGCTTCTTTCTTTCTATTAGATTTAGAAGAGTCATTTTTTGAAAATTACAGTTTTTCATATTCCTCTTTATGCCTATTATATTCTTCTTCGATTGCCTCAACCTTTTTATGATACTCTTGACTTTCTTTAACAAGATTTTGAGACTCTTTCTCAGCTCTTTTTGTTTCTTCCTTGATTTTGGCAACCTCGGCGGTCAGATAATTCACTTCATCAGTATAAGCTTTATCTAATTTAGATTTCTACAACTATTCAGATTTCATTTAAAAGGGTTCTTACTTTGACTGTAAGATTTCCGTGTTCTTTTTGAACATCGTTCATTTTTATTTGTTGTTCCTTGATCAGTTTCTCATATTGCTGAATTTCTTTGTCTCTTCTCTTCACCCTTTCATGGAATTCTTTGAGAATGATTCTGTTAATATATTTCATTTCGCAAGTATCGCATATTCTGTATGCTTGGCTAGGATTTTGTGGGTCAGGTCTTTTCTTTTTCCCATGTTCATCACAAATGGCTTCTCCACAAAATTTACTTACTCCATTAATTACAGGATAAAATACTATACCAATGTCTTCTCTTTTTGAACTTTAAACCTCCGAACTTGGTCTTACAAATATAGCATTCAGGTGAGTTTTTAAATTCATCTCTTGGGTATAGCTCACGAAAGATTCTATCATTATTCAATTTATCAAACTCATCATCTATCATGGCTTAACAATCTATCACTCATATCAATACCTCCTGAAACACCCCAGTTCTCTGGATCTAAGCCAGCCAAAATATTATCTGAAGTAGTATCATTCGTGTCACCGTCGACATTCCAATACTCTAATAATTAAATCTCATTTGTCTTCAACATACCAAAGCTGGCGTTGGAACCAAAAGACGCCTTTGGATCTCCAAAAGACTGCTTCGGAGTACCAAAAGAATTTTTTACTTTTCTGGCACTATTGAATGAGTCGCTATCTCTGTATGAGAAAGAAGCCTCAGGGCTCTCTGCGTCATAATTTCCACTCATATTCATCCTAGAACTATATGGCATTGTACTCATCTTCTTAGATGCGAAATCTTTTTATCGAATAACTTGAAGAATTACAGTATATTAAAATTTATTGTTTTGAGTACTTTTTAGAAAAGCTCTAGAAGTTCGATAATTCCCTTCCTTACAATATAGTCAACAAAGAGAGAAGGGTACGCCGAGTGAATAATGAAGATTATAAAGAATATAACTTTTACCGATATATAAAAAAAATATACTTATTTCTTGGTTGAATCAAAAAATATTACATCCTCGTCCCCAACAACCCTTGCATAGTGGACTTTATTGGCTGGTACTTCTATCATTTCTCCTGGTTGCAAAATAACTTCTTCCCCGTCCATACCAAAAAGAAAACGCCCTGAGGCAATACTATCTTTCTTAGTATAGGGATGTGTGTGAGGAGAGAAATCTGTCCCTGGTGGAAAGACATAGGTAATGTAAGAGTATCCTTGATCTTTCAATTTTTTGGCTATATTTTCTTCCGTAGGTTCCCCATACTTAGATTTATCCCACTTTTCTACTTTGTCTTTCAAGCTCGATTTCATAAATTCTTTGAAATTAGTATTTTAGCTCTTTGCAATAAACTAATTTTTTTGGAAGGTAATGAGTGTTCATGAGTTCAAATTCCTGGGTCCGTATATTATTTTTACTCAGAATAATATTGGAAAAGCAGCCAATAAAAGATTGAATTTTAATAGAAGAGCAAAACAGACTTTTCTGTGCTGGTTTTGGTTAGCACTCCAAAAACATTATAATGAATTGAATCAAATGTGATTCAACTCATTAAAGGATTGATGTCTTTTTGCGCAAAATCATTAGATATCCTTGATTTGTAAATTAATAGGAGAATCCTAGTATCGGGCACGAAAGAGAGTGTTTTGCCAAACAAGCAGTTTGATCTTAATGATATTTTATTTTGGGGTATATGTTGAGCTAAAGAATTTATTTAAGTTTATTTTGAAAGGATACAATTCTCTTGAATATGAGTAGAGTCTTCGCAAAAGGGCTGAATTTTATGGGTTAGCTTTCTCCTTGTCTTTAGCTAAAACCTATATAGGCCAGCTTGGTCTGAAGAATAAGAAGACAAATACAACGGAATTTCAAGAAATTCAATCCCTCTCAGGAAGATCTGTAGTCCAGGTGAAGGCACATTTTGCTCAGTCTCTATGTCTGTTGGGTATGAGAGAGTATAATTTGAATTTAAACACAAAGCTGATGGCCAAATCTTGAACTGGGGATGGTTTTTTGATTCATTGACCACTACAAGAACATTATCCTTCTATAAGAGGGCTCCAGCATTTATGAGATTGTGGCAGGTGTGTAGTTTGTTGATTTTTCTCAAACTTTAGAGATATTCTCCATTTGGAACCACTCTAGGATTGAGAGGAGGAATTGATGAGCCAAGTCTTTTGAATAAAAATCTTGTTCTAAAGTATAAGCCGACAAGAATTGAACTCGGAGGAAGCTTTGTTTTGTGCCTAACAAGTGTATATTGATTTTTTCTTTTGAAACTTTTTAGATGAAGGAGAAGCATTCGGTCTAGGAGAAAATTATAAGGTATTTGAATTGTGTTGTAGATAATCTTTAGGGACAACTAGGCACAGGCGATAATAAGTATAAGCATTCCTTCGCTCCTGTAGAGAAATACTTTCCCCAAAAGATAGTTGATATCGCTGCAGGATTCCAACATTCATTTTTCTTGGCTGAGGATGGAGCCTGCTATGGAGTAGGAAGATGTAACTGGAAACAATATACACCATATATTCCAGAGACAAAAAAGGAGGGGCCACCAGGTAAATCCATATCTATAGACAATAATTTTGAAAGTTGACTATCATACCAAGTTACAAAAGATTATGTTCGCTGGCCAAAGAATTATAAAAGTTTCTGCTGGATTCTCTCATTCGCTTTTCCTCACTAACAAGAATAAGTTATATGCTATTGGTTTAAACAATCATGGTCAATGCGGATATTCAAGCCTTCAAAAGACATCTGTAAGACTCCTATAGCATTTGTAAAGCCTAGCTTGGAGAGTATACTGAGGTCTTTGCCCTACTAGACCCAGACGAATACATTGTTGATATGAAATGTGGAAAAAGCCATAACATTTTCCTAACAAGTACATAGAATTTGTTATATTCTAAGGCTAGATAAAAATAATATTTATGGATTTGGTTCAACCTTTCATAATCAACTCAACTGGAAAAATGGTACCCACAGGAGAAACCATGAATAACATGACAATAGAGACTGGACTTGAAGTTTGTGCACCAAGAAAAATCGATCTTCCTCTAAAAAACAATGAAAAAATTATCAAGATATATGCAAATTTTGATCGAAATGCAGTAATCACAGGTACTAGAAACCTAGATCTAACTATATTGCTAGATCAGGGAAATTGCTATGTCTGGGGAGGAGAGAGCTCTGAGGAGATTGGTAAAATTACCTATATTCGATTTAGAATTTAGGCGGCGAATACTACGATGGAATAGTGAATGTGAGAGAATTAATTCCTGGGCAAGGGTTTATTAAAGATATAGGATTAGGATTTATGCATACTATCGTTGTAGCAGATAATAAATGAGTAATGACAACATATTACGAAATGTACGAAAATAATTGCAATGTGTATTTCACTTATATCTGGTTGTCTTTGGCATGCTCCTTGAGGGCCTTTTCAATGAATTCCTTCTCAAGTCTTCTTCTATTCATTTGTCCAATCAAGATAAGAAGAATAATCAAAAATACATATCCGACGAAAACACCAAAGAAAACCCAAGTAACAGTACGAGTATTAAGGAGAAGGAGCCAAAGGAAAAAGGCGAAAAGTCCAGCACAGATAGCATAGATGCTGATAAGTAAGAGCCAAATTAAGCCGACATTTCCCCACGTATTTGGATAATAACCTTCAGGAATACCGACAAATTTGGGTTTATGAGCATCGTATGCACGAACATATTCATTGTTATCGAGTTGTCTCAAGAGTTGATCCTCTTCGGTGTGAGTTGGGGCTTGAGCAGTGTTAGCCATGTTAACGAATGATATATTGTTTTTATTTAATTAATATTGTTCTAAATGAACTATTTAGAAACTTTATTTCAGCACTATCAACCTGAAGATATCAAATCTGTTTCATAAAAAATTTACACAAAAAATTCTATCTGATACTAGATGAGGCCAGTTGTCATGAACAGAACTTCCTAAAAATAAAAAGAGCGCAGATGATAAATTAGAACTAAAGTTAGAATAGATTTGATTAGATTAAAGAACCATTGAAATATTTTCTGGAATTCATCTTTCAAAA
>Ga0065720_1019684_pt1 | contig 21364 bp, 23 predicted proteins | sample Thericmetagenome_FD_59107 | JGI IMG/M metagenome (GOLD analysis project Ga0065720, IMG submission 59107) | Thermophilic microbial communities from the Joint Bioenergy Institute, California, USA of rice/straw/compost enrichment - eDNA_2 v2... | ecosystem: Engineered > Solid waste > Grass >...
AAAAAAAAGAGAGAGATCGCGCCAAGCAAAACCTGCAAAGGCATGGAAACGTAACTGAAGACTTCCCTTCAGGAAGCTTCAAGCGGCAGAAACAGTAGCAACTTGCTGAGCCGCCTCATCTTTCTTCTCCTTCAGCTCGGTCTTGCCCCCATTCCTAGGCCTCCAAACAAGCTCCTGGCCCTCGCTCAAAGTCTTCGGAGGAGGCAACTCCACCATATCGTTCCACTCATGCACGCGCCGGCAAAACCGTCTGGCATGTACCGCACCGTTGGTGACTGTGCCGCCATAACCGCCCTCCTGTCTAACCTTCTCAAACACCAATGTGTGCGTCTTCAATTTGCCACTCTCCTGAGTCGAATGGTACGTCACGTTGACCATGCACGTCGCGCCATCGCGGCTCTGTGTCCTTTCTACAAGCTTGATGTTCCTCGGGTCGATAATCACCTGCACCGGGGCGTCGGGCACGGAGGAGATCACGCCCGAGGTGTTATCCGTGACGAGACGGACGAACGGAGTCGAGGTAATATCGGCGGGGAAGAGCTCGACATTGTTTTCAACAAGCCCAAAGACGTCGAAGACATCGCTGCTAATAGTCGGAGTGGCGATATCGCTCTGCACAATGACCGTGCTGAGAACAGACGTCGGGGTTTCGCCAGGGGACAGGGACGAGTTGTTTGTAGTGAGCGGCTCGAGATGGATCTTAGCAAGGCTCGTGCTGATAGGAGTGAGCGGCTTAAGGTAACCAAGAGTAGGGGAATTAGCACGAGTGGGCTGCGGCGTGGGCTGGGATTGGGGAACTGGCATCTGCGGCATGGTCGTCGAAGGGGGCGGCGAAGGCATCGGGGACCGTTGCAACGACTGCTCCGGAATATGCACGCTGACCGACGTCAGCGCAGGAGATTGCGGCGCCGAATGCCGCATCGGCTCAGAAGCAACATTCGGGAGACGACGATTCTCCGCAAGGGGCACCGAGCCGGCTCGGGCCTCGCGCAATGGCTGTGCTGCATGGTTAATAGCCACAAACGACGCCCTAGGCGGCGAACCCGGATTCGGTCTTGTTGAAGGCAACGGCTTGCGAGTTGCCTTCGGCGCATCTTGGCGAGGGAACTCTTGGAGGATGTTCTCAATGCTAGCTGGGCTAGGTTTCCGCACGGGAGCCGATGCCTGCGTAGGAAGTGCTCCTGACAAAGCTTCCGGGTTGGGCGACACATTCCTTGATCCAACATCTTGGGGAGAGGGGGCGTTAATCGGGGTGAAGGCCCGAACAGGAGTCGGCGCTTGTAATTCGAGCGCCTGAGCTGCAATTACCCGAGCCGCGGCAACGGGGGACAAAGGAGCCGATGCGACGCCAGATGGGTGTTTAGACAGAATGCTGCCGTGGTTTGAGAACCGGTCAGCGTCATTCGGTGCGCCAACATCTCGCATCTCGATATCGCTCTCAGCAAACGATTGATGATGCGATTGGCCATTCTGATGTGGTGTCGCTGTGCGACATCACGTTAGCAAGGACTGCGTCCACGCTGCGCTAGCTAAGCACTTACGCGACCCATAGTGCTCGGTGTAAAACGATGGAGGTACGAGGTTTTGATTCCGACGATGTGGCAGAATGCGGTTGAAATAATAGTCCCTGGCCTCTTTGAAGAAAGGAAGATACCGCGAATTCTCATCGTTAAAATCGAGCTCTGCCAGGCTTGACGCCTCAATGAAGCCGATATTCCACAAGTTACTTGAAACAGTTAGCACAACCGAATAAGTAAATATACGTGCAGGCAATTTCTCGGATGTAACGTACGGATCGGGGTTGTTAACCACCAAGACGGGGAATTCGCGCTTCTTCACGAGGGGCCCACCATCCTCGTAACCAGGGGCCCAACCAGCGATGCCCAACACTCTGTTATTACCGTCCTTCTCGTAGGTGTAACATTTGGGCAGCTTGAACATGTCCGAGTCACTGAAAATGCCCGTCGAGGCCAGCGTGCCCTGCAGCCCGACAGGAGCCAGGTCGTTCTTGGGCAAAATCAAGACGGGGCACTTCGTCTCGGTACGCGCGACGTAGAACCTCCCAACCTCAGGATGCGTGACGCTGCCTTGCTTCTTGGCGTTGGCAGAGCGATCCTTTGCAGCTCGCTGACTAGCAGCTTTCTGCCAGTTGGGAGTCTCCAGAGGCGGGAAGCCGAGCTCTGCACGCTTCGCCTGACTGAGATGGTTTGCATTGAATGGCTTGTAATTCTCGCGGAAGGCCTGCATCACCTCGGCATTATTCTTCTCCATCAACTCTGAAGTGCAATCGACGACCTCGAATCCAAGCGTCTCGATTGCCGTAGTGTGAGCCTTGGACATGTTGCCGTGCTGAGCGCTGGCCAGATGCTTGGCCGCGCCGCGCAATGGGTTCTCGCCAAAATGCACGCCATGCTCATCGCACTTGAGAATGTAAAACCTGTTGGAGCGAGGAGGAAACTCGACAATAATATGCTTGTACTTGGGTTTCTCGCCGCCAGGCTCGCCGTACACTTCGGCAAAGGTGATGGTCCTGTGTGCCTTCGGAGCCCGCAGAGCTGTGGGCGATGGAGGTTCTGAGGCACTGCTCTCGATCTTGGACTGCACGAGTTTGGTACGTTTCACACACTCCGGGGAGCTTTCAGTCGAGTCGTTGGGGGATTTCCTCTTTTGCGACTCTCCTCCATTCTTTGCGCTAGGAATTGGCGATACTGGCGGAGCTAAAGAGGCCCGGGAACTAACAGGTGCTGACTGCTGCACAAGGTCCGGCACAAGGGCATGGCTGCCATTCGTGTAAGTCTGAAGAGACGTTGACCTCGAGCTTTTTGAGGGCGTCTCTGTTTGCTCACGTCTCATAGAAGAAACTCTCGGAGGACTGGGTGTTCCAGGACGAGAAGCAGTGTTCGCGAAACCTTCAGAAAGTCCTGGCCCCGGCTTCAGGGACGGTGGCATCGGCAGATCCTCGAGCATGGGACCAGGCTAGGTAAGGGCACAGTCAGCAACCTGCATATGCTCGATTGGAGATGAAACCCGAGCCAAACTTACCCCTGCGCTCATCAAGGCATTCATGGCCATGAAGGCCTCGTCCCTGTAGCGTCTCCGTTCCTCATCGTAAATCTTGTAACGTGTCTCTTTTCCCTCCTTAAAAAGGCGTTGTAACTCAGAAATCTCAAGATTCCGCTTCTCCTTCAGTATCTTCTCAAAGGTCGCCCGCATCGGAGAGTTGAGCTGCGTGAGCGCATCTCGCTGTTTCTCATACTCGGACTCGATTTCTTTCACGCGCGACTCATACTCCGCGAGTGCCTTCAACTCCTGGGCCTCATACCGGCTCTGCAGCTTGTCGAGTTTTTTCTTCACCACCGCGTAAGTCTCCTCGGTCTTGGCTGTTTCGGGCAGCAGGCCGCTGGGTAGCGCTGTCATGTTGATGGGATGAAGCTGCAGCCCCGAGAACTGCACCGCCTGCGGTGAGCCCGGGTGTTTATTTCCTGATGGAGAATCTGAGCGGGTCGATCTTAGCGATGATCCGTCACGACGGGACCCGGGACCCGAAATCAGGTGGTGTGGGACGGATGGAGCCTTTGTGGATCAGGAATGTGCGCTGGGGTGGGTTAGAAGTTAGAAATGAAAACCTGAGTCAAGGCGTGACAAGGTCACAAGAGAAAAGGGTGGCGGAATGGGAAAGCGTAAGGGAAAGATCTGATAAAAATGTCAGGAAAGAAATCGGCGGTAATCAAGCATTAAGGATAAGTGTAGCGACTGTGGGAAAGGAGAAAGAAGGGCAGAGAAGCAGGGAAGGTGCCATCCACGTATGGATTGATGGATCACATGGAGCAGGTAAGGCAGGCAGGCAGATAGATCGGGTCTTGAGGTCCATCGGTATGGAGATGAAATGCCGAAATGATCAAATCGCTGGATAGTGCCATGGCGGGTGATGTGGTGTGCCAGTGATGCCGCGGCAAGCGGTACTGTATGGACTGCTGTGGCTGCCAACAATGCCCAAGTGGAAACACTCGCTGGGACTACCGATATCTGGTAGGTAGTTGGTTATCGTTGACAGCACAGAAAATTTCCAGACAAAAGAGCCCCCATCCGGATTCAAACCATTGACCACGCTTCCCACAACCGCCAGCACACCGCCACAGATCCAACCGTTGAACTTTGAGCCGTTGCAGTGCTGACAGAAATGCCACCGCCACTGCCCGTGCAAATGCGACGATCCATCGATCTATGTCAAAAAGCCTGCGCCCTGAGAAAAGAATGATGAAGCAATCCGCACCCGTCTCAGGAACTACCTGCGGCTCATGTTTACTTGCGGCGGTGCGCCAACATGTTGGTTTTTGCCCATATCGTGCCGCCCTAATACCGCTGTCTTTCTCGCATCTTTGCCCTGCTGAAACACGCACAACATCTGTAGGATGAAGAAACGCAGGAAGAACGTCCCAGAGAAGCCTGCTGACCTGTCTCGGCTATCTGAGATATTGTTGCAGCCGGCAAGTCACGGAACCAGGGCCTGCACGTCCATCGTACAGACACTATCTTCTGCCTTCCCAGCGCATGGCTTGAACGACAGAGACCTGAAATGCTCACTTGATGCAGATGACGCAACGAATAGGAGTATGTCGGTCGCCGGTGAAGTGCATGATACCGGGTATGAGGATGTGCTTGGCACCGTCCCAAGACCGAGGATAAAGGAGATAGGCAGAGCTCGGGGGTATGTGACGGAGGTGATAAGCTGCAGCGGCAGAACACAACTGATTGTTTCCACTTACCCGTCGATAGGTATAGATCAAGTCAATCAATGACTTGGTGATAATCCTGGATGCAACAGCTTTCTGATGCCGTCGTTGTCGTACCTAGAGCACATAGAGGGGGCGAGTATGAATCAAACAATCATGCCGGCAGTGAGCCAAAAGGTCGAAGAAAGTTGAAAGACAGAAGGAACCGGTACACGAGATGGATGACAGTGGTGGGGGAAAATAAGGGCTGGTTTGTTGTTATGGATGATGAAACTATCGGTTGCTGGTTGCTTATTATTATTAGATCTTCCGGAACAAAGTCGTGCCCAGAAAGGAGAGATGGGGCAGCTTGAAAGCGTCTTGTGCTAGGGAGGGCAACTATCCCGGTACCTCTATGTATATAATGCCCGCATAGAGCTACTGTAACTGAAAACGCGCGTGTAGTCGACCTAAGGTATCTGCCGTATCTTTAGCTTGTCCACAGCGTAGCACTGTGAGATGTACTGTGAGGCGTTCTGCCAGGGGGCTACAAAGGAGGTCGCGGCGCAGCTAGACTTGATTTTGACATGTTGGCGCGAGACTAGCGAAGAAATACTGGGGCTCAGATCCAGGAGGGTGGCGTGTGACAGGGATTGTGGCAACATCATAATTTATGGTTAACGAGCGAATAGCACGCATGGTAATCCTAGCTTCCATTTTTCCAATGGTACAATGTCAAGGGGGGATTACATACACTAGAAATTACAGATACGGAGGGCATTGGATCATGGACGAGCTGACAATTTATATTATCCCTAAAAAAATGAGACTGGAATGCCACAACCCTGAGCACAGCACATCTGCAGCTCATCCACATCAAGGACCCAGGAATGGCAGCATGCACATCTCAAGAAGTTAGCTCGATCGCTCCCATAATGCTTTCCTTTTCAGATTCCATGTCTTAAAAAGCGGATTGGACTGTTGGTGGACAAGCTGCGGGAGTCTGCTGGAGAGGGAAGCTCTGCGGTTCCTCGGTACCGACAATGCAACTTGAAGCGGGCTTGATAACCAAGCATATTAATAACACTCAATATGTATACACTACCTTACCGCACAAAGGTACGACATTAAACATTTCTTGAGCCCTGGAAGTCAACTGTGGTAGTAGCTGTTTACTAGCGCACCTATCCCTAGCTTCCAGCTCTGAACTAAAACGCGCCGTTGCATGGCAGCATGGGCCATGGTCTACAATATTCTTTTTTTGGAAGCTAGCATTGTCGGATTGTGGTGCACTACATTAAACATCCAAGTGTTTCGCATTCGACTGATGACAATGTGACACCTCTGTGCCGACGGAGCAGTAAATATGTTCAACACTGCGCAGCACCTCAACAGGCAACTGTGCCAAACCCCACAGATGAACTTGGCGAGCTCTGCAATGCGTGTGGTTTTGTGTGGCATTAACGTTCCGAAACAACAGCGCAGATCTTGAGCGCCGCTCCACTTTTCGATCACCGTCGCAGTTGTTTCATCATTTGCCCCCTTTTAGCCAACTTGCCTACAAATACATATTCGGGAACATTTGGTTGTGTCACTTTGGAGCAAGAACTGAATCAACTGATGTCATATAGACATCTAGGAGGGCCGGCATTATCCATAGCCGGTCATTACAGCTAGTCCTGGGCATCTAAGTTTCTGACTCGTACACGTAGCGCTTCATGACTCCTCATCACGAAAGCGTCGTGATCATGTGGCATGCATTGTGGGTGCTGCAAGTACCACCTCAAGCGGGTCGCTGTCTTTGATGATAATTTACATATATGATATAGTCGACGTATGTTGCAACACAACTGCAATTGCCCGTCCTGTCCTGTTACAGCTTTGTCTTTCAGCAGATTCAGGCGGTATACTAAATCGCAGACCTTACCTGGCAGGTAAACTGCATCAGGCATCACTTTGCACCATAAACAGTTTCTATTACTCTGTCGTCAGGACGAGCACACAAAGCTGACTGCGCTTATCTGAGCTTATGTAGACCGGCGATGTGAGGCATCCATGCTAAAAAGCCCAAATCCAACGCAGTGTCATACCATTGCATCCGGGGACTCATGTCATCCAAACAATTTCAATTTGCGCTCTGCGGTCCGATGCGGGCGACTAGAAACGTCTAGACTAAAACCCCATTCATGCCCAGTCCAGTCAGAGAATTTCCTATCATTGGTGCACTACCCCTCCACTACTATTGGACTTCACCCGCACATCTTCCCATCTAGAAAGCGCTTTGCCACCCACCACTCTCCCCCACTTATGACTCCTAGATCATGACGGACTAGAACCTAGAGGAGCAGGAAGCACATATGGCAACTCGCATCAGCATAAGGAAGGCGCAGGAGTTACTAAGCCCTAGAAAATACGATACACTCATTTATGCCAATATGCTCACGTCTCATCTTGTCTCGACCTGACTGATTGCAAGCTGTTTGTTCCATGTGACATATAGACAGATTGGACTAAAGACAATATAGTCCCATCCAATCGATCCTAGTACAGCTGGTCATACCACAATCTGGTGCTGCAAGAGCGAGCTTTTAGTATCACATCATGGGCGGGTCTAAACTAGTGCTGTTAGTAATGGAGTTAAGTGACATAGCGGTAAATTCTGCATGTCGAGCGAGTGCCGTAGTTAGTAGCAAGTAGACTGGAATCCTTAGAGTGGGGAAATTCTCGGCATGAAGGATTTGATACTTCTTTTTAGCACCTACCAACTCCTCGCATCTCGCTAGACTTGATCATGTTAGGTCAGGTCTGGCTTTGGCTACCTCTTTCAAGTACAACCCGCTAAATGCTCCGCAGGCATCACAAGAACGGACCTCTCTTTGGAGCAAACAGTCCGGTCCGGCCAAACAGCACCGGCAATACAGCCGAACCAACCACTCGGAAACGAGATCAGACCAGGGTCCTTGCCCCAGGAAGATTTTATTTCCACACCCACAGTGCGAAAACGTGTCCTAGTCATATTAGCCAGCGCCATTCATCACTCATTTGCATTTCTGTATTTTGCATCCACAACACACATCCCCTCCTTTCAGCCATGGAATCTCCCGTTGCGTGCATCAATCCCACACCTCCCCACCTTTGACCCCCATCACAGCGCACATCGCTTGCTGCTAGATGCGATCATGAGCGGAAGCTGTACCCAGTGGCCAGTCATCACTGTATCAAACTTCTTAGCTGGTCTAATACGACGGGCCTGCTTGCAAGCCATGTGATAGTGGCATGTTGCGGCATCAGTTACCTGCGAATTGCCAAGTTTGTCCAAAATACAATTGTGGTGATAGTTTGGTTGAGCATGATATTATGCAGTCACGTTAAAAGCTGCATGCATGGATTGTACAAAGGTCACAAGGGGGGTTCGATAAACATCACAAAATGGCAAAATTCCGTATAGAGCAAAGGCAAACTCTACCATTGCTCAATTGTCTCATTAGGATAGAGTCGGTGACTGCAAGATCCATGGTTGGCTGAATTCCATGGACAAACCCGATGCTGCCTTCTCACCGCCAGCCATACTCTAGTGACTATGCATACCATGAAGTCCAAAATGCCCCATCCTGCTTGACTACCTATTGAAGCTGCAGTCTATCGGTGTGAGTTGTAGTCGGCCTGACCAGGAATGAACACAGTTTGTCGGATGTGTTTGTGCCTTAGAATTACTATCATTTTTTTTTCTTATGCGCGGGGGGGCAAGCAAAAATGAAATTGACCATTTTGGGAGTTTGTCTATGCGCCAAACCTTTCGACTTATTACCAGTGTGTTCTCTATGCATTGCGATGGCTATACTGTGGCTTGTATTGAGGACGGAAAAGGTAGTGTTGGTCTGTAAACCTGTTCAGGCTGCGTACGGGAATAGAAAGACAATGGAAGTGGGTAGAAGGATTGCATTTTCCTGTGCCCTGTACACGTAAGACGGAGTAAGTACCAGATATGGGTCATGATACACTGATACACGATGATATGAGGCCATCATGATAGGGTTATCCCTCTTGACAACCAACAGAGAGATCTGAGCCTTAACTGGCAACACTTCCCAGTTCACCTGCTTAATCCAAATCCATAGGCGAAAATCTTCTAATGGAGATACTGTCCTCCCTTTGCCCTGCATATAAACCTTTCATGATAACCCCCGCTTGATTTGTAATCGGTGACAAAATAAACCTGCACTCGATTGCTTAACACTGTGAACTTGTTGAAGGATACCTTGAGAGTCAATTCACCAACACTTACAGTCAACTATATGCACCACTGTCATGACCTCTAGAAACCACTAAATTAATGATCCTACATTTCCCGTGCTACAGCAAGCATTGTTTGTCAGGCAACAGGATGTCTGCCTACACGTAAGACTTGACTAGAGCGGGGTAGCTCCGAAAGGTGGCAGGACTTTGGACATTGTCGACCAGTCTACAGGCAGAAGTTGGTTGTGCAGGTATAAAAGGCAATGTTGCTGTATTATCACTGTACGCATTCATGCAGGCACTGTATTTATCTGATTTTCTAAGCAAAGAGGGGCCAAGATCCGGATATATGCAAGGTTTCTGGTATGAGCTGCTGGAATCCTGTAGGATGTCGTGCTACCCCAGCTGTTGACACTATAGGAGCATTTGTGTGTTCAACCGCTCAATCATGTGCCGCCATCAACACAGCCAACAGACTAGTGCATCAGGGGTGCCACTGTATCGGCTGACCGTGATCATCATGTGATGATATCATCTGTTAATGATAAGATCGTTCCTAACTTAGGCATAACATCCATCGAATCCTCCTGCCTGGCCATCCTGTCTAGCCCTATACGCAGCAATAGCTTCAACCGCCATCGGGTTTAGCTGACTGTAGTAGTACTCAACAATCTCCACATACTGTTCCCGTAGGATCTGAGCAATAATGCTTGCAAAATCCTGGAGAGATCAGTGAATGCTCTTTGCACCATCTTAAGCCACAAATGAAAAGATTACATCACTCCCCTGCTTGGCCTGCACCATGACTTTGCTGACGCTGTGATTTGGAACTATTTTCGCATCTTCGACTAGGGAATAAAAGAAAAAAAACTGAACGTCTACCATGTCGTAGTACGTCCGAGCAACCAGGTGGGCATCATATCCTTTGAACTTAACGGTCTCGTTCTCCAGGGCATCTACCATCCGCTCACTGTTGTAGATAGCGAGATCAGCTGCATTGTTCAGACCAGATATAAGGAGCTATTGGAGGAGCATCATTAATTGTAACCTTTAGAGGACAAGGGCAAAGTTGATAGCACATGACATACAGACCAGAGCTCAGTACTCTTCTGTCTTGTCAGGCCGCCGGGACGTGTTCCGTTCATTCCGCTCATATCAAATGCCGGTGTTGATATATCGTCGTATTTTCTCCTCAAGATGTTTGGGTTTTCTATCACTGTGCGGAGCTCAAGTTAAGCAAAGCATGGAGAGTAAAATGACCAGCAGAGTTGTGGTGAGAGAATCAAGTTTCATGTTGACTGCTGGGGGGGGAGAGGTGTAAAAAAGTACTGAATACTTCGTAGATGTCACAGGGTGGATTGTTGTTTGTTGGGCATCAAGCGGGTCAAACAGATCCGGTGAACTCAAAAGTCATCGGCATCTTTCATCTTTGTCTCTGGTATAACCTGTGGCCTGCTTTTAGATCCAAGCTGACGTGGCCTGGGAGACTACAAGCTCTTGTGGCGGGTGGTATGGATCGGATGTGACGCTAGGCGATCTCATATCCTACTCTTTTTTGAAATCCGTAAAGATCGAGAAGACCCGCATCACAGTTTTCGCTGGCTCTGGAATAGATTGAACTTCTAGAATCGAGAATGTCGACACTGCCACATGACCGCAAGAGCGTGGGGGTTAGCGAAGCAGCTAAGAGTTTTAAATGTAACTTTCAGTTAGATACGCAGTGATGATTCCCTTCAGGTTGAGTGTTTGGGACCAAATTGAGGCAGCCTACCTCGACTAAATCTTTTGACACGCTCCTGAGGAAGAAGAGCTGGCGAACATTCAGACTCTTGGACGAGGAGTGATATCGGACAGTACCAAGTACTATAAATGATACGGTTCCCAAGAAATCCAATCACCCTAGCTTGAGAGAGGACATTCGAGTTACATCAAGGCGGCAGCGTCACGGAAATCGGAAACTTCCAAGCATAACTCTGCGCTGTTCTCTAATAGGTAATATGCATAACGAATGTGTCTCTCTAGTATCGTTCCAATTTTAATGCTCCTTCTTAGCCCATTGCCGGTGGTTTCTGCATAGTTTAGCGAAGGCTCAAAATGGGCTCCTTGAGGGTTGTGCTGTAAGTCTTTAGAGTATCTCCCATCTCGTTGTTTTGATTATTCACCATCTGGGAAAGAATGTAACTGAACTCTGGGGAGATTTTAATAATGAGGAGGATCGCCACATGCTGCTGAGAAGATGGTCAGTATACCGTGCATTTAACCTTCAGGCTATCCAAGTAAACAAAGACGAAATCAAAATGACCTACCATAGTGTTAACGGAAGGAGTAGATAAAGCTTTCTTGACTGGATGTCCGACCCAAGTATGCTTTCGAAGAACATCTCGCCCGCAGATAGCAAGTGCTCTCAGGAACGTTTCCTGATTCCAAACAAAGTAGAAAAATGCATCGATAATCTCCTATTCCTCCATGTTTCTAAAGTGATATCTTTCAATTGGCTGCAGCTGACGTCTCAAATCATCACTAGCAGTATCGATGATCTGCAGGCTGTCTAAGATGTTCTATTATGATAGATGATCAGTATCAGAACAAATGGCACAGAGTAAATGCTTAAAGCTTATGTGACTGCTCACTGCGCAAGGTCCAGAGCCCTTTTTATACAAGCACTTTTCTTGTGTGTTTGTGCTTTCAGCACCAGTAGATTGTTGCTCGCTACAGTCATGTTTATGAGTCTGATGTCGGATGTATAAGAAAATGGTGATGTGGATGGGAGTATTTACTTGGGCGTTGCCCTGCAGGACACGTGGCTCTGAGGGAATCTGTCAAGCACAATAGGTGCCGCAGAATAACAACGCTCTACCTTCTAAACTACACACCCGTGAGGGTGGATGAGCATGGCTTTTATATAAGGTCAAGTGTGCACCTAACCTCAGTGGAGCCGGGGCAGACCAAGGTAGGTCAGCGGTGACCATACCGTGGTCACTTGCATCTAACACCTGGCAATTACTTTGGCACCAGGGGCCGATTGCTCTGTGAGCGAGAGCCAAATGCGCATCGTGGCAGCTTTTAAAACTTCGAAAGGGGCATCTTGGTGGAAAATGTTTTACAAGTCTTTCTTTTTTCCTTATTACATAGAATAAGACCTTGGAGTGATTGCCAAACAGCTCTTTTGTATTTTGAAATAGCATCCGCCTACCCTCCGTTAATTTGAAGTCCTGGCAATCCCGGACGGAGTATTCGGTCTATTCCTCCCACTCCGACGCGAGACCGTTGCCTCCTTCATACCAACTCTTCCCACCACATCAAAACGATATAACCCCCCTTGTTTTCTCTTCTACCTTGGACTGACACTGGGTCTCATGTCGCTGCCCATCGAAATCGTGGATACATCCCTTGCGAACACAACAGCCGAGTCAGACAGCGTCGAAGGCACAGTGCAGCCATAGATCTCATAAGCCCCAATCACGAGAATCAAAGTTGGATAAGCTGGGGACTCAGCCTAGTTGGGGGTCCTTTTTCTCCCTTTCGTCTTGATAGCCGTCAGTTATCTCTGTGATTATTTTAATCTTTTCAAAGATCGAGAAGGTGGGAAAGAAGATACCCAATCGAACAAAAAACCGCTAAAATGCTACTTGCTCAGCCGTATACCTTCCAGGATGGCATAACTAATGCTGTTATCTGCACTGATGTGGTCACTCCTGTCGGGAATGGCTTGTTTCATGTGAATCAGTGACAAGTAGGCCCCCCCTCGGCCCGCTGGGACGGACATACAGCTAACTCTTTCTCTAGAGGTTCTATCGATAATGTCTCGCCCGCTGGCTCGCAGAGGCCTCAGGCCACGGTGATTTTTTAGAGTACCATGTACGGTTCAACCCCCCACCCCCCAGGAGGCGATCAAGGAGTGCCCTTGTGGCCGAGCGGTATCTAGAGGCCACTCCTCTTCTTGCCCCCTTACCATCTTCAACAACCCGCTCGTGGGGAGGCTGGACCTAAGAGCGTTCTGGTCTCCCTTACAATCATTCAGATCTAAAGCCTCTCAGATCGAGCTCCTGGGCCGAGCCTTTGACGCTGTCACAGGGTAACCTATACCGACAGTTCGACCCCCTCGCCGGCTCCCTCTTCCGTGATCGAGCCCAACTTCACAGGGACAGAGAGCTTTGTCCCCGACTCCTCTGAGTCAGTGTCTGAGCTAGAGGTCCAGATCCCCCAAGCCATATGGGGGGTAGCCCCGTCCCGACCTTGGTACAACCCTTACCTCGCCTTTCCCTTTGCCGACACGAGTTTTTCCCTCAGCGCAGGTTTTTTTTTTTTTTCCAATGCAACATGTACATAGTCTAGTACTTGTATCTTTTGCTCGCCGTGGCCGTGAGCACGACCTAGCGCTCACGGGAGTTGGGGCCGGTCGAAAGATAGAATCCATTCATTCATTCATTCAGCGACAAGTACTTCCTAAGTCGTTGAAGAAAATGAGATACTGGTCGTCTCTCTACTTGGAAATTTCGATAAATTCCATCCTTTGGGGCCCCGTAGTCAGAAGTGCATTGTGAGCTATTTTATGTCTTGGGCGGAGAATCCCACGATCCCACGGGATGGGCACTGATGAAAGTGTGGGCTATGATATGTCGGTGTACATCAGAGCCACCAGGAGCTGCAATTGTGTTAGGTCCGTGATTTCAGATGAAAGAGCTATGGAACAGGGAAGAGGGGGCAAGAGGACTACATACAGTGACAAGCATAGAAGCCGATGGATGTATCAATTGGAAAGGCTAGGATGGCTCCTGCTAGAGCGTGGTCAATAGTTTAGCGTGCAAGCCAGGCTCCATTCTGGGAAACGAGTCGCAGAGTGTATAGATACCTAGATTCTTCGGTAAATATCAAGTTAGGCATCACGTTCATTATAGAAGCAATGGACTATCCATCGGGACAAGACATGTGAAGAGAGGTTGTTGACCATTTGATGTTCAGTGCACTTGTTCTCACAATAATGAATCAACCCAATGTACAGCTGATGCTTATAGCCTGCCTGTATCCCCCAGTACAAAATGCTTGCCAAACATTAATAACTACCTAACACATACCCTTTGATAAGATCCATAATCTATCGGGGACCAGCCCGGCCTTCATCACGTCATCACATCATGCAGAACTACGCCGCAGCCGCCGCAGCCCTAGGCTTATTCCCATTTGCACTGCCCATCAACAACATCGCAATGCCCAGCGGAACAGGCAGCGGGAAGGGAAGTGGATTGACGGGACTCGAGATCATGGTGATGGCGAAGGTCTGGTTCATTTGCTGCTTTGTTGCTGCGCTGTCGGGTGCTGGGCGAGGTGCTGGAACAGCAGCTCCGACTGGGGAGCCCGTTCTTTGTTGGGTGCCAGGGGCGAAGGAGCTGCGAGGGGAGCGCTGGGTTGAGTTGCTGCTGGGGTTAGTTGGTCTCCGGGAGCGGTTGCTATTGCTGTTATTGTTGTTGGGGCTGTTGTTGCGGTTAAAGTGGGAGGTGCTGTCACGATTGTTGTTGGTGTTACTGCTGTTGTTGTTGCGATCGAAGGGCCAATTGCTGCCTCGGTTATTATTATTATTGTTATTATTATTGTTGTTATTCCGGTCGAAGGGCCAATTGCTATCACGACTGCTGTTGTTATTGTTCCGGTTGAAGGGCCAATTGGGTTCACGGTTCAAGTTATTGTTGTTGCCGTTATTCCCGCGGTTAAACTGGGAAGAACTTGATCTCTGGCCCAGACTCGACGTCTGTGACCCGATGGTTGATGCACGTCCTCGAGCACCAGGGCCACCACTGGTAATCAAACCGGACTGCTGTGGGGTCTTCCCTTGCTGCTGTTGTCGCTGTCGGTTATTAGTGGGGCCACTGGCTGTGGAACCGGAGGTGACGGTGGCCCGGCGGGGAGTGGGGCGCAACGGCGGAGGGTCGGCGCCACGCGGCACTCGCGGAAAGTTTAGATTTCCCGGGCGCGGGTTGGATGAGTTTGGCCGGCGTTGGCCTCCTTGGCTTTGGGTTTGGCTCTGATTGGAGGACATGATGACGGCTGCTGGAGCTGGGGTTAGAAGTGGGTTCGGTACTAGTGATGTCTTCGAGCTCGTACGGTTTCACAAGAACGGTCTGAAGGCAGAGTTGGATAACAATGTTGTGTGTTTAAATGAATGAAGATTCCAGGGTTAAGCCTTTGCAAATTCGAGTCTTCTGTTTATATCATTGCTCTTTTGACAGGCTCGCGGCTCGGAGGATGCAACAGACGCGGTCTTGGCGGGACAGGAGTTGACTGCGACTCAGGTTTGTTTCAGCAACCCCTGACAGCAGCGAGAAACGTACGACGCAGGGTCAGAGCGCAAAGCTCCGAAGACACGACATCATGGGTCCGCCGGATCGCCGGGAGCATCCGAGTCGTACCCTTGAAGATCTCGAGACGTCCTTTTCCAGAACATCGTAAGACTTAAGACGGCAAGGAGGAAAACCGATAGAGTAACAAAGAAAAAGGTCTAGTTTCCAACATGCAGCAGTTGAGACGAAGTACTGCATGAGTTGAGTTGTTTTTTGCAATATTGAGACGTTCCTTTGGATATTCAACTTACTCATCAGTATTTCTCTTTAGCACAGGTGGAACGTGAGTTATTGAGTCATCTGTCCGAGACATTACAGACAAAAATCCCGATGTCTATCTTAGCGTAGAGATATGATAGGCCTTTTAAAGCCCACACTGCAGGAACGGCTATTGAGAGTGAGACACTTATTCAGGAACGCCTTCAACTTCCACGCTCATGAACCGTGCATTACGAAGCATTTTCGCTGATCGCATTAAAAAAGCACGGCTAACCGACTATTCTCAGACCAACTGCTCGGTCAGTGTTGACTAATGGCGTACGAGAATCCACCGTGATATAAGAAGACGGCGAGCGCCGTTTCGTACTTGAGGGAAGATAGAGGACTTCCCCTTCCACTCCGTCACGGCATATGTCTGTGATTGTGTGCAAATCGCCTAGTTACGAGTAATACGACCTTTTAGGCCAGCAAAACTCGATTCTAGTGCGGGAAGCCATGCATCTCCCATTTCTTGTAGTGATAGCTGCCCTTGTCGTTGGATGTGTCGCAGCCGATGACAACATAACCTGCAGCGAAGTAGTTAAGGCATTCAATAGTCTCGAAGACTACTATCGGAGCCTATGGGATACCGCCAACTCAATTGATACCGATGCCGAAATCACGGCCGATGAAGGAGCGTATCCGGTTAGATATCTCCCGTTTTCTGTCCCCTCTGCATCTATCCCCTATTCCCAAAAGCACTAACAAAACGAACTTCTATCATCAATTCAGTACATATACAAAAGCCTTGAAGATATCCTAGGTCTCAGTGCTGAGCTCACCCAGCGACTTTACAAGCTCCAACCTGAAACATTTGTTAATGAAGAAGGAAAGGATGTTTATGACGCCCATCGTAACTGCTCCGTTTCGGAGAAAGACTTCTTGGCCGTCCTCAGCGCCAAAGGGCCCAAAGTGGTACAGAAAACACCCGCACTCAGCGAGCGCACCGTGGAGGCTCTAAGGCCTCTTGTAGACTCCAACGAGGTGAGTGGAATGAAGTCTCGGATGAAAACATACGGTACTCACAACCCTTTTCAAGAATCTCGGTGCAGCAACGATATACAGTCTCCAATCCAACCTGCAGGAATCCGCTGTCGTCAATGTATGGGGTGTGGATTTGAAGATTGTGGATGCCATTGCTGCTTATCAGATTGGAAACTGTACTGCGGCTGCGGTAAAGGAGGAGCCTAAGGAGCCTGAGGAGGGAGAGCAAGGGGCGGAAGGGGAGCAAGCTCAAGACGTAGAGGAAGGGGAAGAAGTGGGGGGAGCTGACGCAGTCGACGGCGTGGAAGAAGAGCTGGCCGAGTAAGCTGAGGAGTATTGACGATCCAGTCTCCACAGGGGTAATATGGATACTGTCTCTCTGCAGCTATCTAGAATTGGTGATCTAAATGAAGGCATTACAGAAGCTCTATCCGTCAAAAACCGATGCTTTGCAACTCTCCCCCGCCATGTTGTCCCGTGTGCCTAGATGTTGAAAGTCTGTCAGATTTGAATTCTCTCCCATGAAGCACCCATGCAGGCTAGACGTAACTAACATCTAGTCTGCTCCTCTAACCAGAGTTCGTCTTGATACCATAAACATTTCCTTCTGCATTATCATGGTCAAAGACCATGTCTATTCAACGTATCGTAACCTTGAGTGGTCATAAGAACTGTCACCAAGAGTTAATACGTTCCACAAAATTCGGCGCCTCAACTGAAGGACCTGCTGTATAACACACCCAACGCTGAGACACTGAAGAGAGAACATACGCCAACAAGACGCTCACGAGCTCCCACGTACACATCGTTTTCTGTTCGTTTTGGGTCAACCGCTGTTATTTCACGTCTGGCTGTCTATCTAGCCACCACAAGCCCCAAAGTAAGCCGAAGATTAGTGTTACCATCGTAAAAATGAAACTATCTTCAGTGAATCCCTACACTGACGCATGCCGCAAAGTCTATAAATTGAGCCAGTCCCGTCGGTCGTCGAATGTTGCCTATCCAAGGTCAACTCGTGGTCAGGAGCCATTTCTTAGCAGAATCCTCTATACAGTTTGATCCCATCCCCCAGTCACAATGCACCTCCCTCTTATTCTCCAGCTCCTTGCTACCGGTCTCTTCACTATGATCGCTATGGCCCAAGAGGTTCTCAACATCCCTGATGTCGCTCAGGTATGTCACAGCATACTCTAATCATCTTTCTTAGGTTTCTTCGTGCCTGAGTATCCAGTTATTCTGTTTCAATCATCTGCTAACCTTTTCCTACTTGTCACATAGTCTGTGCTGTCCGATATAGAGGCCCAGCTCCCGACTGTACCCGTCGAACAAGCCACCAGCATGGTTCTTGCCCAAGCCACTATTGTGCCAGGGGCAGATACTGTTTTGCAGGAAACTGGAGACGTGCCCAACGCTGTCAAAGCAGCTGTGGATGATATTCTCGCTCAAGGGGCCGACATTCTGACTGCGGTCACCGACAACACAAACCTGCGTCACCGTCGACGTGGATATCGCCGTGCGGATCATGGCAACCATAAGCGGGGGGCTGATCTGGGAAAGAACGTTGAAGACCTCCCTTTTCAGAAGATGTGAGGTATCGTTCTGGAACGAGGGAGCTTGTGAGTTGGAATGGCCGTGGCATGAATCTTGGGCAACGTCTACTCAGGGTGCTGTCTAATATATCGCTCGCGGGGCTATTTAATCTGCCTTGAACTGGTTATTCTATAATATGGGGACAGAGCTAAGATATGACCAGACTCTATCTGTCCAGTTCTGGTCTTCAGCATAAGGACTTAATGGGAATCCGGAATCACTACATTCTTATGGCATTAATAAGAAAGCTCACAGTCAAGACATCTGACTAGCTTACGACAAAGCAAAGAGGGTGTCAATACAAATATATTCCTTACTACATTCTTCCACTATATCCCATGGCTAACTTTGCGTGGCATAATCTAAGATAGAGCGTTACTCTCAAAAAAAAAATTCATGGAAAAGATGATATTGATAACATGATAGCATCTAGTGAGACTTTTCTGGCTGTTAATTTTGCTCAAGTCTTCCTCCAACACTACACTCTAGTAGCCTTTGGGTGGTCGATCACCACGCTGCTGCAAAAAATGTGAAACATCCCATAGCCCACTTCTAGATAACCCCTTCGGGAAATATAGCTAGCGCATCAGTGGCTGAAACACACCTATCAAAATTATCCTCTATCCTGCCTTCTAATACTATTCTCTACGTCATCCTTCTATCGGAAAGTTAACTGGCAGGGACAACAAATTACGTTCCTCACCACCGTGACACAAGCGCCTTTGGACTTAGAGTCATCCCTGATGGAGGGTCAAATTTCAAACTTCGTGGGAATAACACCTCCAAATTCAGCGGGACTAGAGCATATGGCACAGAGCAAGGTGTGTGTGGGAGAAAACTTGTACACCTCTAGGCTTCCCGAGCTTCACATCCTACACGTTCTAATCGCTTCTCCAGCAATAGTCAATTCCTGTGCAACCGCCTCACATCCGACGCTCACCATTACTTCCAGCCCTACCATCATGCGGTTCTCCATTATCTTAGCCCTTACCATTCCGTTTATCACAGTCTTTGCCCAAACCGCGCTGACAACGCAAATGTCGACTCCATCTCCTAGCCTGGTACCAATGCCCTGAAGAGAGGCTTGAGAGAGCTCGCGAATGTCGTTGAAAAACCTAGTGAATACAACCACCACTTTTGTGCCTGACAAGGCAGGACCCTTAATCACTGAGGTCCAGGGGCAAGTTGAGGCTTGTCCACTTCAACTAAGCAGATATCTTGCTTACTCCCATAATGTTCTTCTCAACAACTATCTCGTTGCCTGTCATCGAAGCGCCTTCGTCCTCCCAGAAGCTGCATTTATGTTCCAATCTCTCGGTCAGGGGGGTAGCAAAGTTCCTAAATATTGCTAATGATCTGCCTACTGAGTACTATCGCAAGGTGCGAGAAGAACCTGCTGAAGATTCAAGAAATCATGCGAAGGATACTGGAACGCCTTTTTCAACATCCTGAATTCTCACAGGGGTACGGAGACCACAGGATTGGGGAAGGACAGCCGGCTGTATTGAAGTTCACTCTTGGACTCGAGATGGGATACGTATGGAGATAGGACATCGCTCAATCTGCAAACCTGGCTTTGTTAGATCCTGTCAGAGGAACCATTTGTCAGTTTCATCTTCGCTGGTACGTCTTCACGGACACCTGGAATGCTGTTTTGTGACGTATACCCCATGATATCAGGCACACCAAGGGCCTAACTCCGCCCAAGCCGCACTCATTCCAGACAAGTCACCCATTAGTCCTGTCGTTTTCTCGTCACATTGCTGAGTAGGTAGATGAATCCGCCGCCCCGAGATTGTAATTTGTATTATAGTCCCTGAACGCCATGGAAAAAAAAATGAGATGCCAAACCCCCGTCGCACGTTATTTCCCGCTTCGTTTCCCGACGCAAGCAGCAGCAACCCGCTTCTTTATCTAGCCGGCAATCCTCTCTACCGACCCATCATCATCATTCAAAACACCATGACTACACAATCCCCATCCCACAACTCTCAAAACCTCATCACCACCTCCTCTTTACGCCTTGGCAGTCGCCGGTGCTGCAGCAGCCTGCGCCTGAGCAGCCTGCTGAGCAAGCTTATTAGCACGCTCACGCTCTACCTCATACATGAAGTCAAAGTAGCCCTTATCGAAGTGGTGCACGCGGACGTAACCATCCTCACCACCAGAGGCGTAGCCCTTGCCGGTGGGGTCGGCAGCGACAGTGTTGAGAGGGCCGAAGTGGCCACGCACGCGGCCGATCTCGTCCTCGAAGATCTTGTGGTAGAAGCGGGCCTCGAATTTGCCCTGGCGCACGGCGGTCGTTGTGACCTCCATGGCGGCCTGGCCACCGCCCAGGATGACGAAGTCCTTCTTGGCCGTGATGGTTGCACTGTTGAGGGGCGTGTCGGCCGTGTAGGTCTTGAGGACCTCGAGGTCTTTGGCGGTGATGAGCTGTAGGGTGTTAGTATCTGAGGGCCTATCTAAGATAAGGCAAGGCATACCTTGGCTGTCTTGTCCTTGGAGGCGGTGATAAAGTAGGTCCGGTCAGCGGACCACTGCAGGTCGGTGATGGGATTGTTGAGCTCGTGGATGGGGATGTTGAGCAGCAGGTCGCCGGTCTTGGCGTCATACTGAGAGATGGAGCCGTCCTCGTGGCCGGCAATGATGTACTTGGACAGGTAGCTCCAACCGGCGACAGTAGCCTTGCTCTCCTCACAGACAATGACCAGGGCCTTCTCGTCAGACTGCTCGGCATTGACGTCAGGGTTGATGTTGAGCACGACGATGGTACCCAGGTGACCCATGCGCTTCTCGGTGACAGCAACCAGCTTAGTGCCGTCCTCGTTGAACTCGACACGCTTGATGGCAGTCGGGAAATCCCATGTCTTGAGCAAGCGGCCGGTCTTAACGTCCCAGAGACGGATGGTGTTGTCGGCGGAACCTGAGGCGATCATGGTGGTCGTGGGGTCAACGTCCACGGTCCAGATAGCACCCTGGTGGCCGCGGTATGTGCCGAGACGCTCGCCATTGTGGGAGAACCACACACAGATCTGCTGGTCCTTGGAGACGGAGAAGATGAGGTCGCCCTCGCGGTTGTACCTGATCTGGGTCAGGGCACGCTCGTGGCCCTTGAGCAGGATGGGCCTCATGATGGCGGGATGGTGGTGTTGGTCTAAAGCACTACTGATCTAGGGGAAGTCGAAGGGAATCGAGCGTCTCGGACGGATCGACGGATCGATGTCTGCCCACAGAAACACGGGGTCGTGG
>Ga0065720_1002474_pt1 | contig 21361 bp, 19 predicted proteins | sample Thericmetagenome_FD_59107 | JGI IMG/M metagenome (GOLD analysis project Ga0065720, IMG submission 59107) | Thermophilic microbial communities from the Joint Bioenergy Institute, California, USA of rice/straw/compost enrichment - eDNA_2 v2... | ecosystem: Engineered > Solid waste > Grass >...
CGGCAAAGCCGTTGTTCCGCTCGTTCAGAATAAGCCGAATGCCATCTCCGCACCGCGCCAGCACCTCCCGCGTGCCGTCCGTTGACGCGTTGTCGACAACAACGATGGAAGCAAGCGGAAAGGACTGCCTTTGCACGGCGTGCAGGCAGTCCTCGATGTCCTGGGCGCTGTTGTATGTTACGATGCATACGCTGACTTTGGGTGCATTGGAATTGTTTGAAGCCACCAGTTATCACTCACTGTTCTGCGGGATTGGCTCCCGGCACGGACGCGATCGCTCCGTAGCGTTCCACCAGTTCTTTCATGTATCGGATCAGTTCGTCTCGCAGATCATCTCTTTGGACGGCAAAATCCAGCGTAGTCTTGATGAATCCAAGCTTCTCGCCCACATCGTACCGGGTCCCAACATATTCGTAGGCATACACATCCTCCGTCTGAGTCAGTGTGCTGATCGCGTCCGTCAGTTGGATCTCCCCGCCGGCACCCGGTTCCTGGTTCCCCAGAATGTCAAAAATGGCTGGTGTTAATATGTATCGGCCCATAATCGCCATATCTGATGGCGCACGGTCGAGATCGGGCTTTTCGATCAGTTTGAGGACCCGATGCACACGTTTACCCTCGGACACACCATCAATAATCCCGTAACGCGATACATCTTGCCTAGGAACGCGTTGGACTCCGATTATGGAGGATTGCAATTCATTGAACAATTCGATCATCTGCTGCAAGGCAGGTGCGCCATCGGACTGGATAATATCATCGCCGAGCAGGACTGCGAACGGCTCGTTCCCAATAAATTTTCTCGCGCACCATACCGCGTGCCCCAATCCGCGGGGTTCTTTTTGCCTGATGTAGTGGATGTCCGCGATGTTCGAAGGGTGCTGTACCTCCTCGAGCATCTGGAGCTTTCCTTTTTGCCGCAGGTTGTACTCCAATTCGAAGCTGGAATCGAAATGACTCCTCGATCGCTCGCTTGCCCTTGCCCGTCACGATGATGATGTCTTCAATTCCGGATTCGACTGCCTCTTCCACGATGTATTGAATGGTCGGCTTGTCCACGATCGGCAGCATTTCCTTCGGCATCGCTTTCGTCGCCGGAAGAAAACGGGTGCCGAGCCCGGCAGCGGGAATGATGGCTTTGCGGATTTTCATGGCACACCCCGAATTCAATATTTATTAGTGCTGCTGCAGGAAGCTTCGCAATGCTTCCCGCCACGGTCTGAGCGGCTCGAATCCGTGCGCCCGTATAGCGCCGTGATCCAGCACCGACCAAGCCGGCCGCGGCGCCGGACGCGGAAATTCCTCCGTCGTGCAGGGTTCGACATGCACATTCAGTCTGCGTTCTTCGAAAATAGCCTTAGCGAACTCGTACCAGGAGCAAACACCGGAGTTGGAAGCATGGTAGATGCCGTAATAATCGGATTTCACAAGCTCCAGCAAGAACCGCGCGAGATCCAGCGTATAGGTCGGCGAACCGATCTGGTCATGGACAACCTTCAGCCGGTCTCGCTCCTCCGCCAGCTTCAGCATCGTCTTCACGAAATTGGCGCCGTGCTTTCCATACACCCAGGATGTGCGCACGATAAAATACCGGCTGGACAGCGACTGAACGAGCTGTTCCCCTGCCAGCTTCGACCGTCCGTAGACCGTTTGCGGATCCGTCCGGTCATATTCGCGATACGGTTTGTCGGCCCGGCCGTCGAACACATAATCCGTGCTGATGTAGACGAACTTCGCGCCAACTTCCTCTGCCGCCAAGGCGGCATTTCGGGTACCGTATGTATTGACGCGATATGCCTCATCCGGTTCAGACTCGGCCTGATCGACTTTCGTGTACGCCGCACAGTGTATGATCGCGTCCGGTTTGTGTGATTGAATCACGCTTCGGCATTGCCCGAGATCCGTGATGTCCAGCTCTTCCCGGGTGAAGCCGACGATCTCCGTGTCCCGCGGAGCCGGCAACAGGACGAGTTCACGTCCCAGTTGGCCGTTCGCGCCGGTGACCAGTATTTTCATCGTGTCCGTCATGATCTCATCCCTGCCGATCGCGATACTGCCGCTCGTAGTACTCGAGGTAAGCTCCGGAAACCACCTGATTCATCCATTCCTGATTCGCCAGGTACCAACGGATCGTCTCCCGTATGCCGGTCTCATAATTGTATTTCGGCTGCCAGCCGAGCTCGCGGTGAATCTTCGTCGCATCGATGGCGTAACGCCGGTCGTGCCCGGGGCGGTCTTTCACGAACTGGATGAGCGATTCCGGCTTGCCGAGTTCCGCAAGGATCGTCTTGACAACCTCGATGTTCTTCCGCTCGTTGTTGCCTCCGACGTTGTACACTTCGCCGGCCGCCCCGTTGTGCAGAACCAAATCCACCGCGCTGCAATGATCCTCGACATACAGCCAGTCACGGACATTTAACCCGTCCCCGTATACCGGAAGCGGCTTGTCTTCGAGCGCGTTGCGGATCATGAGCGGGATCAGTTTTTCGGGGAACTGGTATGGTCCGTAATTATTGGAGCAGCGCGTGATGTTGACGTTCAGGCCGAACGTCTCGTGATACGCCCGGACGAGCAGATCGGCGCCCGCCTTGCTCGCAGAATACGGGCTGTTCGGCGCGAGCGGCGTCTCCTCGGTGAAATAACCCGTGTCGCCGAGCGTGCCGTACACCTCGTCAGTCGAGATTTGCACGAACTTGCCGACGTTGTACTGCTTCGCCAGATCGAGCAGCGTCTGCGTGCCGAGCACATTGGTGCGCACGAACAGATCCGGCTGCAAGATGCTCCGGTCCACATGCGACTCCGCCGCAAAATTCAGCACCGCATCGAGGCCTTCCGCGAACAGCGGCTCCATGGCGGCGCGGTCGGCGATATCGGCTTTCACGAACCGATAGTTCGGATGGCTTTCAACGGACTTCAGATTTTCCAGATTGCCCGCGTAGGTCAGCGCATCGGCATTAATAATTTGGTAATGCGGGTATTTGAGCGTCATGTACAGGATGAAGTTGCTGCCGATGAACCCGGCGCCGCCTGTAACCAGCAATTTCACTTTGCGATTTCACCCTTCATAGACGAAATTGATTTCGGCTTCTTCCAGCCGGGGATGTTTGCCATCCTTCTCGGACAAGATTGGCGAGGACATCGGCCAATCGATACCGAGCGCGGGATCGTTCCATGCGATGCCTCGGTCGTGTTCAGGTGAATAGAACTCGTCGACCTTGTACTGCACTTCTGTGTTCGGCACCAACGTACAGAAGCCGTGGGCAAAGCCTTTCGGCACCAGCAATTGCCGTTTGTTGGCGGCGCTCAGAATAAACCCCTGCCACTTTCCGTAAGTTGGCGAACCGCGGCGAATGTCCACCACCACATCGTAAATGGCACCCGCCGTAACCCGAATCAGCTTCGTCTGGGCCTTGGGATTCAATTGATAGTGCAGCCCGCGCATCACTCCGGATTCGACCGACAGGGAATGATTGTCTTGTACAAACTTATGCGTGATGCCGTGCCGACGGAACACATCTTCATTGTAACTCTCCATGAAAAAACCCCGATGATCGCCGAATACTGCAGTTTCGATCAATTTGACCCCAGGCAGCTTTGTTTCATATATCTTCATTTCGACACCCGGCTCCTGAAAAGAATTCTATGATTTGAGTTTCCCGAATTCCTCGCCGTACACAATATCCTTGGCCAATTCGTTTGCTTTAACCAGGGACGCATGCGTTCCCGCATCCGTCCACCAGCCCCGGAGAATATCGTAGGTGAGCTCATTCGAGCGGATGTATGCGTTGTTGACATCCGTAATCTCCAGCTCTCCGCGAGCTGATGGTCTCAGCGTCCTGATAATGTCGAAAACCCGGCTGTCATACATATAAATGCCGGTTACTGCATAGTTGCTCTTGGGATGTTTCGGCTTTTCTTCAATTGAAACAATTTTGTCTCCCGACAACTCGGGCACCCCGTATCGATGCGGATCCGGCACTTGCTGAATGAGAATCTTCGCACCGGTGCGTTGCTCTCTGAAATTTCGGACAAACGGAACGATGCTGTCTTCAAAGACATTGTCGCCGAGAATCACGACCATCTGATCCCCGTTCACGAAATGTTCCGCCAATCCGAGTGCTTGCGCGATGCCGCCGGCTTCGTCCTGGACCTTGTAGGTGAACGACAGGCCGAATTCGGCGCCGCTGCCCAACAGACTGACTACATCGCCCATATGTTCCTTGCCGGTTACAATCAGGATGTCGTGGATATCCGCTTCTTTCAGCTTCGCGATAGCGTGGAAGATCATCGGATATTTCCCGACCGGGAGCAGATGTTTGTTGGTAACTTTGGTCAGCGGATAAAGCCGCGAGCCGGTACCTCCGGCCAGTATGATACCTTTCATTTCGCATCTCCTTTATTGACAGGATTATACTTGCCCAAGCCCAAATTCAACAGAATCTTGAGAAGGAGAAGATTGCCCTTAAGCGGACTGATCTTTGTCGGCACTTTGCCTTTGGGATATTCCCTTCGAACCGGAACTTCCACGACATTCATGCCGATCCTGGGCGCAATATATGACAAATAGGCAAGCAATTCGTAGGTATCGAAGATATTGCGGAACGGCTGAACTTCGGGGTGCAGCAGAAGTCTTCGTGAGTGCCCCCGAAAACCATTGGTTGTATCCGTATATCGGAACCCGGACAACAAGGATAGGTAGGGAGCATGGATCAACTTTATCGCAAGTTTTCGGCTTAAGGGAGTGTTGACTTCTTGCCCCCCAGGAACATATCGCGAACCTTGAATAAAGTCCATCCCCTTGTCAAGTTGTTCGATAAACAATGGGATTGACTCTACGCTGTCTTTGTTGTTGCCGTCAATGGTAACGATCCCGTCATATCCTTGCGTAAGAGCATATGCGAATCCCATCCGCAACTGGGCGCTCAGCTTGCCGCTATCCCGTTTGGTTAACAGAGCTCGCACGCGTTGCTGTTCTAGGAAAGCATGCTCCAACGAATTGTCCGTGCTCCCGCCGTCGAGCACTACGATGTCGATTAAGGAAGACAGGGATGCCATTGCGCTAAGCTGCTTCCGAATTTTTTCACCTTCGTTGATGACAGGGATGCAGACGCAATATTTGTGTTTTCGGGAAAAAAATTCCGTCAATTCATATCTTGGAACTTCCCACTCACTCACTGTCGTCACCGTAAAGTCTCCTTTGGGGCTGCCTACCATTTTTCAAGAGTACACCTTTCTAATATACATCAAAGCTTCGGTAATTGCTTCCTTATTGGATTCACGGTTTCCACTTTTCATCTCAAGCGACACCCATCCCGAGTAGCCGACTTCTCGCAGCGCTTCTGCAATCGGCACATGATCAAACGATTGCGAACCTGGTATCTGCAAGAAAGGTTCGCTGATATGGAAATGCGCCGCATAAGGCAAGCACGCTTCCAGTATCTTTTTCGGTTCCTCTCCATTCAACAGCATGGTCCCGGTATCCAGATGGAGGCGAATTGCGGGATGTGCGATATCACGAATAAACTCAAGCCCTTCCATGGTTGTGCATATGAAATCACACCCGTAAGCCTCCGGATTCGGTTCAATGCAAAACTTCACGTTGTACCTTTCCGCTTCATCGCCGAGGGCGCGAAAAAAGTCAATCGCTTCACCGTATCTGACCTCGCGAAGATCGTTGCCAATCAGTCTGTTTTTCGGTGACCCGAACACCAACGCTTTGAGAGACATCCAGCCCGCTATCCGGATAATGATTTTCAAATATGCCAATGTATCCGCGTTTCGATCCCCAAAAATCGACAGGTGCGGTCGATTGAACAGCAAGGATTGCATGGCGATCGGAACCAAACCTTGGTTTTTCCAATATTTCTGGTAGTTTTCTGCTTCTTCCTTGCTTGCCGATTCGGGTTCGGACCATCGTTTGGTAGGGGCAATTTCTATCCCCGTAACATCATACTCTTTCAGCAAAGGCAGAATCTCATCATTCTCGTCAGGTTCCCATGCTATGTTCGAAATGGCCAGGTTCATGCGCGCACACCTTCTGACTTGACAAACTCACGAATCCGTTCAAATACCTGCTCTTTGGACATCATATATTTTTGACCGGGCGCAAAATGATCAATATGTTCGCTGCACATATTATAGTGTACAGGGGGTTTTTCAGTTTCGTTCGTAAACTCGACACCGAAACATTCTCTGGCCAATTCGGCAGCTGACACAGGCTCCGTTGCAAAATTTACGATACGGAGACCGGCTGACCGAACGATCTCCAAATCACTTGCCAGCCGCGACATGTCATAAAATTGAAATATACTCTTGTGATGCGTAAGATGAAGCGCATTATTGTTCATGAGATCGTAAATAAAGTTTTTCTTGAGACCTTTCCCAAACAAACCCGGAAGTCGAATCACCCGGCATGTCTGAAACGTATCGGTCACAAACTGCTCAAGATAAAACCGATGTCTACCGTACGGTTCGGTGAGTTCGGGTCGGATCTCGGTTCGCTCCGTAACATCGATCGGATTGCGGTATACATCCACGGTAGATATCAGGATGAATTCGTCTGCCTTGACTTCTTTCAGACAACTCATCAGTCTTTGAATGCTTTGCAAGTCTTCCTCGGGATTCTGGTTTGCTTTCCATTTCACGGCAGGAGCGCCGGCGCAGACGACAAGATCATAGGTGTTCCCCATAATGTCCTCAATATTGCTCGAGTTAAAGTAATGCGAGTAGCTTTGCTGCCGCATCAAGGTTGATCCGACAAATCCGGTGTGGCCAATGAGTGCGGTTTGCATTGAATTTCCCCTTTCTTGCTCAATCATTCTGTTTTCCCGCAGCGACTTCGCTCAAGGATTGAGTTAATTCGGAGATCTCACTGTTAACAGGTCGCAAAATCTCAACCGAGCGTACGGTATAGAAGGGACGATCCTGAATTTCAATCATAATTCTGGAAATATACTCACCCAGCATCCCGATAATAAAGAACATTCCCGCAAACCCGAGACTGATCAGGATCATCAGCGTCGTCCAGCCCGCAACTACGGATTGGTTGAAAAAATAGTTGTACATCGCATATGCGCCCATAAACAAACTGAAGCAAAGAAAGATGAAGGATAAATAATGCGAACTCTTGAGACCGAAATTTGAAAACGAAACAATTATATCGAATGCCGTACTTATATTCTCTCTATTGATTTTTTTCTTGGCCAGAAATTTTCGTTCAGCCGAATTGTATAACAACTCGGTTTTCAGATATCCGGTATAAGCATATAAAGCCTTGCGATATCTCACCTTCTCTTTGAGATTGAGCATGGCGTTCAATGCCCGGCGAGATACGAGCCTCGCTGTTTCCGTTTTCAGGTCTAGGTTCAGATATGTAACTTTGTTGATGACCTTATAGAACATTCCTGAAGTGAATGAGGGATTGCTCTCCGGAGCCAACACCACAATATCAAACCCTTTCAATGCGGTTTGATACATCTCCGGAATTCGGTTCAATTCAAAGTCCATCAAAATGCTGTCAATCTCTATTACAAAATCCCCCATCGACTTAATCAACCCGGCCATCATGGCTTTTTCCAGGCCATGTTCACGCGAAAGGTTGATCACAATCAACGATTCATGCAAATCGCGGGATGTATCCTTCAAACGTTCCAAGGTACCGTCCGTACTTCCGTCATTGACCACAATGATCTCATAATGCTCGAATGTTCGGTAGAGAACATCATCCAGAAGCTTAATCCTTTCCCCAGCCACCGCTTGTTCATTACGGGTGTAGACGACGGCCGACACAAACACCTTTTCCTTCACGGCAATACTTCCTCCAAATCATAAATTGTGTTGAACTTTCCTGAAAACACCGAAATGAATTTGGGTTGATCGGAAAAAGTGCGAATAACCGTCGGCCTCGAGTCGTCCAACTCCGCGGAGTTCAGAATGGTTTTAACGGTAAACAATGATTTCTTGTACTCGAACTTCAGATTGTCGTTCAGGTATTTCTTGGCCAACTGACTCATGTTGGGCCATGCCGATCGAGGACGCACATGGCAGGTATTGCAATTTTGCAAGATTTGCTTATTGCAATCGCCCCTTCCCGATTGGCAAGTAAACTCAGGGAGATGGCCGGTGGAAGCTTCATGCGGTGTATAGCTAACCGCGGTAAGCGAATGGTAACCAGTGAGTCCAAAGGGCATGATCGAAAAAAAAGGGCCATCCATCACAGTAATGCCAACATCGGACAGTTCGTCCCCCGTTTTGGTAAGAATAACCTCGCATAATTCGTATTTCGTTTTGAACGGCTCAAGACCGAACAATTCATGAATCTGGTTGATCCCCGCATACGTCGCATTCAGAACGTTCGGACTCAGGATTCGTTGCCCGTTGCTGAGATGGATTAAAAATCGGTCGCCTTCTATATATCCTTGAGTTACTCTGCTGTTGAGATATAATTGAATTTTTTTCTGACCTGACAGCTTGTCCATATACCAATTGCGAATCTTTTCCGCATCGTAGGTATACTCATCAGTGAGAAAAGCCGCCTCCACTGTTCCTTTTCTGAAAAATTTGCCCGGGTTGATTTCTTCTGCCGGAATATTAACATACCGACAAAATTTGATGAACTGGTCGGCGTTTGTCAAAGAATCATAAGCGGAAATCGCATAAATCTTGCTGAATTTTCTATGAACGGCAAACTGAAAATCGCGATTGAATCGTTCATAATAATGAGACGATTTTGCAGCCGTTGTAACACTTCGGGGATAATGGTAGCCGTTATGCACCCGGGCCTGATTCACATAGCTGGCGCGAGTCAACGGTTCGGGATCCATCTCGATAATCGCTACGGAATATCCCTTTTCTCTCAGCAAATTCGCCGCAAAAAGCCCATAAATACCTGCGCCGATCACAGCATAATCAACAAAAGAATGTCCCATTTACGTCCCTCAAGCACTTTTTAGTATCAGTTTACTGAAACAGAATCACTGTTCCAACAATCAGCAGCAACAATCCGACAATTTTCATCATGGTGAGCGGCTCATTAAATAATATAACAGATAGTACAACGACACCAATAGTCGTAAGTGCTTGGGAAATCGGCGAGACTCGGCTTAATTCCCCGCGTGACAAAGCCATGACATAAAAAAGAAAACTGGCACCATACAGCACGGCGCCTGCCCAAATGTAGAGGTTGGAGAACACTTTCATGAAAAAAGCGAGATTAATGGTCTCAAATCTTGTCCCCAGTACGGCTGTTTTCAACAACGCTTGGGCCATCAGATTAAATACTAAAGCCAACAATAATAACAATAACGTCATCAAAATCATATCCTTTTTTTCAAATTCCTTGTTTGATTCGAAAAAGCAAAGGAATTCAAAGCCTCAATCAATCATGGCCGAATTCCTTTGTTATCTATTTGTGGATCATTGATTCATCAAGCGCTCGATTGATTCGCCGTTCAATCGGAAATGTACTTCCCATAATCTCTTTTCATCGTTGAATTGTCCTGTAGCAATGCTGCCAATCGCATAGGTCGGCAAATCTATTACCGCCATCGTTCTTTTCGCAAAAATCGATCTTTTCTTTTCCTCAAAATTGAAATCAAGATTATCGAAGCCATGCTCTTGCCTGTCTTGTGAAAGCACCTCAGGACCGTCGCTAGGGTAAACATGCAGAAAGAACCGGTCTGTTACATTCGCCCGCTTATCTGGCAAATAGATTAGCTTATTCTCATTCAATGAAATAAACACTTTCCCGAACTGTTCATTATGCTCCACTTGAATAGTGTCAGCCAACAAGTTCTTCATGTATATTTCGCTTCGTATCGAGAGTCCGATTATGACAAAAATAGCTGCAAGCGACGATGCTAACAATCCCCATATAATTGATTTTCTTACAATTTTTATTTTGAGCAAATCGCTTGCCAGCAAATACAAAACACTTCCGGTTAATGCGAAGCCCAGGATAGTAAACGGAATATTCCATAAAACGGGATTTATATGAACGTGAATATAAGAATGTCCCTTGGCCAGTATCAGCCATGATAATGGAGCCAAAATAGAAGCCCAAAGCGTGACCACGAGTGCAATAAGTTTCTTTCTGTTGCGAGAGATTGATGCCGAATACTCATGTGAGATGAACACCAGTATCGACGCAAGGCAAAACAGAAAGATCAGGTCTTTGGTTGTTAAGGAAGCGAGCACTTTGACATTAAAGTAGTACTTAAGCACATCAAAAACAGGTGCTCTTAAGCTGTTATGATAGACTTCCGGCACCAACTCGGGATTTCCGTGGGTCCTCTTCAATACATTAAGCCAAATCTGTTCAAACCCATATAATAAAGACCTGCTTGACGCGGAAATTTGCCACGCGTGGACAATAAGGGTTGTTGCAAAGCCTGCAACAGCCGAGCACCCAACTGCGACAACCCTCTTCAAAAATTCCTTCATGCTCCAGCTGTTGATAAATTTATAGTAAACAAATGGTACGACCATTGAAATCATAATTGTGCTGATGAACTCATACCCTGATCCGCATTTCAAAAAAACCAGGAAAAAAATCAGGATCAGCAAAATTCTCTTATAATATCTTCCAGTTTTCCTTTCGATATATAGAAAAATTAATACTGCAAGAAGCGGCAAGTACATTAACCATAACTGCCAATACAGATTTCTGCCCATTACGACTAACCATTGGGACATTACAGTAGTGACAAATGCAACGATAGCCGCAGCAACACCGAACTCTTTATAAAACCATAATATAAGGACAGTAAATACCGCCGATAGAGCAATGGAGGTCAGCAGTTGGAAAAGCTTCAGCTTATGGCTATTGTTAACCGGCAGCAGTTTGTCGGCAATGCCAAGCATAAAACCTTGCAATCCCATTTGGGAAGTGTAATGAATATATCTCAGTTGGGAGAAATCACCCGCATGCAATCCACTCTTATAGAGTTCATATTGGTAATCAAACAAATTATCAATTTCATCGCTCCCCCACCTGCCGAGGTTCCTATTTTGGCTGAAAGGAGAGTCATGTTGGGTCGCAATGAGCCTGCCAACCACTAACGCTTCGGAGTCCCTCTGATAACTCTGAAACCATTCTGGTGAAGCCACACTCCAAAAATTGAGGTGGAAATTTAAAGTAAAAACCACCACAATGACAAGAAATATAATCGCATCAAGAGTTTTTTTGTTACCGCCATTTGTCAGGGGCATCCTCAATTGACTTCCTTTCTGGAAACTGGTTTCAATCACCTATTTAGCAGAAGGTCCCTTACTTTACGAAAAATATAGCCTGATTTTCCATCCATAAATTTGCGGTAACGTTGAATCATTCTCCACGTTCTCATCTTATAGATGCGTTGCAATTCTTGAACCGCAAAATCATTCATCTGGTTGGCCGGCGCTTCCACCAGAGTTGTTTGATTTTTCAACATTTCCTCAAACCGAACCTTGGCCTTCCATATCTCGTTCGCTTCCATATCTTTTTTGATGAACTCATGGAAGACCGTTGTAAAATCATCGATCAAATTCGGCAATTTTCGCAGCAAAGATGCGACGTATTCCCGATTTTCTTTGCCTTCCCCATTTTTAAAATCCGAAAATTCACATTCCAGTCGTTTCACCATCTGATGCTTGGTAAACCCATGTTTAATTCGATTTCGGCATTCAGTCGACAGGTTCTGCTTTTCATCATTTGTCAACTTTAAGATGTCATGCAACGCTGAAACGTAATGATTGATTTCTTCATCAGAATAATTTCGATTGTCCAAATCTTTCGTCTCGTCCTGATAGAGCGGAACGATTTTTCCTACTTTGTCGTTTATGAGTTCCTTCTGCCCGCCGACATCAGAACTGACGACCGGAACCCCCATCGCCAAAGATTCATATGATGTCAAACTGATGCCCTCCTTAAGAGAGCAAACCAAGGTTACATCGCTGTCTTTATAATAGGGCTTCATATCTTTTTGTCTGCCCACACAGTAGACCGTATTTTCCAAACCCTCGGTTCGGATCTTTTCCCGCAGTTCATTCAAGCAAGGACCATCACCAACAACTACTACCGCAACGTCCCTCACACGTTGCATCAATCTTTTGGCGATTTCGAGCATCAAGAAAGGGCGCTTCTCCAAATCGATTCTGCACGGAAATAACACGACCGGCCTTTCCTGCGAGATATTTAACCGGGACTTGATGATGCCTGCTTGAATCAGATCCGGATTATATTCTTCATCATCAACTCCAATATACAACGTTTCGACCGTCTCGGGATTTCTGCCGAAAACTTCAATCATAATATTCCGCAAGTGCTCCGTACAAACATACGTTTTGTCAATAATTTCTCCCATAACCCCGGAGTTGCGTGCATAACCTCCGGATCTCCAATACCAGGTTTCAGAATGCACATAATCCAGAATGATTAAGTCGGGGAATTCCTTTCTCAACCACGGGATTAGATAATAACCATAGTAACTGTTAGAAACCAATAGTAATTCAATGTTCCTTGACCGGATAAAATAATGAACAAACGCGGCCCAATGTTCAACATCCAGGAAGGTAGGAAGCTCAAACAAATCTGTTACGTGTTCACCAAATCGCTGTCTCCAAGTAGATTCAGCGGGGTTGGTTGTAATCACAGAAACCTCAAATTTGTTTTTGTCAATTCTGGATACAATATCCAGGTTGAACAAATCCGCCCCACCCATCACCATATGGGGCAACAGCAATAAAATTTTCGTTTTTTGATTCGAAATAACCGGTTTGCGATCCCAACTCCATGTTTTGATTTTCGAGAACGCCGTTTCATGCGATGTTTTGATCCGCGGATACTCAATAAACTGAATGTCATCATCCACTTGCTTCGCCAATTGCGAATTCATCTTTTTCGATATGCTTTCCAATTCTTCGTTTTTTCGGATTTTGCTGAGCACCCCCGTATCAGTGCACCTGTACCAAAATCCGATCCACCCCATATGGATGCCGATTTTCCTTTTTGCAAGCAACTTCAGCCACATATGCCAGTCTTCGTACAAATATTTCTGCTCTTCTGTTTGAAGCCCAATCTCCAACAAATCCTTTTTTCGAATTCCTGCACAATAGACAAGGATATTTTCAGTTTTCATTTTGTTTGCACTAAACGGCTGTTTCCATATATATTCCTGCTCAAAGAAACCCACACTATCCGCATAGCTGAAACTCGCCTCAGGATGAGTAAAAAGCGACCAATATACGCATTCCAAAAATGTAGGTTCAATCAAATCATCCGCGTCTAATGGCACAATGATATCGGATTTGGATTGCTTAATCCCCATATTCCTTGCGGCTGAGGGTCCGCCATTGGATTTGTGCAACAATACAATTCTGGAATCAGTGGATGCGACTTGCTTTAGCAGATTAACATCATCCTGGCTGGTGCTCCCGTCATCCACAATGATCCACTCAAAATACGGAAACGTTTGGTTCAATACGCAATTAGCCGTTTCACGAAAAAACTTCCCGGCATTATAAAAAGGCGTAATCACACTCAGCAATGGACTACCTTCAATGTGCAGGTTCCGAGATAGCAAGACTTTACCTGGTGTCTTGGAAAAATCAAAGTCGATATTCATAAAAGCAACCCCTGAGCAAAAGAAATATTAATTGAAAATATTGCGAATTTTTGTCTTAACCCGGCCTGCAAAGGTGTTTTTATCCCTGTTTTCGTTATATGCCGATTCATTTTTCAATTTCTCAATATCTTTTTCCAACGATTGCTTTTGACGCGACAATTCCTGGATTATCTTGTCTTTTGATTCAATTTGTTCGAATAGCTTTTGTTTCACATCTTCCATTTCTTCTATATAACGCTTTTGATTCTGCATCTCGATTTGATGGTTCTTGAGTTGTTGCTCAAGCCATTGCTTCCCTTTCTCGATCTCTTGAATATCCCTGTTTTTTGCTTCAATTTGGTCAAATAGCTTTGTTTTCAAATCCTCCATTTCTTCTATATAGACCTTTTGATTCTGCATCTCAATTTGGTGGTTCTTTAGTTGTTGCTCCAGCCATTGCTTTCCTTCCTCAATATTTTCGATATATTTGCGAAAATAACGAATGGTCTCGATTCCGTCAACACTGCGTCCTATCTCACCATTTATCAGGTCATGTAACAGCCACTTTTTCCAATTTCCTCCTATCTCAAACCCCGCTAATTCTTTGAATAACCATTGCATTAATGATAATAAATCAATTAATTCTTTTCTTGATAATTTCGATACAACAATTTTATTCAGAAAAAAATCAACTTTGTCTTTAATAATATATTTAAACAAGTGAGTTTTGCCTTGTGTTTTGCATATTTTGTAAGTAAGTAACAGTGCACAATTTAGATCTTGAAAATATTTCACACTTAAATTATTTGATATCGATTTGTCTTCTTTATCTCGAACACGGTAATTATATACGACGCGCTCCACGAATGAAATTTTGCGCGCATGCAAATAGCTGTTTACTGAGAACACCAAATCCTGGGCAGCAATTCTTTCGGGAAACCGAAGGTTATGATTTCTGATAAGTTCCGTTTTAAAAATCTTGCTCCATATGGCCGGGGGCATTTCAAGTATTTGCGGAAATTCTTCGATATCCTCTAAATGCAACTCACTATTCCCCAAAAATTTTCCAAAGCGTTCTTGTTTGTCGTAGTTGTATCTGTACATCCCTACAACAATATCGCTGTTATCACGGGTTATCTTGTTGTAAAGCGTTTCAACGGCATCGGGTTCATACTGATCGTCTGGATCAAGAAACATGATATATTTGCCATCCGCCCGTTCCAGACCGACATTTCTGGGCTTTCCTGCCGCTCCGCTCCTTTCGGGCAAATGAATCGAAATAAAATGATTGTACCTGGAACTATATTCCTCCATTATGGCTCCGCTCTTGTCTGTCGAGTTGTCATTCACCATGATGACTTGAAGCTTTTCATGTCCGAAGGTTTGAGAAAGAACGGATTGAAGCGATTCCTCCAGATACGGTTCTACATTGTAGATGGGGATCACAATGCTAATCTCGGGCTGTTTCATCACTAACGTTCCCTCCTCAGACTTGATACCTTATCCCGCAAAAACTCTGGAACAACAAAATCTATTTTATCTGTTCCAGCAGCCACTTCTTCGCCTCTTCAAGTTGTTTGACCCAATCGGTCAATTCCTCGATCATTTTTCGCTGATTCAACACTTCCTTTTGATAATTTGAAATTTGATTCTTGTACCATTGCTTTGCTTGCAACAATTCGGCGTTCCAACGGTTTACTTTTTTCCATTCATCTCTGGGAATATAGATAAACCGCTGTTGTTGCCTAAAAAGAAACTCATCGGCACCCATACTTTTAAATTCCACCGGGTCCATTCTTAGTTTCTTTATCACTTCGTGGTACAAGTTATCGTCTAGTTGAAGAATGTATTCTTTTAATGAGCAGTATGCTTTTTCAAATTCATTAACATCCATTATAAGCATTAGCATTTTACTCATAGCCTCGATCATCGAAACCTTGTAACGCAGAAACTCTTGCCACGACTTTTCGTTGCAAAAGTTATCGATGATTCGCAAACCTTCAATTCGATCTGTTATGTTTTTGGCATTGTATTGTTGTGTGATCGACTTGTTGTTAAATTCTTGCCGTTCGGTTCTCAGGTACACGATGTCGGGTATAATTTTAATGTTTGAAGCGTAATAAAATGACATTACGGAAAACGGAACATCTTCACCAATCAATTTGGGAAATTTGATGTTATTCTCCTTTAACATCGAAGTCAAATATAACTTCCCCGTAGCAGCAACATAGCCTGCAGCAAACATCGGATCGGAACGGAAATTTTGGGTCAAATCTTTTCGGAACCAATGTTCATAATATTCGACAGGTTCCATATCGCCTTCAGATCTGAACCATACGGATTTCCCGGCAACAATTTCACAATGGTATTCCTCGGCTGTGTTATAAAGCACCTCACATGCATGGGGAGACAAAGCATCATCCGAATCAACAAATGTAACATATTTTCCTCTGGCGTACTTTAACCCTGAGTTTCGGGCTTCCCCAAGTCCTTCATTGTTTTTATCGATAATTGCGATTTGACCAAATTGCTCACTATATTTGTGGGCAATGGATAAACTTCCATCGGTCGATCCATCATTTACAACGATAATCTCCACATCAGATAACGACTGATTGACCAGGGATTTCAAGCAATTGTCAAGGTATCGTTCCACGTTATACACCGGCACAATAATGCTGACTTTTGGGGTCATCGCAACCACCTTAATGTCATGTTTCTGGCCCATCTTAACAGTCTTCCCGGTCTTGACCACTTGAACCGCACAATCAACCTTTGAATAAAATAACGATTGCTGTATTTCTTGAAATCGAGAAAGATCGTATGGGGAGATTTTTTCAATTGTACAATTTCCTTTAAATACTTGACGAACTTCAAAGCTCGATTGCTGTGAATCATATGAACTTCATAGTCAATATACATGGTTAGATAATCATCAATGAGATTCGGAAGCATTTGGACCGCTTCAGCAATTTTTTTCCGTCTCTCATTCCCTTTCCCGTTTGCAAAAGCTTCAAACTCCGTCTCCAATAAACATATCATCTTGCTTTTTGTAAAGTTGTTTACGATTCGATTCCGACACGCGCTTTTTATGCTATCCGTTTCATCATCAGACAACGATAAGATCTCGACAATCGCTTTCACATACTGTTCGACTTCTTGTTCCGAATAGGATCGATTATGAAGATCGTTCCATTCATCCTGGTAAAGAGGCAAAACACGACCTACCGTATCATCAATCAATTCTTTCTGTCCGCCTACATCGGAAGAGATTACGGGCACGCCCATTGCAAGTGATTCATACGTTGTAAGACTGATCCCTTCCTTAAGAGAGCAAATCAAAGTAATTGAACTATCCCGATAGAAGGGACGCAAATCCGACTGCCGTCCGGCAAAATATATCACATTCTCAAGTTTGTGCTTTTTAACCGCCTGCTGCAATTCATTCAGCAGCGGCCCGTCCCCGACTACAACAAATGCAATATCGGGGATTCCGGCATAAGTCGCTTTAGCTATTTCAAACATGAGAAACGGTCGTTTTTCCAAATCAATTCTGCATGGAAAGAGGACGATTGGACGACCCTCGCCGATCCCGAGCATCTTTCGGGCTCTCCCTGGTTCAACGGCATCCGGGCTGAAATGGAGCTCATCAACACCGATATAAATCGTTTCAAGCCGCTCCGGATCTTTTGCAAAATGACGGACCATTACATTTTTCAAGTGCATGGAACTGACATAGGTTTTGTCGAGGATGTCGCTCATAACCCCGGAAGTTCGTGCATACCCTCCTGCACGCCAAAACCACGCTTCAGAATGCACATAATCCAAAATGACAAGATCCGGGAATGTTTTTCTTAACCACGGGAGCAAATAATACCCATAATAGCTGTTTGACAACAGCACAATTTTCACGTCTCTGGAACGTATAAAATAACATATAAACGCGGCCCATTGATCGATATCCAGAAATGTGGTGAGGTCAAACAAATCGGTTACATGTTCTTCAAAGCGCTGTCGCCATGTCGATTCCGCCGGATTTGTCGTAATGACCGACAGTTCAAACTTCTCTTTATCTATCCTTGACAGGAGATCCAAATTAAACAGATCGGCTCCTCCCATTTCCATATGAGGGAGCAGCAACAATACCTTGATCTTGCCATTTGCCACTACCGGAGGCCGATCCCATTCCCATGTCTCGGGTTTCTTGTACGGAAGCTCCCGATAACGGGGATATTCAAGAACATCGGCTTTCCCTTTGATTTGCTTTGAAAGTTCCCTGATCAGTTTCCTGGACTTTTTTTGCAGGTCTTTATCGTTTTTGATTTTGCTGAGAACACCGGTATCGGTACGTCTGTACCAAAAGCCGTACCAATTCATATGTACGGCTTTCTTCCCTTTGATCAAAAATTTAAGCCACAACATCCAATCTTCGTATAGAAACTTTTCCTGTTCATCCTGAAGTCCAATTTCCAACAAGTCTTTTTTTCGAATTCCAGCCGCGTATGTAAGGATGTTCTCGACTTTCATCTGGTTAATGTTGAATGGCTTTTTCCAGAGATACTCTTGACCGAAAAAGCCGACACTATCCGTGTAACACCAGCTCACATCCGGATTGGTGTATAAAGACCAATATACGCATTCCAAATAGGTCGGTTCGATCAAGTCATCCGCATCGAGCGGTACAATAATCTCCGTATTTGATTTTTTGATCGCCAAATTCCTCGCGGAGGACGGTCCGCCGTTTTCTTTATGGTATACCGTAATTCTCGAATCCATTTGCTCCACAGCGGTCAATAAAGAAATATCCTCACTTCGAGTGCTTCCATCATTTACAATTAGCCATTCGAAGTAAGGAAACGTTTGATTGAGGACACTGTTTACGGTTTCCATAAAATATTGGCCTGCATTATAGAAGGGCGTAATAATGCTGATCAGAGGCGGACCGAAATTATTCAAGTTGCGTCTTGCAAGAGTTCTCCCGGGCCTCTTGCTGAAATCAAAATCTTGCATTCTATCGCTTCACCCTGATTTCAGATTTTTTTCAACAATAAAACTGCACGATTGACCCATCCAAAGCCATAAATAAGCATCCCGAGAAAGAGTGGAGCATCTCTGCGGAATCCCTTCTTCAGATACTCCGTTCTGATCAAACGGTCCGCATTGATATGATCAGCCATACTGGTATTTGCCATTGACGGAATATTGGACGGGTTTGTTCTCTTATGGTAGTTGGCCAAAGTCTCTTCAATAACAGAAATGCGGTATTTCCGGGCAAATCTTATGTTGAACTCCCAATCTCCAAGAACCTGAAGATCCTCGCGATAATCCCCCACGGATTCCAAAGCCTTGCGCTTGTACACGAATGCATTTGTGGTAAACAAATTGCAACGGGCCAGTCTGTACAGACTGACGGATTTCAATCTGGGGTTGAACGGCGTTTTGCGGATAATCCGTATGGAATGTCCCTCAATGGACTCATATACCAGCATCGTTCTGCACACAACGCCAAATACTTCGGGATTCCTCAAGCAGGAGACGCATTTTTCGAGAAACGTTCTGTCCCATGTATCATCGTCATCCAAAAGAGCAATGATTTCACCGTTGCTGTTTTTCAAACCCGCGTTTGTGGCAAATTCCATATTCCTTGAATTTGGAATGTGGAGCGTTTTTATCCGGCTCAAATAGTCATTGAAAGATGCAACCACTTCATCAACTTGCCGGCGATCTCCGCCATTGTTGACTACAATAATTTCCCAATCTTTATAGGTCTGCTCGATAATTGATCGAATTGCACGCGCCAGTAATAGTTTTCGATCAAAGGTGCGCACAATAATGGATACCTTACACAAGACAACCCCTGCTTTATCGATTTTGGTACTCTCTAAGAACCGTCTCGACGTCGTCGATCATGACAATCTTTCCTTTTTCCAGCAGAAGCGCCCGGTTGCATATTTTCCTTATGTCATTAGTGGAGTGAGAAACAAACAAGACAGTTGCTCCATTTTTAATCATGGATTGTATGCGCGCTTCGCACTTTTGCTTGAACCTATAATCACCTACGGACAAGGATTCATCGACCAACAGGATTTCAGGCTCAACGACGGTAGCAATGGAAAAGCCCAACCTTGCCAACATCCCTGATGAATAATTTTTCAATGGCACATCGATAAATTCATGTAATTCTGAAAAATCAAGAATTTCTTCATACTTCTCCTTCATGAATTGCTTTGAGTATCCGAGTACTGCACCGTTCAGGAAAATGTTCTCTCTGCCCGTCAAGTTTGGATTAAACCCGGCCCCCAATTCAATCAACGGAGCAATTGTACCATTTATCTTCACATGTCCGCTTGTCGGCTTAAGCACACCAGCGATAATTTTCAAGAGCGTGCTCTTCCCGGCTCCGTTTAATCCGACAAGCGCAAACACTTCTCTTTTTCTTACCTGGAAAGAAACATTTGACAGGGCCGAAAATTCTTGATACCTCAGTTGACCTTTAATCACTTTCAGCACATATTCTTTCAAGTTGTCCACTCGTTCCTTGCTCAGGTTAAAGGTCATTGAGACATTGCTTACTTCAATGGCAATATCCGATTCCATTGAGTTACCCCCAAATGTCAAACATAAAGAATAAAGCGATCTTGTTTTTTCCGAAAAATCAAGACACCGGCCAACAGGCTTACTGCCCCGATAACAAAGCAAATCAGATGAAGACTCAAAGAGGGAATTTTTCCCTCAATGATTTGTCTGAACATTTCCAGCGTCCAATAAACAGGATTCAGTTCCACCAGGAAGCGCAGATTCTCAGGTACGATTTTTACAGGATAAAACAATGGAGTGAAATACATCCACGCAGTAAGCAAGATTTGATACAAATGCTCCAAATCTCTGAAAAAAACCGTGTAGGCAGCCAGAATGAAGCTGATCCCGGTTGCAAACATCAAAGTATAAATAAGGGGAAAAGGCAACAGAAACAGAGCAGCCGTGACTTCAACTCCCCCCGTAAAAAACGCGACTATAATCAACGCAAGAATCGAAAAGAACGTATTGACGAGCGAAAAAATCGACTTCGATAAGGGAAAGATATACTTCGGCACGTACACCTTTTTGATTAAGGACTCATTATTGACGATCGATAACATTGCCGAGGCTGTTGCTTGGGAATACAGATCCCATATGATTCTGCCAGTCAGAACATAGACCGCAAAGTGTGGAATATCACTTTCAAACAACGCAGAGAAAATGATAGAGAACACAATCATCATAAGGATCGGATTCAACAAACTCCAAAGAATGCCCAAAATCGAACGGCGATACTTGACCTTAAAATCACTGATTACCAATTGAATCAATAAATAGCGATACTTTACAAAATTACTCCAATAAATATTTATTTTTTTCATAAAATACCCCTCTAAAAGTCCGGTGAATTAGTGCAGTTGTAGCCGTCTGATCGACATGCAAAACGAGTAAACCAACTCAGCCAGCGCTGAAATGAGTAGGCGTGACAACGCCTCTGTCATCACGGATTTCGTTTTTTGGCATGCCGACATACCAGTTTGAGGTCGCTTTTTTCCCAACCGGCATAGTCTTTTCAGATTTTGAACAATCGCCGTCATTAGCGCCTGTTCTTGCATGCAGTCGAGTCCGCGGCTCCGTGCACGATCCATGCCATGCGCCACTTTGCTTTCAGCAAACACATGCTCACAGCGGGTTCGTAACTTTTGCAGATGACGGTAAGAACCCGTTAGCTGAATCCGTTTGGCTCTGTTTCGGATGTGTAC
>Ga0065720_1019685_pt1 | contig 21346 bp, 16 predicted proteins | sample Thericmetagenome_FD_59107 | JGI IMG/M metagenome (GOLD analysis project Ga0065720, IMG submission 59107) | Thermophilic microbial communities from the Joint Bioenergy Institute, California, USA of rice/straw/compost enrichment - eDNA_2 v2... | ecosystem: Engineered > Solid waste > Grass >...
CCCTACGACCAGAAATTTCGCTGTTTGGTCCCCCGGAAACGGGAGACAATAGGGTATTACAGGCGTCGGTTGTGCAATGACCTGCTCCACCCTAAGTGACCGTCCTACTTGATCGGCGAGTCACTCCAGCCAGGTAAGTACTCTTCATTCTAAGGGTCTCTTTAAATAGCCGAATTTCCCCTAAATTTTATGGGTTCAAAATAAGTTCAAATAAATTCAAAATCCGTATCTTTCAGCTTTTCAGAGATTTCCTTATAAGAATAGGCTAGCCATGTTTCTAGCAAATTACTCATTAAGAAGAGAGTATCGTCTGATGGAATTTTTCAATTACTTCAACAATTATCTCATTAAAAAGATGATTGATAGTTTTTTTAAACAAATTATTTGTTAAGCAAACGAGATGAAAGCCAAAGCTTTATCTTAGGTTTCTACTGCTCATCAGCACTTTGATTAGAATTCTGCTAGGTAAATTTCTCAACAAGGATTAATAATCCTTTGAAAATAGATGAAAATAAATGAAATAGATCTCTATTATCATCTACTAATGGACGGAATTTTGTTAGTTTCATAATCATATTCTAGGTAACATGGCCCCCTTATATATCAACAAAAATAGCATACAATAGAAATTCAAACAAAAATTCAATGAGAATCTAATCCTAGAGCGGGTGATTGGATCCTATCTCTTCACAGCATTAATGTACACCTTATTACTATTCACAAGGAAAGAAATCTGATTTTACAATTCTGGAAGGTCTAGCCCGAATTTAGATTTCAAGAACTCATAGGTTGGGAACAATATGACTGCGGATAGTCCATATTGCCCAATTCTTCCTGTCAAGCCTTTGAAGAATCCTTGAAAGCCTTCACGTTCATAAATTTTCTCGACTAACTTCACAATTTTCAGTTTCTTATCTTTCTTATTCATTTGAATTCTTGTAACCAATACATCAAAAGGATTTGTTAATATTGCTGTTACAGATGCAGACAAGGCGCTACTTGCTAGGGATGCAGATAAGCTAACGTGGTGATCGTGTCCTGGAAATACGAGGGAAAAACCTTTCTTAAAAAGTTCGTAAAATCCAAAAGTTAGTCCTGTATCAATAGCATCCAACGTAAAATAGACTGCTCCTCCACGGAAGAGCTTGGTTGGCCCTTCATGCTGGTAAATTTTCTTGAATCCGTCAAAGACATTGCGATAGTCATAATGCCCTGGCTCTAACTGCATTCTAGTCCTAACTAGATCACAAGGAATTTCTACAAGATCACCTATAAATCCTGCAAAAAATCCTGAGATAAAAGGTGCGAGATTTTCCTCGACAATATGCTCCTTGATCATAAAATCCTTCGACTTTTCATAAATGTAGAAATAACAGCCTCTGGAAATCGAGGCAGAGAGCAGGGTGCAAGTCAAACCTTTCAGATATGAGGAGGCTCCCTCTGTTTTCAACATAGAGATTGCTTGGGCCATGAATGAGATGTTCTGCTTGGTGTTGGATTTTATTCTGGTTCTGATTGTATCGATTGGATGGACGATTGCCTCCATTAGGGTTCCAGCGAAGGATCCTACTAGGGCATGCTTTAGATGGTTGGGTGGGGTGGGGATTGGGGTTGTTGCATTTAGATTAGAATCCATAATTTACTCAACTTTTTCAAAAATGAGTGATGTAATTCTTGGCTGTGAATCTAAATAAATAAATAAATTTTCTTTCTGATTGATTTACGAGAGAACCTCTTGGATAGATCTGCTGATCAGAAAAAGAAACTCTATCTAAATAATAATTCAGGATTATATGCTTTCATTATTTAGTTAATCTCTAATGCAGAGCATTACTATAAAAATTGATTTTTCCTCATATAAATATATAAATAAGCTTGATAGTTCAGTTGTTCTTACAGGCTAAGTTCATAAACAAATTTAATAGATAATTATAGCTTTGGCTTAGGGCCTGCTCTCTCATCAATCCATTTATTCATATTATTCATAATAGTCTCAAGCGTCTGCTTATTTGGCTCTGTAATCCATCCTATTTTTTGATAGGCCAGTCCAATGGCTAGCTTATTGGATTGTGGATATGTGGTGACCTGGAAAGCTGGATCTGGTGTTCTTGAGCACAAGAAATAATCGACTCCAGGGTGCTTTTTAACATAGATAAGATGCCCAGCAATTGGGATCAAATTGTCATCCTTGAAAAATTTCCTAGACTCCCCTCCCATACAATTAAATATGACTTTTTCTTTCAAAGTCAGGATATCACTCAAATTAACAAATTCTCTTTCCACAAATTTGACTCCTTTTTGCCTAGCTTCATCCATAAGCTCATTCAGGAAGGTGTCTCCGTCAATAAGAATAGTCCTATAAATAATAGCATCATGTAACACACCATTTCCAAAATCCACTTTGACCTCCCTCCAGTTCATTAGACCTTCAGGGACAGCAGTCAGAATAGGATTTTCATAATCTATCAGGACAGCATCTTTATAGGACAGACCTTTGTATAGCTTTTTCTCAATACAATCTGTATAGAACTGATAAGATTCCTTAGTCGTTGCATCATGCAAAGGCCTATTGGAAGTAAAGTCGCATCCAAAAGGCATCCAAAAACCTCCTGCAACCTGAGAGACTAAAAGGCTTTTATCCTTATAGAACCCTTCCTTCTGAGGGAAAATATGAGCATAAATAGTCACATCAAATCCCAGCTCAGCCAGAATAATACTTTGGAAAAGTCCCATATATCCACATCCCAGAATTGCAACTTCGCGTTCTTTATCTTTATGTTCCATCAGAAACTTGTCCACAATCCTTCTAGCACATCCTGGAGCCAAACTGACTCCTCCTCCTCCATGCCCATAATTATGGTAAAAAGATTTTCCACATATATCTTCCCTGTCAAGCCTAAATCCACCAACCCTGTAAGGTCGAACCCCAAAACCGAATCCAAGAATGTTTTCTTTTGTGATCTTAGGTGGAGGAGTGAGCCTGACAATCTTTGGAGTGGTTTTCTTGTCCATTAGGACTAAACTGCACTTGAAATTAAATTATTTGCGTATTAAACTTTCAGCAGATATAGGGCCAAAATGAACTTACATCCCGAAAGATCTTAATGCTAAGCTTTCAAAGGACTGGATTTTAACTTTTGAGATGATTCCTATGGATAACTTTACATAGTTAGACTAGAAAACGAATTTCAATACAAGATCAATGGTACAGTATTAAATACAACAACAAAGAAAATTTCAAGATTAATCGGAAAGATCGACTCCAAACTTGATTTTCAAAAACTCATAGGTTGGGAATAAAATAACAGCAGACAAGCCGAAATGGCCAGTTCTTCCTGTAACTCCCTTGAAAAATCCCTCTATTCCCTCTTTTTTATAGATATTCTTAATTAATTTACGAATTGGCAACTGCTTCTGCTTAGCTGTGTTCACCATCTGGACTCTAGTGACCAAGACATCCAAAGGATTACTTATAATTGCAGTCACAGAAGCAGCTATTGCACTACTGCTAAGAGAAAGAGGTAAATTCATTTCTCCTTCTTTTGAAGGCATATATGGCCTCAACAATCTATGGAACAATTCGTAAAATCCAAAGGTCAAACTAGTATCAATGGCATCAAGCGTACAATATGCTGTTCCTCCAAGGTAAAGCTTCGTGAAGCCTTCTCTGGTATATATCTTGTACATCCCATCAAAAATATGCTTATAATCGTAATGGCCGGGCTCCAGCTGCATTCTAGTTCTAATCAGATCACATGGAATTTCGATAAGATCTCCAATGAAGCCTCCGACAAATCCAGCTATGAAAGGGCCGACATCTTGGCTCACAGTTTGATTTGTTTTAAATATGTGTTTTAGCTTCTCATAGATATAAAAATAGACACCTTGTGATAAAAATGCTCCGAATAATGTTGCTGTAAACCCTCTAAAGTAAGAATTAATGCCCTCTGCTTTATACATTTTCTTAGACTGCGAGATAAACGAAACGAACTCTTCTGAGTTTGATTTTATACGGGTTCTGACTGTATCAATTGGATGGACAGTCGATTCCATGACTGTTCCTGATATTGCGCCTATCAGAGCGTAATCCAAATGAGTAATTTCATTTTTTGGGGCACCACCTTTCATCTCTGCACTGACAGCAGGATGAGGCAAGCTTCCACTTTTATGCATTGGATCCTCCATTTTTCTAAAATAAATGCTCTGTCTATGACTGAAATAAATTTTAATATTGAGTAAGGGAAAAATTTTAGCACCATTTTCTCAACACTCCATTCCTCGATTCTCATCATTTAGAGAGCCTACAGACTAGCTTCTTGCTTGCTCTTGAATTTATACAATTATGAGCAACCTCTTGTGAAAATAGATATGATTTCTTCAATTTAATCCTCTTAATAGAGAAAATAAAACAAACCTTGTAGTAAATATTTGCGAAGGGCCCCATCCCAACTTATAATGGTGAATCCTCTAATTTTGGCTTCTCTTCGAATGGCTTGAGCTTTACATACAAAAAACCACCCGTTAAAGCTAGAGCTGTATGGAAAATGAGGGAGTAATCTAAAGAATATTGAAGTAGAAGGCGCATGTAAGGTTGTAGATAAAGAGTGTAAATTAAGGGCTGTTAATGTTATAAGGATTCTGTTCAGATTAAATTATACGATTTAAATACACAAAAATGTCTGACAACTTGTCTCCTGTCTCCAGCCTTTCAAATTTACAGAAGATTGAAGCTTTGGCCAAACAAATCTCTCTTTTGATAGAACAGAAGGGTGTAGATTCCCTCGAAGTTGGCCTCTCATACAAGGATCTGGGTGATTTATTTCTTGAAACAGACCAATTCAAAGATGCTTTGGAGGTTTATAAAAAAGCTGAGCCAATAATCTTACAAAACAAAGGAGAGGACTCAGCCGAGTATGCCGACATCACTCATAACTTCGGAATCATATTCCACGAGCAAGGAAAATACGATGATGCACTGATGTTCTTTAAAAAGGCCTTCACAATTAAAGCCGAGCTTTTCAGCTCAGATTCCCTCGAAGTTGCGGACTCCTACCTTATGATCGGTAGCTGTTATTTAAACCAGGCCAAATACCCAGAAGCAGTAGAGTATTCTCTCAAGGCGTTACACCTAAGAGAATTATTTCTCGGAGAATTCGATCCATCTCTCTTTGTGTGCTATAACAATCTGGGCTTTATCTACAGCAACCAGGCTAAATATGAGATCTCCTTGGATTATTTCCAAAAGGCCCTGGAGATCAAGCCTATTTCGGGAACGGAATACGATAAAGAGAGTGCAGTGACTTATAACAATGTCGGAATGGTGTATTGCAAGCTTGGAAAGCATTAACAAGCTCTGGAGTGCTGCCAAACTGCATTCCAGATAGCCGAGGAATATAAAGACTCCAATTGCTCTCTGCTAGCTACAACCTATAATAACATCGGGCACATTGAGGAAAAGCAAGGGAAGCTGGATTCTGCCTTAGAGAACTATGCAAGATCCATTGAGATTTATACCAAATGCTTTGGAGAGGATGATATTCATCTGGCTGGTCCTTATAGCAATATGGGGTCGATTTATCTAAATAAAAATATGCTTGATGAAGCACATAAATACTTCCAAAAGGCCCTTTTAATCCGATTGAATGACCTACAGCAAGGCTCTCCTGAAGTCGCGTTGGAGTATAATAATATTGGCACAGTTTTTCAGAGCCAAGGAGAGAATGATAGAGCCTTGTATTATCATTACAAGGCCTTGGAAATTCTCTTGAATTGCTATGGAGAGGAGCATCCTCTGGTTGCTAGTTCCTATTTGAATATAGGGTCTATCTACCAAAGCCAGGGAAAAATAGATGAAGCGAGAGCTTACTTTAAGAAGACTTTTGAAATAAAGGAAAAAGTACTGGGGGCTGACCATCCTGAAACTATTGTTGCGAGATTCTGTCTGGAATTATTTAAGTGACAAACATTTGAGGCATTCTATAGTAGACTTTTTGAATTATGTCATTTCAATTATAATATCTATGTATTCATTATCCAGTATCTATCTAATTACAATGTTTATCCATTCATAAACCTATATCATACCCCTCCCCCTGAAATGATTTCTTTAACTTGGTCAATTAGAGTATATTGTTGATACTCATTAAATAAAAGGGTACATCAAACAAAATATAAATACTTTGAAGGATTACATAGGAATAGCTGGGAAGACTCTCTTCTTGATGTACTCTTGCCATTTAGGATCTTCATGTCTCTTCTTGAAGTAATCTTTGAGGTCTTCCAGACCTTCCAAGGCAGTCTTTGCCCTCTCAGCCCAGTGAGGATGGAACAAGATTCTCTCACCAAGGTCAAGAAGGATGAAATCCACCAAGGTGATAGAGTTTCCAATCACGAATCCATTGCTTCCATTCTTCTTGATCCACTTGTTAAGAAGGGCAAGTTTTTCGGGAAGTCTGGTCTTGAAGAATGCATTAAGATATTCTTCTTTCTGGCTGGAGTCTTGGATGAACCAGCTCTTGTTGAAGTCTTCATTGATATCAAGGTTGATGAACTCACGGACTTGTTCAACATCAGCTTGTTCGAACAGATCCTTGGGATAGTAACCATATAATTGGCACAAAAATCTTGCAATACAATTAGATTGGGCAATTCTCTTTCCTTTGTATTCGAGACAGGGCAACTGGCCAAAAGGAAGGGAGCTGGCGTTGTCTTTCTTCCATTCTCCCCAGCGTTCGAAGGAGAATCTCTCGTCCTTGAAGTCAACACCATGATAGTGTAGGATCATTCTGGGTGTTTCACCTCTGGCAAAAAGGTCGAAATAATAGTAGGTGATATCGTTGCTAGATTCGGCCATTTTTGGGACTTTATTTAATTTTTATAATTTATTATATCTGTATCAATGTGCTTGTATTAATAAGAATCCCTTTTTTTGTTGATTTTTAAGACAAATTAAGACAATGGGAGTGTGAAGATTATTAACTTAGTGTTAGCAATACGAAACTAGTAAAAAGAATTGTTAAGGCTCTCGAATTATTGAAGGCTGTCAACACTGACCGAATACACTTGCATCCCTTAAAATTCTTGGGGAGCCTCAAAATACTCTTTTTGTGCAAAAGATTCCTTACAATTGTCGATAATAAATAAGAAAACTTGTTAAGAATGCCTAGATTTAATTACTCTAATACATATTTTCATACTGGTTTATGGCTTTTAATCCGCAACATATGGCACATATGATTTCTCTGAGAATATCATAAGACTATGAGTAGTAAATGGTTCAGTGGCAAGCTTTATCTGGCTATTAAAGTTTTTTTAGGGGACTTCTTCCTTAGTTCATTCCTATTAAGTTAGCCAATTTTAAATGAATTTTTGTTAGAACCCTATTAGACCTACATTTGAATAAATAGTTCAAAGAATCAATTTACTTTTTTATTTACTTAAAATTGCAGACAAAATGCACAAAAGGACAGAACCCTCTTCGAACCATGCAAATTACTTTGGTGAGGAGGATCTAGGTAAAGTGTATATAAAACCTCCTGAACCTTGAAGGTCAAATCTCTGCCTTAGTTCTTACATCAGACAATCAATATTTTATAACAGCGTCATACGACAAGTCCATCCGTATTTGGAACTACGAAGAGAAGAAATGTGTTCATATCTTCCAAGATGCTCACAACAGTAAAAAAGATAAATCTTCGTGAGCTTTTCTAGACAGCGTGAGCACAATTACAATTACTCCTGATAATAAATATCTCATAAGTGGATCCTATGATAAATCCATCAAGATCTGGAATTTCGAGAAGAAAACTTGCCTCAATTCTATTGATGACGCACATTCTAGTATAGTTATTTGAGAAATTATTGAGTATAAGGTCCCATCACCTCATTAGTCGTAACAAGGGATAGTCAATTTTTCATTAGCGGAGCAGAAGACGGTACAATGAAGCTCTGGGAGATCCAAACTCAACAATTTCACGAATTTGAAGAGTGTCATAGAGGTTATTTTATTTCTCTAAAAGAATTATAGATTAGGCTCTGTAACCTCCTTAGCTATTACCAGCTCCAGCAGGGTCTTAGTTTCTTGCTCAGATGACCTGACTATCAAAATATGGGATCTGAATCAGAGAAAATGTGTTCATACATTTACAGACGCGCATCATAGTATAGAAAATTTGCAAAATCGATAAGAAGTAGACACAATTAACTCGATTGCGATTACTTCTGATAATAAGTATATTCTCAGTGTGTCCTCGGACCACTCCCTTAAGATCTGGGATTTGCCTGAGCGAAAATTAGAGCATACCTTTGAATTTATTTCTCCAGGTACTAATTATATTCCAAACGATAGATAAGCTGAATAGATAATGTTACCTGTGTTGCTGTAACAGCTGATTCTAAGTATATCATTACAGGTTCCTGGGACAGTGTAATAAAGGTCTGGGACCTTCAGAAAAAAGAGCTTTGTTGGACTTTTGAAAAGGCTCACCAAAGTAAATTTTTAACTAGCATTAGTGAACAATTCCAGAGGCAATAACCTGCATCGCAGTGAATAATAGTAAATGCGGAGAGATTATTAGTGGATCCTTGGACAGCACTATTAAGATATGGAGCTTGAAAGAGAACAAGAGTATTTATATTTTTGCAAAGGGGCATCAGGGTATCATTTTATTAGGCTATCTAATATCATAGAGGCTATTACTTCAATTGTAACTACAGACGGAGGACTTATGATCACTGCTTCCTGGGACTGTACTATAAAAGTCTGGGATATCAAGACTCGACAATTCATTTATGTATTTGAAGGAGCCCACAATCGTAATATTTGGATATAGCTTTTAACACCTCAGATACAATCACGTCCCTTGTTCTCACGAAGGATCAACAAACGATTATCAGTGCTTCATTAGACAAGAAGATAAAATTCTGGGACTTGGAGAACAAGTTCTTGTCTTATACAATTGACGATGCTCACAATGGTTTGAGTAATTAAATTTACCTCATTTGTTAGAGGCTATCACCGCCCTTGCCTATTGCAAGGATAAAGATATCTTAATTAGTGGATCTTATGATAAGTCGATAAAAATCTGGTCAGTTGCCACTAAGGAGTTAATTGGAACTTTGAATCAAGCTCATGATGGTAGTTATTTAATTTGTTTTCTTATTGAATAGATTGGATAATGACTCTGGATGCAAGTGAAGATGGTGATATTCTTGTAAGTGGCTCTCACGATAGGAGTATCAAAATATGGGATCTTGCCAATAGAGCATGTCTGCATGTTTTCAAGAAAGCTCATGAAGGTAAAGGATTTTCTATTGAGATAAATTTGATAGATAAAATAACTTCTGTTGCATTAACTCATGATAATAAGAAAATCTTAAGTGCATCTTGGGATTGCGCTATTAAGGTTTGGGATATCCCAACGAAATCTCTCATCCATTCCATCCCCAATGCTCATTTAGGTATGTAAATCTGAATTAAATGAATTTACTTCGGCAGAAGCAATATCATCAATCAAAATGACCCAAGATGGAGGTCACTTTGTCAGTGCCTCCTGGGACCTTTCCATCAAAATTTGGAGCTTAAAAGACAATAAATGCATCAGAGAGATTGAAAAAGCCCATCAAAGTATATCTGTCAATTCCTGCTTAATTTCTTATAGGCGCTGTTCATACAATAGCAATTACATCAGACAATACCTCAATCATCAGTGGCTCAGCCAATGGAGCTCTTAAAGAATTTCAAATAACACTAAGCATTCCTAGTCCTCAAAAAGCAAAGGCATCACCTATCAGGGATACAAATACTATAGCTTCCCGCCAGTCCGCCCTGCTCCAAGAAATTGAGGAGTTGAGAAATAAATGTAAGGAACTTGCTGAAACAGTTGCCTTCCAAGAAAAATATACTAGAATTCTTCTACAAGCTCCCTCTCAAAAAACCGTATTTCCTCCCTCACTCTCCCAATATCTTCTATTTGTTATCAAAACCATGCCCAGGTCACCCGATTCCCTTTATCACGCGATTGCTTCTGCTTTAGAACCAAATTTATACAGAGCCTGCACAACTCCAAGAGAACAAGAAAACCTAGTCATTTCCTTAAGAAAATTGGTAGCAAAGACACTTCTTAGAAAGCTGTCTCCCGAGCTTCCTTCGATTGAATATCCAGTCGAAAACCTCGAGGAATATGCCAAGTATGTAGAAAAGACGGATTCGCCTGCAGGCCCCGTGGAATTACTTGCTTTTGCTCAAAACTATGAAGTTGAGTTCCTGGTGTTTGATATAAATAAGAAGACTCTTATTCCTACAGTGTATCCTGCGCATTGTGATTATAAGGCGAGAGTGTATTTATTGACTGATTCTAAGACGAATTATTATGAGCTGATAATTGGACTGAAGAAGAAGGGAATGAAACATGATGAGGAAATTGCTATTTTTAGCTATGATGATACCACTGCTTATAAACAAGTCTTACTTGCGATTGAATATAGGCAAGAAAATAGAGATTTTTGATTGTAATTTTCTTTTGATATTGTAGTTCTTGATGGTCATCAATGAATATGTCTTGTTCTTACAACAATACTAAACATATCTCTAAAATACTTAATATTATTCTATTATAAATTAGAGAACTTTAGCCAGATCCTCTGGCCACGGATTTCATGACAAATTTAAAGGGTCTTACAACATAAGCAACAAATTTCTGTTTTCCTTGAATTTCAAATCTCTCTGCAAATCCATCTTCTAATTTTTCCAATTCACGGCTCTTCCAGGCCTCATGGAGGGGGCCTTGCTTGCCACATAATGCTTCAAGGAGGTCATTGCTTTGCTTTGGTTGCCAGCCACCCTTCATCAAGGTGACATGAGGGAATTCATTTTGTATTTTGACCTTGGACTGATCAGGGAAACAGATTCCTGTAGCAATCTTCCCAGGCACAATTGCCATTGCACAGATTTCTACATCCATCTTAAAGCCTTCTGGGAAAGTTGTGAAATATTCTGTGCTGGTGACCTGATGATTTCCACCAATGAAAAGGGATGTGACGTGAGGATCAGGAATAGGGGTTAGAGGTGGCTTATTGGAGTCGAAGTTCTCCAACCCGTTGGCAATTTCCTGATCATTGGGGAATTTTTGCCTGAGGAGTTCAAGGCCAGATTTGACATATTGTTTGATGTCTTTGGTGATGTTGTTCTCTGCAAAAATACCAAGATAGGTTGGGATTTTCTTGGGATTGTAAACTTGGCCTGAGGTGTTGGAGCTGGACTTTTGCTCTTCAGCCTTATCCATTTTAGATTAATTTTATTTTACAGAGATCAGAACTAATTAAATAGGACTCAAGCAGTCTATTTGGGCCATCAGTAATGAACAGAACAGCTGCTCTATCTGATGTTTTCTGGTGAATCTTAGTTATGGCAAGAAAAGGAAGAAGATAGCCCTCCAATTATATGTTGAGGGAACAACAAGGGCTCTGAAGCTCCCATATCAATTACTTGTCCTAAATTCGTCGAATAAAATGTTGTAAGCCTTTTGGATTAATAGATCGACGCCATTCATTTTCTCTAATCTTCATTATCGAAGTCATATCCCGCAATAATCGCTGATCACCTTGATTGACTCTCTTATAGTTTCTTGATTTTATTAAAAAATCTCCAAAGTATCATTCAATGAAAATGTGAACTCACTCAAAGTAGAGACCAGACTACATCAAGATACAAGGATGTCTATGACCATAAAACCCTGAAGAGAAATCACTTCCGGGAGATAATACAAATTTTCTTTAAGCATTTCTCGAAGTACTTAACAATAATAAATTATAGTCAATCACCTGTCCTGTGTCCTGTGCTTTATAACTCACAATTAGACAAAATATAACATGATATTATTGTATGTATGATAATACCACATATGTGAAGTACTTATGAAGTAAAATATTACAAGTAAGTGGGACATACAAATTGGATTCTATAGGCATCATATTTATACAAGGCTAGAGAATAGTTCCTTTTATAAGTTCTCCCAAACAGATAAAAGGAAGAGATAGTAAGTCTTTTCATGCAGCTCATTATCACTTGAAGTCTAATAAGCAAATCTGGATCCTCATCAAAATCCTCCTTTGCACTTATGGAAATTTTTATCTCATTCAAGTTACCAAGCCTCTCTAGCATTGAAAGCAGGCTCTTCTTCATACTGGATTTCCATTCATGTATTATTACATCCTTGACATGCAAATTCGTCAAATTTTTAAATTCACCTATTACGTCCAGAACCTTGTTCAATACGGAAGGGGAAATTACTATATCCGGGCTGAATTCAAGCTTCAATTCACTCAGGGAGGTGTGATCTACTGCCAGCAAAGTTGAATGAAATTTAGCTAGCTTTTCTTTGCTTGTTATTTGAAGATCCAAGGATTTCAAAAGGATTTTTTGCTCCAGTTTCTTGAAAGTGCTCTGGATAATCGGGGAATTAATATGAAGAGACTGAATTCTCTTAAAATTTTCCAGCTTGGAGACCAAGCATCCAAGATCGATGGGGGTATGTGTGTTCTCCTTTGACTGTAAAGAATGTGATAGAAATTCAAGATGAAGTATATTAGGAGAGATATTCTCAATTATCTTAGCTAGTATATGCTGAGCATGTAAATTATAACCCTCTTGCCCTTCAAACCATAGCGCAAAGCTTAAGGATTTTAGCTTATTCAATCCTTTCATTCGAAGTAGAAACTCATCAAGAAGTTCCTTTGGCGGGATTGTATTACCCTGATAGAGCTGCTTAAACGCAAGCCTCAGTACTTGGATATGAGGGGGGAGCCTTAAGTTCCCAAAGGCCTTTTCTACAGCTAGCTTCATTGTGTAAATTGATCGATGAATAGAAAGGAATTTTAGACTTTGTAGGCTTTCTAATTTGGAGATTAGTGAGATTTCTTCTTCATTCTGAATGTTCATGTCCAAGGTGAGCGTGACAAGGCCTGAGCATGAGCCAATGGGCGATAAATAATACTTGGTGTCTTCCGGCATGATTAATGAGAGTTTACAGACATATGATGCTAGGTTCTTATCAAAGGTCTGAAAGACTGACTGAAGGTCCTTGGAGTTCTCAGGATAGGAATTGAAGACATTGAAATAATATTTAATACATTGTTTCAAATTGATTTTAGACAGCTTTAGCAGGAATTCCTTTCCAAAGAGCAGGTTTCCCTGATATTTTATGTTCTTCAGGCTCCTACACTTGCTAATAGAGTAGCAAAGCTGCTTAATTTCGTTTTTGTTTGGTGCAGGGTAGTCAAATACAAGAGTTAAGTTTTCCAGGAGCCTAATCTTGTAGAAGTCGTACTCTTTTGGGCCGAAATTACCAAAGGAGAGTGTAGGTTTATATGATTTAAGTCTTTTGAATGTTCCTACTATGTTATAGATAGGATTCTTGACGCTTCGGTTTTCCCACTCAAATATGCGAATATTTTCAAGATGTTGAGAGACCTTTTTTAGCCACGGGAAGAAGTATGTAGTCCTGAAGTTAAATTCCTTGTAGGGAAGGTCGTGAAATGTGACGATTTTTATTCTTTTGCAGGAATTTAGCTTTTTGAGTGTTATTTTACGAAGGTGTGAGGGCAAGCTTAGATGTGGTTTTGTGAGACTAAAGTTTAGGTGCTGGATATATTTAAAATTCCGAGTTCTTATACTGGAGAGGAATAAGGGCGTGAAATCTGAACGATAGTAAACTTTTCCTTTTGGAACCATTTATTTTTTGAAATACTATGCATTTTTACATAGTGCAATTTTAAAACCCTCATCAATAAGATTTATTTCCTCATTCCTGTCTCCATAACAATAAAACATGTAGAACTGAAGAGACCTGAGGGCCTTGGTACTACCAATCATGAATAAGTAACCTTTCCGATTGCAAGGATATACTGTGGAAAAGGTTATGCTTTTGTCCTCAGGAGACCTCGCGATTCTCAATACATCTTATTGTGAAAGAAATTCTTGTATTAAGTCACTAGGCGTGGAGTTCATATATCAATTCCTCTCCGGATATGTTTCTGAGAGAATTTTTGAATAATTTTGTCACTATAAAATGAATATAGATTAAATCTTTTTCAGATTTCAATAGGTAATCTTGTTGTAAGCCCGCTCCCACAACCTATTGAGATCAACTAACCTCGCATTATAGAAAGTTTCCTTCTCACTCATTGATTCATTCCTTGGAGCTATTAAAACAATCTATTTTAGATTTTATGATAACATTAGAATTCAAATATAGCGGATTAATATTCAGGGAGGAATTGTTTAATTAGATGTCAAAAGCTCATGATATGGCCATAGACTTTGATATTCATTATACCGAAAAATAAACTGCGTGCAATTAAATGCTCATTTATTAAACTTACTTCAATAATGGTCCATCCTAATGATTTCTTCACATAGAAATTCCATACGTGAATAAGATTCCCAAAACCTATATTAGGAAAGGTTGGATGTCCTTTCCCTCGTGGTTGCTAAGGTCGTTTCTTTATCCTCTCGCCATAGACGAGATTATGAACTAACAAGTAAATTTAAACCGGTTTTGATAGAGAGTTTCCTAGATAGACACTATCAATCAAAAATACAAAAAGCTGGACTTCTAGTACCATTACCATGAGTATTAAGCCTTACTTAACCTTACTGGCTAATGGAAATAGCTTGTAACGAATATTATTTCTGTAACAAATTGTAGTATAGCTAACCATAACAAATTCATAACAAATTTCTAATGTTATATAAATGATCTATCTTCAGTTGCTTTCGTCGAATATACATCGTTTTGTATTGGACTAAAGGTCTTAAAAAGCAAATTGTCTCTCAATTGACTTGGGAGATTCAGGCAAATCACTAATAGAGGAAAATACAAAATGACCGAGGATGAAAACTAAGTTATTATAATTTTGCTTGAAAACTCTGAAATAAATTTAAAAATGCAGAAATCTGAAAGAAAAGTATTATCGCTGGGCCTAAAGAGCACAACAAGGTACGAGAAGAATCCAGAAAAGTTCTTATTCGCTGATGTATTAGGAAGCTACCTCAAGACGCAATATGGAGACGAATATTATCGAAAAACTCGTGAATCTCTAAAATCAATTGAAAAATTAAGGGATTCCTTCGATTTTATAACACTAGAGAGACAAATGGAGAAGGACTACAAGGCCCTTCTCCCAGTTCTTCCCCAAATGGAACAATACATAATTAATTTATACATCATAAGGGAAATTTTCAAGGAAGGATTCTCCAATGGTAAATGCATTGACCTACCAATTATCTGGGGCTGCTTATCTAAGCCTTATAACACAAAAAAGGGAAGCCATATTAATTATGAACTTTGCTGCTTTCTCTACAATTATGCCTCTTCTCTTTATTTCCTTGCTATGAAGACTCCAAACGATCCTGAATTTACACTCCTGAAACTCAGAAATGCTCTCTGGTGTTTAGAAGAAGTCAGGAACCTCCTTCCGAATATCGGAATTAATATCAATGAACTACCTGATATGGATACTGACTTCCAGGATTCCCTTCTCAGTTTCATAAAAGGATTTATTTGCTTGTCACTTTTTCACATTCAGTCAAAGCAAGGAGAGAATAGTGATTACATCAAGGCTCATGCAGGGTCTTATTTTGCACAGGCTGCTGAGAAATTTTCTCAGATCAAGAACCCTTTCCTTCCTCCTTCCAAGAAAAAGGACTTTGAAGAGATATTTAAGAACTATACGGCATCCTATCCTATTCAAAATATCTCTCAAGAGCTTGATAATTCTTTAATTGTTCCTATCAAGCCCAAAGAACTCCAAGAATATCAAATTCCCAACATTTTGAAGGACTTAGTTCCAAATGAGTTATTCAGGAAAGTGAATAAGTCTATGACTAAAATAGAAATAGCTGAGGCTAAACTTCAGTATTTGTCCGACTCGATCAAAAAGCTCAGCATGAACCCATATCTTCAATGGATCAAGAATCACCTGAACAATATAAAGCAAGTTCCTGAGAGCCTGAAAAGCAAGATTAATGCATACAAGCCACCAAAATCTATTAGATTTGCAGGAATAAGGCAATATCTTGAGGACTTTCACCGAAATTCAGATCAAGCTATCAAGCAAATTATCGACTTGTTGGGCACTGAAAATTATGATGATAAAGAGTTTCGTGAAAGATACAACATAATAAAGAAATCCAGGAGATCAAGAAGTCTGAAGAGGCCAACAAAGAACTCATGAAAGCCCTCGAAGGTATTTTTTCTTGCAGAATTGTATAATTTGTAGAGCTACAAAGACTCTATTACTCTCTGCAGGTTCAAGAAACCTTGATTATCAAGAAGCTAGACTCATACAGTAGCTGGTTGCCCATCTTAGATATGTCTGAAGAAGACATTTTGCTTAAAATTGCCAGCTCAAGTATAAGCCAATTCGAAAACATTCTGAAAGAAATTCAAAGCCTTTATGAAAAGATTCCGAGCCCTCTCTATTTTTTAAAGAAGCTTGAGTCTTACAAAAATAATGGTCTTAGCCCCGAAAACTTAGTGAAAATAGCAATAAAGGTTCTAAAGAAAGAAAATATCTCTGAAGAAGAAATGGAGTTCCTTAGTACTGGTTCCTCTGAAAAAGGATATCGACTTAGTTATCGATAAGGTAAGAATAAAAGATAACAAATTTAAGTCATTAGATTGAAGTAGTTTACTTCATCATAGACACAATTTATTCCCAGATCAAGAAAATTTGCTTATCTTCCCAGCCAAATCCTTTAAAAACGCTCCAGGAAATGGAGATCATTCTGAATACTTTGATTCAAATTGATGAGGAGATAAAAACTCGAGAAGCCCAGGATATCTATTCTAAAATAAAGGAAATGATCAACTCCCTGTTGAATCGTGTCAAGGGATTCGAGAATAAAAGACGCAAAGAAAGAGAGAGAATTCGAGAGAGAATGGGACCTTCAAAGGGATTGCTTTCTTCAAGAACTCAGGCATTCGACTTGATTAATGGGAGGTTTCCCTTGGGACAGAGTATCAAGAAAAAGTTCTACAGGGATAGTTTTTCAGGTATTTTACTGTGATTTCAATCTTAAAAATTTGTGGGAATAGCTTTTTTGTGTGTTAAAAGCATAGTTTCCTTTATTTATAATGTATTCTGTTCTATAAAATAAAAAATATTCTGCTTGAAAAATGAAGCCGATGTTCTTTACTCTAAGATTCACACTCAAGAGAGAAATAATGAACCCTATAAGTAACTACATCTTATCTAAATACGGGCAAGAAGCCCACGACCATACAAGACCAGCTTTCAAGGAGATTAACAAAATCCGCGACTCTATAGACTATTACCACATAGAAAGACTCCTGAAAAATAGCCAGAAGGCTGGGACAGATACTGCTGTTGAGAATCTGCTTTTTTATTATACAGTTTTGAAGAATATCTATAGCTACTTTGAGTACGCTTTTTATGATCACAATGGGATTGAAATTCCGATTCCCTGGAGCCCTGCCTTTCTACCATTGAAGGCTGTGCTATCAAATCATTTTTCTTATGAATATGCAAGTGTCATATTTAACCTGGCATTCGTGTACTGTAACATCGGGACTAAATTGGTAGAAAGCCCTCAGGAGAGTGACCTCAGGGAAGCTCTAACTAAGCTGAAATATGCTCTTTATTTACTAGAAGAGCTCAAGGATATTGTCCCGAAAATCCCTCTCAAGTCAGAGGATATTCCTGATATGAATCCAGATTATCTGAACTTGATTATTGACTATATTACAGGGATGGCATACGTTGCATTGAGCAAAATTGACAAGCTGACTGATAACAAAGAAAATGTAGTAGACTCGCATCTCAAGGCGGCTGGAATCTATTTTGAAGCTGCATACAAGAAATTTGTAGGATCTAATTGTTGTTATCTCTTGGATGAGGATAAACAGAATTTCGAAGCTTGTCTTAAAGCATGCATAAGTGCCTATCCTAGTACAATTCCAGCTGGAGATGCAATAGAACCTATATTGCCAGTTCAGCCTATTCCAAAAGGGCAGATTGATTTTGATCAATTGTTTGAAATTCTGCTTTCCCCAGAAATTGCCAAGTTGAAGGCTGATCTCAAGGCTACCATTGAGACCTATAGGCTCAAGACCTTGCTGCTTAGAAGTAAATTAGATAATCTGATAGGAAATCAAAGGAAATTCTATGAATCCTCATATTTAAATTCCTGGTTGAGCTTATTGACTCCCCATCCAGTGCTTCCCAACAAAATAGCAAGGAAAATTCAGAAATTTAGAGAGCACAAAGGAAGAGGCGCCTACCTCCAGGCAAAGAAGGCTCTCATAGACTTTAAGGAAAACTGCCAGCAGACAATCCGCTTTATAAAGGGTCTATTAGGCTCTGAAAAAAATCAAGACAATGAGATTAGAAATAGACTCAAAGATGACCCTCGACTCAAGGAAATAGAACCTTCAGACTATGCGAATAAGGACCTGGTCGCCTCACTTGAAGGTAAAATCCGGATAATTATTGTGATATATTAGATATTGAAAGACAGTACTTGAACTTACAAATAGAAAATGATATCATCCTAAGTAAATTTGACTTCTATGAGAGGAACTGGCTGATCCATTTTTCCAGTTCTGATGAAGAAGCTATAGCCTATTTCACAAAGAATCTTACAGAAGAGTTCAAGCCCCAACTTTCAGAGATCTTGAGCTTACATAAAAACCTAAGAGAGCTTATTGATAGCCTGATAAAACAGGTACATAGTGTCTCTAGCAAGGACCTATCATCCGCGGCCATTGTGGGTGCCTGTCTGAGAATACAACAGAAAAAATCAACCAAGGAAGAAGAAGAGAAAAACCTACTGCAAAACTGTACTGTGGACATAAAGAAGATCGAGAAACAAGTATTTAAGTTCTATGAGAGTTATAATAGTTATAGATCGATCAGGGCTATATCCTGCTTGAGAAAATAATTACTCTTTCAAACAAGATACAGACGGATAATTTGGCAAAGGAGGGCCCTGTAAAAGCCCTGGAAGAGATACACCAGGCAATTGACGATATCAATCAGATGCATGACAGTTTTATACAGAAAACTGTGAATAAAAACCTAATGCCTTCGGTGCTAGAGAAGCTTAAAGCTCTGAAAGAAAGTGTACGACTGTATTGCCAATTGAGAGACAAAGCCAAGGAAGAATTTCTGGGCAAAATGGGAGAGTCCGACCTGTACAAGCAGACTGGAGCTGTGAAATACTATGACGCAAACACGTTTGAGTTTGCTTTGGGAGAAAGCAAATTTATATTCCCAGAAAAAGCAACTCTCGATAATGAAAGTTTCAATAATTGTGATTTGTTGCAAAGTATCGTCTTCATAAAGGAATAACTTGCGTTATTCTATATTGTGTACTTTATGTTTATTTTATTCTGATATTCTTTATTTTTACTTCATAATTTTTCTCCCTGAACAAAAGAAAATAAGTTGCAGAATTACCTTTTGTTTTGATGTTATAACTGGAGCGTCTGATTGGATCAGAGAAAAAGCAGAGTACGATGCATAGTACTTAATAAAATTCTGTTCTGAATATATTCCCATTAGAACTTATGGAATTCTTGTTTATTTTTCTGTTCCAAAGGAGAAGGATTTTGGGAGGAATTGTTCAAAAAAGAATGTCATATCGACAAAACAAAGTACTAACATAAGAAAAGGATGGTAAGTGACATAGACATAGGACTCATTAGCATACAATCAATTTAGAATACGCGTTTCAACTGAAGCAGTTGAAGTGGAAAATTAGAATAGTCGGTAAATTTAGTTTGCAACGGTGTTTGAACTTCCAAAGAAGGCTTCATTATAAATAATAGGGTTAGCACTTCTCGTAGGGATTTCACAGTCGATGTTTTCATCAACATCTTCACCTATGACTTCCCTAAAGAAAGGATTCTTAGGTGATGTTGTTAAAGAGGAACGATTAGAGCTACTCGTTCCACTGGATATTCCCTTACTGGGAGTACATCTAAATATGCAAGCGTCAGCAGAGAAGGCTCTGTTAGGAAGGTCGTTTTGCTGGCCTTCAGCGCCATCCATGATTTCGCTTAGAATCGAAGATGAAAGTGAGATCTTTTGTTTAACAGGGCAAGGTGAAACAACTTTATTAGGAATGGGAGCGATGTCTGAGTAATGCTTTCTTAAAGAAAGGATGTTTTGCTCCATTGATGTTTCGATTTTTTATTTCTTATTATTTACTGTTTTCGATACCTGCTTTTAAAGCCGAATCAACTCAGAACTGATCAGTTGATATAAATTGCATCTTCATCGGTTCTGTGCATGTTTCCGTGATCAGTTCACACATTTAATGCCTACAGACCACATTCTTAAACGTTTTCCTTACATATTAAGGATCCAGACTCATCGGTTCTAAAACCCCTGTCCTTCTATTCACATAACTGAAATTTAAACTGGAGTTAGCGGACATTTCCCATCAGAAAAAACCTCCCGATGGACTCTAAATGAACTAATCTTAACTAGCGTTTAGTAAATCCTCTTTAACGCCATACTAGGTCTCACTAACCTCCTTTCCTAACCTCCTCACGTTCTAAATTTTACAACACATGAATCATCATCAGACATACATAGTCAAGCCTTGCAAATATCACTATACCGATGTTGAATACACTACCAGGGGTGAGCGAATATAATTTGGGAGTGAAGCAATTCTACTTCCTTAACAAAAATTTTAGAAGAAAATTTTTTCTGAAAATTTTTTTCCCAGGATTTCTTCTACTTGAGACTCTTGTGAGCAAGAAGAGGTCTCAGACAGTACTTTTTGTTTATTTTAAGGAAGTTCTGAGGGCTTTTTTTTGTGTTGAAACTCTAGGACAACGAATTCTAACAAAGGGCTTTAAATTTTATTATGACAAACCTTGCCAAGATCCCGAAGATAGCTTGCCAGCTGCATCCAAGACACCACTATACTGAATTTTGTTTGTCTGAGGAGTGTATACGGAAAGTCTTGTGTCCTGAATGCTTGAAGGAACACAATTCTAATCATAGGATCTTGTCATTTAAGGAAATATTTCTACTTGAGAGGGCTAGACTTGAGAAAATTCTGGAGAACGAGTCTTCGATAGAGGAAAATGAGAAGAACACGTTTGAGACCATCTCCTCTAAAATAACTGAGTTATGGAATCGAATTGAGGCTGTCATGCATGGCCTGAAGCAAAAGATCAAGAACATCTGCGATAAATATTCTACAGCCTCAAGGGTTTACCACAATCTCATAAGACAGTTCCTTGCAAACCTCGAGAAATTCCAGCCAAAAAATTTAGACTCAACGCATCTTGAAGAAGACCTATTCTTA
>Ga0065720_1019687_pt1 | contig 21336 bp, 11 predicted proteins | sample Thericmetagenome_FD_59107 | JGI IMG/M metagenome (GOLD analysis project Ga0065720, IMG submission 59107) | Thermophilic microbial communities from the Joint Bioenergy Institute, California, USA of rice/straw/compost enrichment - eDNA_2 v2... | ecosystem: Engineered > Solid waste > Grass >...
GGGCTGGTGTCCCGGGCCGGCGATCGATCTGATAGCATTGTATCTGACCTAACCACTTATCTCAAGTATTTTTTTAGATGCATACGGATACTTGACATATAGGAACTAGAAAGTGCCATAACGCTTGAAGTTTTGTCTCAGTCTCCCAGACATTGTACAAGTCTTCTCTCTACATAAGGTATTTCAGTCTGGGTTTAATTCACTTGCGGATCGTTGTGGTTTCTGTTCTGTGATGATTTGTTTATTGAAAAAAGACTAGTTTTGGGAAGATATTGCTAACAGACTCATGATTTTTAATTGCAGAGTAACGGCTCCGCGAGCCTCCAGATTTCGATTGATGAATGGGGGGTACTCGGCGTTTCAGAAGCACAACAGCGGGGCACATCCGCTCTCATCCAGCTGAGCGGGCCAGGGGCTGTCGGGATTTTTGGAGCCACTTCGGCAGCTTCCATTCTTCAAGGGCCAGCAAGTACAGCACCACACGGTTTCGATCCTGCGAAAGTTTAAGAAAACAAGACAAATAGGAGAACAATGAGGCTGCTCCCACAGTGACCATGGACGGCCGCTACCTTAACAGGAGGATTCCATCTTTTTTTTTCAATGATCCGTCTGAGATCGGGGCTCAATCAAGGGTTGCTACAACAGTGGGTTTACCACATTTTACGGAGTACAGCCAAACTGCTCGGTACTGTACACAGTGGGGGAAGTACCGCAAGCGACGGTGGACAGAAGTCCCAAACTTCAGCTTCGAGGTCGACGGGAATCGAAAGCAAGCAAGCAGACAGGCTCATCCTCCGCGCGCACTGCACCGCCGCTCCGGGCAAACCTTGGGACCCTGGAGGTTTTGGAGGGGATGAAGATGCAGCGCCCAGTGGATGGGATTGGGGTTTGCGCTAACGCAGCGCTGCGACGCAGGCCGGCAGCCTTGAGTGGGCAGTGCGGGCAGCATCCCGCAGCGGGTGTGGGCAGCTAGACAGGCACCGTGTCTAGTATCAACGCGCACACTGTTATGTGACACTCAGCTTTCCCTCCTTGGCCTCGTTAGGCTGAAAGTCAACGGGAGGTGCTGCATGCTGCATGCTGCGTTTTTGCTTTCCTCGTGTGCACGCATTTGTGGTCGCCTCATACAACTGTCGACATTTTTCCAGTCTTGACGGCTGGGCCACGGGTTCGGTGTCTTTTGCGCTCTGGCACTTCCAAAGTTCGGGAATAGTCCATCAGACGCCGCCTTTTTCTCCGCAGTGTTCGTCCAAGTTCGCTCGATCTAAATCCCGAACCCTGGCCTCGAGCTGCCACAGTGCTTACTGCAGATCACGGATTATCTGGCACGACGACCTACGGCGAGGACGACGGGATAGACGATCAACAGAGTGCTCCAATCCTCTCTTCAGTCCACAAGATACTGACCATTGGCCATCCCGTTTCTCTGTCCTTAACGGCAGCCGGCCTTTTCATTATCTACCTCTCGCAATCTCTTTGACCCGAGACAGTGAGACTCTCGTCCCAGACAGCCCTGACCATCGGACGCCCACTCCTGCTGGTCCTGGATCTTTGCCCCCCTTCCACGCATGATGTCCATTTAACGGCTTTCCCTACATACGCACACGTCACGACGACCGTGTTCGCGACTTCGCGCATTGCGCGCCTTCAGTCCCGACCCTAGATTTTTAGACCCTACGCGCTCGTCCGAACTGGAAGCATGAACAACAACGAAAGCCAAGGGCAGGAGTCCCGTCGAAGCCCCGCGGGCCAGCTCTCCCCGCTGCATTCGATACCCCTCCGAGATTTCCAGAGGACAAATGAGACGGACGACGGGACTCGGGAGAGCGGTGTCTTTGGCGCCACTGTCCAAGATAACGCTTCGGCTCAGACATCGACCCGTCCCCAGGTTGGGTCGTACAATAGCCGAGGAAGCCCGTCTTCTGCTGCTCCCTCCATGTCTGCGAATCTTCCGGGCTTCTCTTCTTACTGGGAGCATCCGTACAGTTCGCTCGACGATGGCGACAATAACGCCGTTTCGCCCGAAGAGCGCATCACACTGCAGTCTGCGCTTCCTCCCGACATCTATCCACAGTCCTCTTACCAATCCAGGCCGTTCGCCACCCCTTCAAACGATTTCTACCCGATGCCGCATGTGTACGAGGAGCGGGCCGACACGGATTCTTTGGAGTCGGATAGGGTGCCTCTAAGGCCCGCTGCTCAGCCTCCTGGCCGGCTGGAACCACCAGAAGGAGAAGCTACACCGCGGACCAGCTTCCAGACTGTGCCGGATCTGGGCAACACCCCAAGAAGTGGCCGGATGCTTGGCGACGACCTGGAGCAAGGCGGTGGTCACCACCTGTCGCCAACCGATCGCCGGCGCTCTCGGTCGCAGTCAGCAGTCGGTGCCCTCCACAGAGCAAGCTCAATGATGAGAGCCATGTCCCAGCGTGTTGTCGCCATCAGTGGAGAGGGCGAACTGGTAGACCAGGCAGCCCGCCGAGAGCGTTCGCGGTCGCGGTCGCCTTCCCCCAGCGTGGACGGCCGCCGTTCTCCTGGTGCCCCGGGGCCCATGCTCGTCGATACTTCGTACCCGTCTCAGCTTCCTCGAATACCCGCCGAAAGGCCATTTGAGCCCGGTCTTCCCCCTCCTCCTCGCCCTCCCCCGCGCCGACGTGGGCCGCTTTCCAATCCTCTAAAGGGCAATTCATTGGGCATATTTCCCCCCGATAATCCCTTGAGAATGTGGCTCTGTGACCTCTTGGTCAACCCCTGGACAGAGCCTATCATATTATTTCTGATCATTGCACAAGTCGTATTATTAACCGTTGAGTCTGTCCCCGATGTTTTTGCCGAAGGAAACCAACGACCGGCTCGTTGGGGTGGCAGTGGGATCGACTGGGCCCTGCTCGCCTTGTTCATTCTTTTCACACTTGAGATCATTGCTCGAATCATCGTGTCGGGCTTTATCATCAACCCGGTGGAATACATGCCGCCTGGGAGTAATCGTCGGTTACGAGAAAGAGTGGCCGAACAATATCGGGCTATATTCAGACCCCAGCGCCAAAAATCCGTTAGACAACAACAGCCAGAACATGAGTTCGTGCCCCCTACGTTTGCTAGATCTCTTACCATGATGCACGGGCAGGAATCTCCTGCTACTTTGGAGGAAGAACTGCGTCTGCACCTCGCCCGCAGAGCCTTTCTTAGACACAGCTTCAACAGGCTAGACTTCATAGCTGTCGTTTGCTACTGGATTGCTTTCGCCTTGAGCACCTCCGGCCTGGAAAACAGACACTCGATCCATGTTTTCCGCATGCTCAGCTGTCTCCGTATCATTCGGCTGCTCGCTGTGACCCGGGGCAACATGGTGAGTTCGCCATGTCCTGTGCAGGCTGTCCAAGATTGAAGTGCTAACTCCGATCTGTGACAGATCATCCTTAAGAGTCTGAAGAAGGCAGCTCCGCTCCTCGTCCGAGTGTGTTTCTTGATGGGCTTCTTCTGGCTTCTGTTTGCCATTATTGGTGTACAGAGCTTTAAGTCCAGCCTCAGCAGACAATGCACCTGGATCAACCCCGAGGACCCCACGAATTTGAGTGCCACATATACCCCGAGTATGTCCTTCTGCGGCGGCCACATCAACCAGACCACTGGCGAGAATTCTCCTTGGGTGTATGCGCCAAACGACGATTTGAGCGTCCTCGTACCTGGCGCCCCGAATGCTAAGGGATACATCTGTCCAAGGGGCTCCATCTGCCTACGGCAGGAGAACCCGTACAATGGCACAGTAAATTTTGATGACATTGGGCACTCCCTTGAGCTCGTCTTTGTCATCATGAGCGCCAACACCTTTTCAGATCTGATGTACTACACCGTCAGTTCTGACTTTTTGCCCGCTGCGCTGTTCTTTGGCGCCGGTATCATGATCATGATGCTTTGGATGACCAATCTTTTGATTGCTGTCATCACTTCGTCTTTCCAGGTCATCCGGGAAGAGTCCAAGAAGAGTGCCTTTGCCGACGACGAGCAGTCCATCTTTTCCACACATACGGAGGACGAAAAGAAGCCGCAACGCCAGTCGGCATTGCAGCGGATTGTGAAGAAGGCCGACTGGTTTTGGATTGCCCTCATTATCTACGACCTGTTTTGTCAGTCTTTACGAACAGCTTCTATGTCTCGCGGCCGGGAGACCTTCATCGATACCTCTGAAGTAGTCGTCACTGTTCTGTTGGACGTCGAGATCACCCTGCGTCTGGCGGCCAACTACCGCAGTTTTCACCGGAGCGTCCGTGACTTGTTCGATCTGTTCCTTGCCGTCGCCACCACGGTCATTCTCATTCCGCCGATTCGCAACTCCGGGGACTTGTACAATTGGCTTACCATCTTTCAAATTCTCCGGGTGTACCGCGTTGTTCTTGCCATTCCCATGACAAGAGAGCTTATCCAACTTGTATTGGGCAATGTTACTGGTATCGCGAACCTGATGTTGTTTGTCTTCCTGATGACCTTCCTCATGGCAATCTTTGCCGCGCAGCTGTTTCGCGGTCAAATCCCCTACGCGGATGATGAAGGAGAGTTCATTAGGATCCCTTTCAACACTATCTACAATTCCTTCCTTGGGATGTATCAGGTTCTTTCGAGCGAGAACTGGACAGATGTGCTCTACAACATCACCGCCTACACGACGCATTTCCACACGGCATGGATTGGTGCCATCTTCATCATCGGCTGGTTCATTCTCTCCTATTTCATTCTGATCAACATGTTCATTGCCGTCATCCAGGAGAACTTTGACGTGGGAGAAGACACGAAGCGTTTGGAGCAGATTAAGGCATTTCTTCAGAGACGGGACCTCGGCACCTCCTCCAACCTGGCCCTCTCCAAGGTCTTCGGTTTTGGCAGGTCTCGGAACCGCGCTGATCCATTGGACCACACCACTGGCGTGATAGACAAGCTCTTTAAGGAAGGGTACGTGCGCGAGTTCCTGGATGAGGCGATGGGTCCCTTACAGGAGCGAACTGCAGCGGAGAGCAAGTCTGCCCAACAGACGGCAGGCAAAAGCACCGGAAACTACGGGCCGCTGTCCAAGGTATGGCAGTGGGTAACGGCCCGGCTTGCTAGTCGGGAGCCGAACCCGTTCTACTCATCCAATGTCCAGTTTGCGGGGCCTATCGCGGCGCTGGATCCGGGACAGTTAGCTCGACAGGCGATGGGCGCATCAGCTGCTCGCCGCAGGGCGCAGAGAGAATACTTGATGCGTCATCCCAATTACAACACCTCGCTCTATATCTTCAAGCCACGTAACCCCATTCGACGCTTTTGCCAAAAACTCGTCGGACCAGGCAGGGGAACGGAACGCTTTGATGGCGTGCCCCCAAACAAATACGCCTGGTACACATTCTCTGCATTTATCTATGCCTGCATCGTGGCAATGGTTATCCTAGCTTGCATCACCACACCCCTTTATCAGAAGGAGTACTACGAGACTCACAAGTTCCGGCTCTTCAATTGGTTCGTCTGGACGGATTTGGCGTTCGCCATTGTCTTCACGATCGAGGCTGCCATCAAGATCATCGCTGACGGCTTCTTCTGGACACCAAATGCCTATTTCCGAAGCACCTGGGGTGTCATCGATGGCATCGTGCTGGTAACTCTCTGGATCAACGTCATCACTCTCTTCGCCAATGCTGGAGCCGTGTCTAGAGCGGTCGGCGCATTCAAGGCTTTGAGGGCACTGCGTCTGTTGAACGTTAGCGATAGCGCCAGGGAGACATTCCACTCTTTGATGATTGTCGGCGGCTGGAAGATTTTGAGTGCTGCTTTCGTGTCCATTTCGCTCTTGATTCCGTTCGCAATTTACGGCCTCAACCTGTTCAATGGCAAGCTTGTCGCCTGCAACGATGGAGAGGGCGTCATCAATCTGACCGATTGTATTGGAGAGTATAACAGCACGCCTTTCAGCAACGACTGGCCCGTGTTGGCCCCTAGAGTTGCCAAAAACCCGTTTTTCAATTTTGATGACTTCGGCTCAAGTCTCTTCATCCTCTTCCAGATCGTGAGCCAAGAAGGATGGGTAGATGTGTCCTTCGCCGCTCAAGCCATCACTGGCAAGGGCCTGCAGCCGGAGTCGGCCCCCCCCTTCAGAAACCAGGGAGCTGCTCTGTTCTTCGTTGTCTTCAACCTCCTGGCTACCGTCTTCGTGCTGACCCTCTTCATCTCCGTGTTCATGAGGAATTACACGGAACAGACGGGTGTGGCCTTCCTGACGGCTGAGCAGCGGTCTTGGCTTGAACTGCGGAAGCTTCTCCGACAGATCTCTCCGTCAAAGAGCTCGTACGACGACACGAAGAACAAGTGGAAGCTCTGGTGCCACAAGAGAGCAATCGAAAAACGGGGGAAGTGGTACACGACAATCACGACTGTGCTCGTTCTCCATTTGATCCTACTGCTGGCCGAGTTCGAATCAGAGCCGGAGTGGTGGACCAACACCAAGGAGGTCCTGTTTATGGTGTTTACGTTTATATTTATTGTTAACATCGTCATTCGGATCGTCGGCCTGGGCTGGACGCGCTTCCGGAGGAGTTCCTGGGACCTATTCTCGCTGGTGATGGTTGTTGGAACCGTCGCAACGTCGATCCTCTTCTGGACCGACAGGAAGCAGACTACGTACATCCAATTGCACAAGTTTTTTCTAGTGTCGCTCGTGCTGATGCTCATCCCGCGTAATGACGCGCTCGATCAGCTTTTTAAGACGGCGGCTGCCAGTCTCACGACGATTGGCAGCTTGTTGGCGACGTGGCTGGTATTCTTCTTGGTATTCGCAATTGCCCTGACGCAGACATTCAGCTTGACGCGCTTCGGAGCAGAGGAGGACGCCAACATCAACTTCCGCACGGTCCCCCATGCCCTTATCCTGCTATTTAGGTTCAGTTGCGGCGAGGGCTGGAACGAAGTGATGGAAGACTTCGCCCAGGCCAAGCCGCCGTTTTGCGTCGAAGGAGAAACCTTTTACGACAGCGACTGTGGCAGCACAGCATGGGCCCGGGTGCTGTTCGTCGCGTGGAACATCATCAGCATGTACATCTTTGTCAACCTGTTCATCTCTCTCATTTATGAGAGCTTCTCGTACGTGTACCAGCGAACCAGCGGTCTTGCGGTGGTCGACAGGGATGAGATCCGAAGGTTCAAGGAAGCGTGGCGCAGCGTTGACCCGTCTGGCACGGGCTATATCAGCAAAGAGACGTTCCCTCGGTTGCTTGGCGAGTTATCGGGCGTGTTCGAGATGCGCATCTATGACCCGGAGGATTCTGTGCCAAGAATCTTGGAAGATGTGCGCAACGATGGAGATACAGCCACCCCGAGACACGCATCCTTTGGCGGCGGTAGCCTGTATCCGACAGGAATTGACCTGGATAAGTTGAACAGGCGGCTATCCAGGCTTGACGTGGCCAAGATCCGCGAGCGCCGCCGGCGGTTCAACATCTTCTACGAGGAAGTAATGGTGTCGGCCGACCCTGAAAGAGGCATTTCGTTCACGACAGTGTTGATGATCCTTGCACATTACAATATTATTAATGATAATAAGAGTCTACGGTACGTGGCTTTCTTCCTAACGAACTTTTTTTTATTTCCAGGATATCTGCTGACGCAATGCCACAGCCTGGAAGAATTCCTCCGCCGTAAGCTTAGGCTGCAGCGTGTCGAGGAAGAGGTTCGGCGTCGGACGGTACTTGGATTCTTCAATATGCTCTACTGGTCGCGGCGTTTCAGGCGCCACTTGGAGAGCAAGAATGCCGGACGCTTGCTGACCGTCCCGCAACTCGACATTCCAGAGATCCTTGTCGACCATGACGAGCACTCATCCAACGATATGGACCAGAACGGGACTGGAAAAGACCAGCAGCAACATGCACCATCGTCACGGCCATCATCAATACAGACATCGCCAACACAAACCCGGAGTCATGGCCAATCCACTGTTGCAGCAGCAGAGTCAGGAGATGGATCTGGAAGCGCGTTGCTCTCTCCAACGGCCATTCGCGCCCCTCACCGTAGTTGGACTGGCATCAGCGGCGACATTGCATCCTACGATCCTGACTTTGGAAGCCATCCACTTGCCGGGCCACGCTCGAGCTCGCTCATCTCTCAACAGCCCGGCCTCCAGCAACAGCAAACGAGGCAGCGCGGCCTTTCCCAGCTAAGCGCATTCAGCTTCGAGTTATCGGCCCCGGAAGAGGATGCCTTCTTCTCTGACTTGGCCGGCGGCACAAGCAGCAGTAGATTAAAAGGCACTGCGGGTCGGACTGGTGACGAGATCGAGGACATTGCGACCAGCCCGCTGGGCCCGCCTGCTGGGGGCGGCGTGCTTGGCAGCGGACCAGCTGGCGGGAGCAGCAATGGTGCTGGAGGTAGCGGCGACGGGACAAGCGCCACAATAGACCCGGCTGTGGTCCGGGATATGTTAGATGACTCGGTCTGGGTGGAGAGCTTGAGACGGAGTGCGACAATGCGCAGGAGTGGGACGAGGAGGAGTCGCAGTGGGTGGGGCGGATCGGCTTGGGGGACTTAGAAGGTAAGTGGACGAGTGAACGAGTGGACGAGGATATGAGGTGTGATTGATGGGGATGCATGTGTTAGGTAATGTATTTTCTTGGGTACTTGGGCGCCGGTTGTTTTCATTGTTAGTGGCGTAGGTCATTATTGGGACGGCGGGGCGTCTTTGGTAAATATAAGAAAGAGGCCGGCGAGCTGGCGTTTTGGAGGAGCTCAGTTCAACGGGGGTTGGTAACATGGAACCTGGGTATTGGATCACATCATGATGCATATATTGTTTTTTTTTTTGTTTCTAGTTGATTCCCCTATGCTGGGAGGTTGCGGTAGGCAGGCAGGCAGGTAGGTAGGCTCGAGTCTAGAGCAAAAACGTGACTGGTGTTGGTGGCATGGACTCCTTCATGGGTTTAAAAGTTTCGGGTCACTGGTCAGCTGGTCGGGTTGGGGTGTAAATGGTTCTTGGAAGTCACGTATGTTTGCCATCGCCACAATGCCCGAGTCTCTGATACAACGTTGGGAGAGAGACTCTGGCTGGATAGTGCCACGGTGCAGATTAAAGGCTGACGGACTATAGCTGCTAGTAGATAATGGAGTGATTATAGGAAAGTAATGTTCTTGCGTATGCTTAGTCAGAAGCGATGTGCTCATGTCTAAGGAAAGAGTCATCATGCTGAAATAAATAGCGATAACAGAATGCCTTTGTAACCTCATTGCTAGATGTGTTTGCGAGGAATACGCAAGGTAGAGAGCTCCAGGTTCAATGTTGAAAGTTAACATTGGAAGAAACTGTGATCTCCACAGAAGCAAAGAAAGCGAAGGTAGAAAAAGATGAAACACAACCGCGAAAGCAGAACCTGCCCGAACGTTGCAGGGCCCCACTGCCAAGACCTCACCAGTGGAGATACTCCCGCATCTCTGACGACGATCAGACTGAGGCCCATGCTTCACCCAACCCCCCACTTTCCACTTCGGGTGCAATGCAAACTCTGAGATAGTTCGAACCCGCGAACACGAGACTCATGCCTTCAAGGCAACCAAGAGCCGATGTGACGGCATATTGATGCCTATGCTGATGGCTGGTGATCAGAGGGAGATGGAGAGACACTGACCGATTGAGGTCAAGTGTTCTTGTTGAGGTGAGCTGTTTGCTGAGTGGGGAGCCACTGGTCCTAGGATGACTCTGCCCTCTCACTCGAGGCCATAAAGCAGAAAGCCATCATTCAAAGTGATGCTCTCCTTGCAAACTTTCCCGTTGCCTCTATGCTATTGAGGTCATATCTTGATGTCCTGCTCTTAATCCATGGATCTTCCAGACTGATGTGCAAGTGAGCAACCAGTCGAGCAAGCGATCGCATGAGCAGACCTTCCCAACGTGGCCGCAGGTACCCTGTTTTGCATCAACCAAACAATCCATCACTACTATGTGGCGTTGCCACTGGTGTACATATTACAGATGGTCTGGTCTTTAAAGTCGCCGTCTTCTCCCATCCATGATCCTGCACGGAACTACATTACTGACCTGAGCCCGCGGTGCTGCTTGCTACATGCAGCTATTTCCCCGATCCTGCTAACCACGTACTTGTACATCCATTCTTTTCAAGCGTAAACAGTGATCGTACTTGTAGGCTGTGCCTACTTAACTCCTTGCTGCGTGGTTTTTGGGTGGTTTCGTCACCTTAGCCGTGGATCTGCCCCCTGTCTGGCGCAGGGGCACACCCTGGCATATTCTCCGGCAGGTTTCCGAGCACAGCGATACCACGAGGCAGGGCAGTGAAACTGCTCTGTCCTCTTTGTGCTTGATACGAGCATTCCCCCCCCTCCTCTCTTCCATCTTTGATCGGAGTGTCTCATGCTTAAAAGTGACCACATCACCCTCCCCTGAACGCGACGACCATCATTGATTCACTTTCGTTTATCCCCCAGCCTAGGCCTGGCCTTAATGTTGTTGCTGGCAAGCAAGACCATTATCACCTCGTACTCTTGACGTTCTCTTTTGCTCTTCGATCTTTGCAAGGCATAGATCATCCTGTCATTTTCCCCTTCTCTCGACGAAGCATTATCCTTTTTTATTTTACGACATTCGCTTTATCAGGCAGTGCCTTTTAAGACCAAGAAACATCGTCGCGATACCGATACCTCTTCACTTCTACGACGCCGGGCTGCGCCAGGACGTTTGAATTTAAAACCAACTTCATACTTCTACGCCGACTGCACCAGTAACAACCAACATCTCAATATTATCGTATCATTGCCTTCTTGTGCAACGCAGACACATCCAACCATAAAAGCTTACCAAAATGCACTCATCACGCTTCCACGCCATCGCATCCCGCTTCTCCACCCTCAGCCTGCGGACATCCTTTCGTCGCGCAAGCACCTCGTCGTCGCGGTCCAGCAACGCAGATAGAGCCTCGCTAACCTCTTCCTCATCCTCTTCCACTGCTGTTACCTCGCCATCCTCGTCCAAGTCTCCATCATCATCGGCGTGCCCCTGGCAGATGACCAGCTCGCCTGTTTGCGGCAGCATCAATAGCATCATCTTCCACAGGCACGGCATTCCGTATGAAGATGAGGATGATGATGATCAGTCGCTGCGCAGTATCCTCGAGCCAAGGCCAGCAGTGACGTTTTGCAGTTTTGAGGAGAGAATGTTCTCGCCACTTTGAAGGACGGAGCTTTTTGTGCCGACATACATGGATATGAGCTGGCTCGAACCCGGCACCTCTTTGTTTTGATTCTTGGGATATGACTTTTTTGGATGACAATACTTTTTTTTTAGTTATTACCAAATGGATGATGGAAATGGGTCATGAGTGACTGGACTTTCTTTATCAAAAGAGATGATGCTTGGTGGTACTGTTTTGATTTTGACGACATGGCCAGGTCTGTGAGGTTTGGAGTTTATGGGAGGTCGTTTTTGAAAGACAAAGAAATGTGGCAAAATATTAGCCAGCTCAATTGAATATTTTTTTTTGTCTGCTGGTCCATGCTTATTGCTTTTGGCTGTGAAGTTCAGGAACTCTCGCTCAATTCTTGAATTTTGGAGACCTAGAGGTCTGTCTTGAATCTTGATGACTTCAAGATATCACAATCACAGAACAGAGACATTGGTTGGCTTAGATACGCAACATCATGCATGTATTTTCCTCGCAGATGCATCTGTCCCATATCAGCATATCTGTGTACTTCATTTGCCATAACAAGTGGCGTCTTTCGTCAAGACCACCTTGGACTGGCTTGATGATCACCAGATCTTGCACGTGACGTGGGGAATATCTACAACAGCCGATAATCAGGCATTGTCAAGCCGGGGGCTTATTGGCAGGCTTGGCCCACTTGCCCCAGTCTTGTCCGCCGATTTAGCAGGGGGACCGGGCCGTGGGAGGTACCGCGACGGTGCTGACAAAAAAGTTACATCGACGGAGTCCGGAACGCCCAGTCGGGCCACTTCTCCGTCTCCCCATGTCTCCATCTCTCCATCTCCGTGCCGGGACGATGACGTACATGGCTCGTTACTTGCGGCTAGAGCCAGTTGCGGGCAATTGTTGTGACTTGTGAATGATTGGCTCTCACCGCACTTTGCCAGCGACTTTCTCGCTGCTCTCCAGGCCTCGGCTACTTCCCCCAAGCCCCATTAATCCAAGAATAACAGTGCATGTGGCTGCAATCAGACGGCGCTTCTGTAATAGGAAAGGACTGTGGATTTGTGGACAGCGCACTTGTCGACGTGGCAGACACAGCGCAACGGTTTTGGTGCCAAGCCACGTCACTCATTCTCCCCGCCATCCTCGCCGTCCGCCCTGCTCGGTGATTTGCTTTCACAAGGCTGAGCAGCTCTGTGCTGACTGGGTAACCTTAGCTCACAGCCCACATTAAGCAACCTTTGGTGCTAGCTCCTTTGGGAACTTGAGATCGGTTGGACGTTATGTGGACTGGCCGACGTGTGGATGGCCCAGACTTGCTCTTCATTTCATTTTGGCCTGCGCGCCATTCGCCGCTCGCCCTGCACTTCTTCCTACAATCGCATCTGGTATCCTGGTGGTCTTGATCTGGGTTAAAGACCAGGTAATGTGAGGGTAGCTGCGACATCCCGTATCATTGGGCACCAAGTGTCACGACGTCACCAAACCCAAGTCAGTTTTATGCTTGATATCTCTGAGAAAAAACGTGGACACAGGCGGACGTGTGCTCTGTTCGAACTTTTTTATTCAGGTGTCAGCCGCTGCAGACAGTTACTGGACCACGGGCTGTTGTTCTCCTTTTTACCTTTCCTCTCTATCTGTCCTGCTTGTGTCTCAACACCCAAGCCGGTCAGCATTTCATCATCTCTAAGCAAGCAAGTCCCATCGTCAACAGTTGTCATCACCATTATCAACTACCAACATGGCTCCTGTCATCATGGAGCGCAGCACGTTCTGCGGCACTGCCTTCGACACTCACAGCTACTGCAGCTATTCTGGCGACAGCTGGGCGATAGCCGACTTCAAGCTCCTCGCGAGGGCCCTGAAGGCCCAACGCTCGCGGCAACGAAAGCGCCGTGCCGACCGTCCTGCCGCGTGTAGCGCACGCATGAGTGCTTCGACTGGCATTGTCAAGTCGAGTGCTTGTGTTGGATCGAAAGTCTCACGATTGTCACGGTCACAACGACTGCAGAAAGACCAGCAAGAAAAGAAGAAATGGGTTGCCGTTGGCGATGCGGCTGGTCCCAACATGATAGGTGAGGATACACTTCTTGCTCTTGTTTTGAAAGTTTGATTTGCTACTACTCACTCCCACTTTAGTGTGCTTTGTTTGCCTGTCTTTACACCACTCACTTGGATGTTTGGTGTATTTTACTGTTTTTTTTTTGTGTGTGCTACTGGATCTAGATTTTGGTGGTGACTTATACGGGGCTTCCACCACTTGGCTTGCCTTTCATCCCAACTCACTCTCCATCCCTCCTTTTGTGTTTTGGTCTGCGATTACCAAAACAACAACAAGCTTGGAGATTTCTCAAAAACTAAAATGCAAAAGCACTACACTCTTCATCCCCCACATTTCTCCTCCATTTGTAACTCTCATGAGTGTTGTTGTTCCCCACCCCCCTTTTCTCCGTGGTTCTCTCAACGGGAACTGCTCGCAACCCTTTGACCCTCATCCTCACTCACACTGTCTCCTTTCTCCTCACTCATTGCTTTCTTTTTGCCTTTTGCGCGCAGATTTCTGCGATTTTTCCAAAAAAAACAGGAAAAAAAAAGCTAGCAGCCGGCTAACACATCCAAACAGATCCTCCGGCCTTTGCCGCAGCTGCTATGATGCTGGCCTTCATTCCGCTTAGCAAGCCGTTAGGTCTGCTGCAGTCCCGCGCTACTGCGACTACTCCTGAGTATCTCCTTAACCCGTATCAGTCGCTTCAGACCGGCCTGCGCGGTGCTTCTGTTGAGAGCATACTGGCCCGCGACCGGGACTGCTCGTTTCGCACCCGCCTGAAGGACGTCATTTCGGACAGCGACTCGGAAACTTTTTTTGAAGACATGAGCGACGATGAGCAAGACCTCCAGTTCGACGACCAGGGCTGTGTTGAGGTAAATCGAGCGATTGGAAAATTCGCGGCTGTTTCCAGACTCCAGCAGTCTCATAAAGCGCAAGACAATCAGCAGTCTGAAGTCGAGAGCGACCAACTGCTAGTCTCCAAGCCACTTAACCCCAACTTGTTCGCCCCTCCAGTCAATGATCAGGCAAGCGTTGACTACGACTCGAACTCTGACATCTCAGACTCCTCTTCCACCAGCAAACACATCGGCGATGTCCCCCAGATGGAGTCGCTCACTCTTCCTTTCTACTTCCCGTCTAAGCGTGCCAAGTACACTCCCATCGATCCGACCGATGTTCCCGACGACATGTCAATCATCTCCGATGCCGACATGGTCCCGACTTATGCCCCGAATGTTAAGAAGCAGCACGGCTTTGGTCGGTTGCCAGCCAACCTCAAGCTCGCCAACAAGGCACTGCTCAAACGCGCGCTTGTTTCCAAGGCCAGGGCGGCGAAGAAAACCATGAAGCAATTCAAGCGGACTTGTCGAGAAGCCATGGGATGTGTATTTGATCCTGCGTGCACCGTTGCTTCTCCTGCCGACGGACCGCTTGGAGAGCACCAAGTGATGATGAGTCGGAACGCGACCAAAGGGACGAAGTGTGCCTCCGTTGGGAGCCGCAGTGAGAGGCGATGAGGATTATCGGTGTTAGTGACACCTGTCAGGAGTATTTGATCTGTTCTTTTTTGACGACAATTGACTCCAAAAGGACGATGATGGTCACCTGTAGCTCTTAAAGGACGGCAACTTAGGCTCGATTGCCTGTCGGTTGGCTGAGTGGGATTGGCAAAGCTGTGTTGTTGGCTCGCCGGACAGGTCCTTGTTTGGTCAACAAAGACTGTCTTGATAGCAAAGTGTCAAAATGGAGTTCCAACAACACAAGGCTGCTGCTCCGAGAAGGAAAGAATATTGGTCACTTATCTTTATCGCAGCCGAAGGGTCGAACTCTCATTCTTTTGACATCGCCAACATGGATTCACAGCTCCACGGAACCCATTTCAACCAAAGAGCTGGTCCAAGGTTAAAGCCACACCTGACCATATCTATCCAGTCCAAAAGACACACCATCCCCAACTATGTGTTAGTCCGTCCCCTCACCAACTTACACCGAGGCAAAAAAAAGGGTTTAACTGACCAACACCAGCCTCCCCATATTTACTACCTAAAAAGGGTACCCACCACCTCTTCAATGTCACATCTACCAATCAAACAAGCATCCTCGTTCTTAAAGGGTCAGAAAGCCGAGATGACCGGTGATCCGAGCAGGAGCGTGGAGGACTGAGTTAGGAGCAGGGGAAGACAGCTGAATAAGAGCTGACCCGTACGGACTCGTTTAAGCCAATCGATCTCATGGCAAGGATGACTTACTTCTTGGTTTGAACAAGATGGGAGGGACATTGAGAGCCGGGACTCGGATAATCATGATGATTCATCGGGTTAACAAAGGAGAGTTGGGATAATACCCTGAGGACTTACCCACAGAACAGTAACATTTTTTTTTTAACTGGGAAAGACGGGGGTAATGGTAATTTGTACAGGGACGTAGGTAGTACATAACTTCCCACATCTTAGGTTTCGTCCAGTGTATTTGGATCCTTTAGTGAGAATTGCGGAGGTTGCTGCCTGTGGCGACTGCAGGAAAACAAGTAGAATAAGGAACATGAACGCATCAGCGGATATGATTTTTGATCGCCTGAACATCGTATCCCTTCAATTCTCCAAGCCAACATTTCTCTGTCTGAGAGGATTCTAGCGATATGGCATCAAAATACACAAGTATCCGACGAAAAGGCTGGGGCTTTCCAGCCGAGCAACGAACCTCCCACAACCTTCGAAATCGCCTCAACTGCCCCCAGCCCCCAACCCCATGATCCCACCGCCCGTCTTCTCCTTCCACTGCTTGGCCATAGCCAACAGATTCGACAAGTTCTTGGTCTGTTGCTCATCGGCAGGGAACACGTAGTCGACATACTCCTCCCACGTGTCCTCGTCGATACGTCGCTTCTTCTTGACCTCGCGCGGCATCTGCCGCCGGATGCGTTCCACGTCCTCGGCCGCGCCATGCGTCCTCTCAAACTCGAGCCACGCCCGCAGGAGCGCCACCCGCTCAGCCTTCAGGTCGCGCTCCTTCATGCTCTTGAGTGCGCGTTCGAAAACGCCGCGTGCGCGCGCCTTGGCTGCCTCGCTGACGGGGATTTCTTCGCCCTCGGCAGCCTGGGCCTCTGTCTCGGTATCGGGGATGTTGATCTCGAACTGAGCATAGCTGATCCACACCTTGGGGTGGTCCGCCTTCTGCAGCAGGCGCTCGTACAACGCGCGTGCGCGCTCGTACTCGCCCTCTTCCTCCTCGAAGTCGATGTAGGCCTTCCACACGACTTCGGGCATGTCCAACACCGGCTGGCTGATAGCTACCTCGAAGATGGCGCGGGTGCGGTCCAGGTCGTCGAGGCCACGCTCCAGCTCAGCCCACCGGATCCAGGTCTGGCAGTTGGCTGGGTTGAAGAGGGCATGCTTCTCATAGAGCGTGCGGCACCGGTCGAACTCGTAGAGTTTTTGCTCTATGGCGATGTACTCGCGGAAGAGCTTGTCCTTGGGACACATGCCGATCGCGCGGCCCAGGGTCTTGCGAGCGGCGGTTAAATTGCCCTGGCGGATCTCAAAGTGGGCTTTGGCAATCCAGACCTTGGCGAAGGTGAATTTCTTATGAGGAATCAGGTTGAGACAAGTGTCATAGATGGCGCGGGCACGCTCAATGTTCTTGGCATCCTTTTCTTCCCATATCGCATAAAAGAGGAAAAGGAAGATGTACCGCCGCCAGTGGCGCTTCTCTTGTGTCGGGGGAACTTGGGCTATGGCGCGCTCGTAAACTTCGCGCACACGGTCTGGGTCGCCACCCATCTCTTCCAACCGGGCGAAATCGAACCACACATCGTAGTTTTTAGGGTTCTCCTTCACCTGCTCCTCGTACAGCCGCCGGCGCTTGGTGAGCACGACGTCTTCCACACCCTCCTTGTCGCCAAACTGCTTCTCGAACGTCGTGTACTGCGCATGCAGCTGCATCGACCTGGATCGGGGCAGGTTATCTAAGCCAAACTTGTAGATGGCCCGGGCTCGCTCATACTCCTTCTGGCGGGTCTCGAACCGCGCGAAGGCAATGAATAGCCTCTCATCTACGGCATCGTCGCCCAAGGTCTCGGCTATGTACTGGATGGCTGACTGGAACACATCGCGAACCATGTCGGCGGTTCCGAACTCCTCTTCAAACTTGGCCCATTTCAACCATGTCCTCGGCTCGGGATGGACCTGTGTGTAGGCGGCGAAAATCTGTCTTGCACGTTCGTACTCCCCATAGCGCTTTTCGAGCTTGATGTAGGCGTTCCACGCGTCCTCGTCCGGCTCCCACTTCATCCACCTATCGAAGACCTGCCGGGTACCGGGGATGTCCCCAAGCATCTCCATCACATAGACATACTTGTACCAAAGCTTGGACACACGCGGCAGTCGGGTGACCGCGCGATCCAGAAGGTTGCGAGCATGGTTGATGTTGCGGTTCTTCAACTCGGCCTCGATGTACCTGATCCATAGCTCTATGTTGAGCGGTGGTCATTAGTTGTCTGTCACGGGTCTAACATATGGGCAATGCTTGATAGACTTACGGGTATTGTTGGGATGCACATCGAGGGCGCGTTCGAAGATAGACCGGGCGCGGGCAAATTCCTTCTGCTCGAGCTCCCATTGAGCGTACTGGAACCAATTCTGCAGACGCAGACGGTTGCGGCGGATGTAGTCTTCGAACTCGCGGCGCTTCCGGCCCTGGTACTCCTTGAGTTCCTCAAGATCGGCGAACCGCTGGGTCGGCTTGTGGATGATGGTCTCCTGACGGTCAACGGCCTCACGCAGCAATTGCTCGGCCGAGATCTGGATGGGCGCTGGTGCCTTATTTTTAACCCTCGGCGGACCGCGCGACGACTCCATTGTGATGGCTGTCGCAGTCGAGAGGTTTAGTTTTAGGTTTCTGATTAGTTTAACTCCGGGATATAAAGAAGGCGAGATATCCAGATAGGATGGAGGCGTGCGAATCGCCTGTAAACGGCTGGCTAATTTCTTACAGGGAAGACTGGACGGCGTTGTGGCGTCGTGGCCGTGATCTCAGCGATTCATCGCTAAACTTGTGCTACAACAAACCGCCCTGGAAGCTGCTGTAGCGTTGGAGAGCCTGCCAAGCAGAGTGGACGCGCCAAGCTTCAAGAAAAAGCCAAGACCAGAACGCATACAGCCGGACCCACTTCTTTGTGTCGCGGTGATATCAACATCCAGCGGCTTGAACTCTAAAAGCCACCGTTGGCTCGTCGAGCGCCTATTGCAACTTTCTGGGGGCATCCTCACGTCCAACATCTCCGTCGTCGCGTCGTCCAAAGAGCTCCCATCCTTTACAGTCTCTTTTTCTTGCAGCATTAAACAAGACAGATAAACCCAAGACACCCGGTATCCTGCGACTGCGGCCGACCACAAATATCTATACAGCAAATAGCAATGTCGACCCTAGCCGACGAGCTGCTTCAAGATTTTGAGGGCTCCGGCTCAGAAGCCGGGGAGGATCTCAATGAGGACTTCTTCAACGAGGCTGGTCTTCCCGGCGCAACAGCGGCCAATGGCGAGGACACAGCAATGGAGGAAGTGCGTGATGAGGACGAGGACGAAGACCAGGAGATGCAAGATGGCGACGCGAACGGCCTCGGGGACGAGAGCGGCGAGGATGCAAAAGCAAAAATCGAGAAGATGCAGCTAGGAGGCATCAAGGATGTCCGTAGCGTCGCGACATTGATGAAGACGCTGACACCTGTGCTCGAGGTTAGTACTCCCCCTGCCTTTACTTGTCGGCACCATCCCGTTTAGGCAGTAGGAAAAGCGTTTACATCTCTTCCCATGAGCATTAGCCCTGACGGTTTACCCCGATCCTCGCAGAAAATCGCATACTTCCAATCACAGCCCTCAACCGAGAACGTGGGCAACGTAGAAGACCATCCCGAGTACCATCTTCTGACCCAATCGAACAGCCTGTCCACCCAGATCGACAACGAGATCATGCTCGTGCACAAGTTCATCCGCGACCACTACTCCGTTCGGTTCCCGGAGCTGGAGACGCTGATTTCGAACCCCGTCGAGTATGCGAAGGTGGTTGCGATACTGGGCAACGGGCCCTTCGACTCGGAGAGCATCAAAAAGATCCAGACCTCGACCGATAACCCGCTGGGCGTGACGCTCAAGTCCGTTCTCGACGGCCCGTCTCTGATGATCGTCACGGTGGAGGCTACGACATCTAAAGGCCAAGCCATGCCACCAGAGCAGCTGCAGCGAGTCGTCAAGGCATGCGAGATGGTTATCGACCTGGACAAGGCCAAGAAGACCTTGACAGATTATGTCCAGTCGCGCATGAATATCTTCGCACCGAACTTGACAGCTCTCATCGGCTCGCTGACGGCTGCTCAGCTGCTCAACCAAGCCGGTGGCCTTACCGCCCTCTCCAAGACTCCGGCGTGCAATTTGCCCGCCTGGGGCTCCAAGAAGCAGGCTACCGCAGCGTTGGCAACTAACGTCGGCATCCGGCATCAAGGCTTCATCTACCAGTCCCCCATCATCCGCACCATCCCCAGCGACCTCAAGAAGCAAGCTATCAAGATGTTTGCCAATAAGATCGTCATGTGCGCCCGCAGCGACTGCTTCCATCAATTCCGCGACGGCTCCGAGGGCGAACGCTTGCGTGAAGAATGCCTGGAGCGCCTCGACAAGCTCCAGCAAAAGCCCCTCTCAAAATCGGCCCGGCCACTGCCCGCACCCGATGACAAGCCCAGCCGCAAGCGCGGCGGTCGCCGCGTGCGCAAAGCCAAAGAAGCCTATGCAATGACTGAGCTGCGCAAGGCGCAGAATCGCATGGCGTTCGGCAAGGAAGAGAAAGAGGTGGGCTACGGCACGGGTGACCACACTACCGGTCTCGGTATGTTGGGTCTCAGCGACGGCCGGCTGCGCGTTGCGCAGATTGATAACCGCACGCGTGCCAAGCTCAGCCAGAAACATAAAGGCTGGGGAGGCGTCAGCTCGATCAGCGGGAATGCATCGAGCTTGCGGAGCAGTCTAACTGGTGGTGCTGGCAAGCTCAACTTGGCTGCGGCTAGCGCTCAGGGGCTGCGGACGTCGGGTGTTGGCACGACGGTGGGCAGTGCGACGGGGTTGGCTACGTCGGGTACTATTTCTTCGCTCAAGTTCGCGTCGGCGTCGGGCCTGGAGCTGGTTGATCCGAAGCTGCAGGCTGAGCTGAGTAGGAAGAGGAAGGCCGAGGAGGATCGATGGTTCAAGAGCGGTGCATTTACGCAGATCGGAAATAAGAATAATAGCGGCGATGGGGTATTTAAGAAGCCTGATCTGCCGCCGAGCAAGAGGATTGATACTGGGGCGACAAAGTCGCAGAATTAAGTTGGCTTGGGTGTACTTTAGTGCGAGAACAATGGGTTTGGTATTCGTCTGACAAACTCTTCGAGAGTGCGGAGTTTTTATTTGGCACTTGTGCGAGCAATTTTGGCGTTTAAAGGAAGACTACACTACAGAATCGATCTCTTGAGTTTAACAAAACCTGGTCGAGGTATTCGATTGACTCAAAGTTTCAAATGAACCATTTAACATAAATATAGTGCCTTTTTTTTTCTAATAATCCTGAGTCCAGTTAACTGCTGTTTAACCTTGGATCTCAGCGTCCCCTCGTCAAGTCGACTTAACTGAAAATCGCCTTTGGTATTCTTCCCTGACCGTGGGCTCTGGATCTCAACATCCCCGGGCCTGTCCAATCACTGTTGCCCTAATTCTCAGCTGTCTTTCGGTCTGCAACACACAAGCAACATACTCTTCGACACCTCGGTCCCTCACCACATCACCTTAATCTGGGGCAACAGGGACCGCTCATGCTCGCGGGTATAGCAGTTCGATAAGCTTGTAGTCAAAGCTCAAAGGCTGTTCTTTATCCACTTAAGCCCACAGCTTTTTTCGCAGCTGCCTCGGATTTATCGAAGACGCCCTGCCAACATCAAAGCGACACTCGTGGAAAAGCTTGGAGACAGGGGCCGCTTTGGGCGCTCGGAAGGGTGCAGGGACAGGGGCTTGATGCTCATACAGCGCGCTGCTCTCTCAAGCCTACGATATGTAGAATTTCCCCAATTACGTATCGGAAAGAACTTAATTTTTT
>Ga0065720_1019688_pt1 | contig 21334 bp, 17 predicted proteins | sample Thericmetagenome_FD_59107 | JGI IMG/M metagenome (GOLD analysis project Ga0065720, IMG submission 59107) | Thermophilic microbial communities from the Joint Bioenergy Institute, California, USA of rice/straw/compost enrichment - eDNA_2 v2... | ecosystem: Engineered > Solid waste > Grass >...
AAAAAAAAAAAAAAAGGAGGATCACAGGTCCACACTTACTGATCCCGGTGTGTCCGATCAGTCTGAGCAGACGAACGCGCTAGCAGCCCGCCACCACCCCTCCTATTCGCAGTCAGGAGTCTATTAGCGGTGTACTCTGCGAGTTACGAGATGCTTCAAGTGCGTTAGCCGTTGTTATACCGACCAAAATCACATGCAAATGAGACTCTTGCCCGGCATATGTTAAGGAATACCCCATGCCGGTACGCTGTCGAGGTTAATAGGCCTACCACACCCCTCCCTGGAGTCCCATAGCCCTAAATCTGGGAACACGTCTCAGCCCGTGAAGAGTTAGTGATAATCAGCCACAAGCAGAAAGACTCACCTCTTGAAGTTCCAGTGATTATCCTTGGGTCGATACATCGTGATTTCTGCTGTGATTCTATATGCTAGCAGGCCCGCCACCGCCCTTCGTGGTCAAAACCAGGATTCTGCTAGTTTGTTTGCCCCCCGAAATCTGCAATCGTGTCGGTAAGTGTTAAGCCTGTTAGTAAACTGTAACAAGAGGAAAAGACTCATCGTTATTTGATTTCGAGGGTTGCATGTACGTATGCTAGTAGCTAACAGCCCGCAACCACCCCTCTGCTCAAGGCAGGAGTCTGCAACTCTGACTTTGTTTTGCTTTTATACGCTGATACCCAGGATTGTTTGTTACGGGATACTCTTTTGTTGCTCACCCTCCCTCTTCAGTGATTTTTTTCAATTGAGCTTTGCTTTTGCCCACCCTTGCTGTATTGTTTTCCTGATGTGCTCTTCCTTCCCCCCATGCTTTTTACGTGCCCACCCACCCTCCTCAGTGTTATCTTTCTTTTTTAGTGCCCTCCATCACCCCCTCACTGGTTCCATTGCCGGTGGACTTTCCTATTTTGGAGTGCTAGCTACTGCCCACTAGTGGCAGTGCAAAGCGAAGCCAGAGTGCTAAACAATAGATCCTGATGCCCACCACCAGTTCCCCTTGCGATGTACCGCCAGGGTTATAGATCGCTGAGATGCCGATGTAGATACAAGCTGCCTGTCGCCATGAGTCTTGGTGAGGTGTGCACGCAGTATGGTCTGTATGTAGATAGTAGTGTTTGAGTTGCTTCTCCGCTGCTGTCTTTATGTCTTCTACAAGACTTGTTGGGTTTGGTTCTCAAGAATTTGGGCATCAGGCTCAGAGAGAGGTCTTGCGTTTTTCTATGCTGCGAAGGAGCTTGGGGACCCGGGTGATCAATCCGGGTCAGACATCAGGGACTGATTCGTTGCTTAGGAGACGGTCAACATATTTTTTGACCAACGTTATTATGTGACTTGTTGCATGACTCGCGAGATTCCTGGAAGATTCTGAGTAGAAATGAGAGACACTAGATGGAGAACATGGGTTAGTTCTCAAAAATAGACTGATGAACGGGAAACAAAGAGCATGGTTATTTTTTATTGGTCTGCATTTCCTCATGTGTGCCGCACTTTTTTTGGAGGACACTTGACCAGAAGCAGAAGAAACAAAGCAGAAGATCCAGTTTGGGTTCATGGTCATATGTCAAGCGTACAACATTTTGGGAATATGAGCATTGCTCCACAGCTTACCAGAATTCGACTGCGAGAAAGTGCAGGCTTGGAAAAAAGTTCCCAGAAGCTCGGGTCAATGTCCTAGTGAATGACATGAAGACTAATTGTGTGAATATACTGCAGGTTCTATTATATGCATGAAGTGTGTTTTTGTGCTCAGCAGGGCATACATTAGCGTTGTGCGACAGCCAACTCATGGACGGATTCAAGGTTTGTTGCAGACTTTGCTTGTGGAAAGTTAATTAATATTCAATAAAGGGACAACAAATAATTATCATTCTGACATAAGATTAAATGGTATGATGCAGTTCTTATCTGGGGAATTGTCATGTGCTAAAACGAGCGCCATGACTCACCGGTGGGCGATTATGCGCTGCGTATGTTGATACTGCTGACTATGTGCCACATTTTATGTAGTCTCTTAGGGACATGGGCTTGCAAAGTTAACTGCATGGTTTATGTCAGTTTACATCAAGTTTTCATAGAAAGTCCTTCCATCTTGCTATCTAGAGTGTAAAGACCGTCAACATTAAATTGATGACGTTGTGAACGAGTGTTCGAAAGAAGAAAGGTGCTTTGATCAAGCTGCCAATCGGAGAAATAAAGGGAAAAGAAGCCTAACTGTTAGACACCTGATTTATGGTCTTCCTTCTTCCAGCCCTATAAGTAGCAGACATTTGGTATGTATTACTCACCGGTTCTTTCTCATCCTTTGGACGTCTCCATGGCCTTTTCTGTATGTTTCATAAAGCTTTTCTTTTGCTTCAGGGCCCTATAGAGAATTTGGTTTGGCACTCAAGGCCATGCTGAGTTCCTCCTGCCATTGTTCACTCCCTTCCATTCATGGCACCGTCTTTTCTTCCTCTCAACCAGGCCTCCTACACCAGCCACCTGCTATCCTCTGCAATAGGTTAATGTACTACATGTGCATTTGAACGGTTTCAGAGACCTAGGATCCTGTTTAAGTGATAATGTTGACACCTGCAACCACCCCAATGTCTGAACAGTCAGAGTCTTTGGCTCTTCCTGCCAGGTCAGCTTTAGGCTCGAACAAAACCCAATCACTGGGTTCAAGCTGCAGCTTAAACAGATTCACACCAGCAGTTATAGAAAACTCAATGAAGTTCAAGGACTGCCATCTACTCAGGACAAACAGCTTCCACAATGACTATGGCCTGGTCAAAAAAGCTGAGACCGACAGACATCGTCGTGTAAAGCATCAAAATGTAATTATTCTTCAGTGACACCGATTAGTACTCTCACCATGGCTTTGTGAGTGAAATAACCGACCCAAAAAGGAACGAAACTGCCGTCGGTTTTAAGGGCCGTAGGGCAGGTAGCCCCTAGAACTGCAGCCTAGGTCTCTGCCATCAGTGTTGTAACCAATAAGAATTCAGGCACCAGGTGATCCCCATTGAACAAAGACTGAAAGGAGTATAGCACGAATATGTCACGATAGACTGTAACGGGTGACTTGGTCGAGTGCAGACAGTGATCGACAATGGGTCAAATGGGTTAGATGATGGCCGCTGACGATGTGGGGTGCGCAGCGAAGTCAATTACTACGTGTAATAATCTCTCTTGATCCTCAGTGTCCTTGTGTTTGGGAGAGGAAAGCCCAAGAGAAATCTTTCATCATGCCCAAGTAGCCCCCCTTATAAAATCCCTTTGCCTTGTGAGTGCCTCGCGGTCTTCTGCAATCTTCAGGGATTCTCCTCAGCGTGGCAAGGTTATCTAACTCATTCTTGCCACCCCCTCATTTTTTTCCGGGCTCTACCAATCAGATATGCCTTCGCCCTTCTCAGCTCTTGTGTCTCTGATGTTCTATATGTTGACTGCCGAGGATATTTCTTCTCCTTGGAATGCCGTGTCCATGTGACATTGACGGTCGTTAATTTCATGATCCTCCAGATCAGCTGTGAACTTCTCTTACCATGACAAGGTTGATATTCAGTTCTTTTTGTCACAATGCCACAGAATTTGGTCAGATCAAGAGCCTGAGGATCTCCGTTGTTGACAGGTCACAACTGGCCATTAGTACTTTGGCCCATTGCATACTGTTCATGATGGACAACGAGCCATTTTATCGAACTTATTCCGGGAAAATTTGAACGCTCCTACCAGTCGATTTAATACATGTTTCCACGTGTATATAGTGGTCTTAACCTGATGGTGTCGCCATGGATGTGGAATATATGTTACAAAGCAATTTGCTTGCAGATCTTGGTATATCATCCCCTCGCGTTCCTTGTTCAATTTTCATGATGAACATAAGTGCGCTTCCTCGCATTGTTTCATAGATAGTTTGTTCAACAAGACTTCCGTAGATTCTATTTTGCTCCCTTGATCATCACACTGCTCACAATCGTTTACGGTCTATAGCACATCGCCCATGTTTTGCAATAAAGGGACAGCACACTGAGAACTTGATTTAGGATGTCACATTTGTTGAGGTGGGATGACACATAATACTCATTCTATGAGCGCAATATGAAGAACACTCATTAATTTATGATACTATAAGGCGCTAGCCATATGCTTTGGGGTGTGAATTCTCAGAGGCAGCTCAGGGAGGTCCGTACTTCCGTTTTGACCGGATCACATGGATTCCAGGTATATTACTTGATCGAATAGAAAAGTTAATGGAGATTGTGCTCACGAGAATAGTGGCTCTCGAGTCCATGCGAATATCGTATTCTATGGTCAAAGACATATGGCATCAAGCACATGACGCGCAAGGGCTCACACTGACTCCATTGACTCGGAAAAGCTATATATAATCCTCACAAACTCGCTCGTTTACTCGTTTTTCAAATCTGCAGGGGCCCAACAAATTCATCGTTCCCTCCACTCTCCGTACGTTTGCCTGTCCTCTGATCCCATTTCCCTCATTCCCTACCTACTAAAACTAACCACTCCCTCCAAGACATTCAACATGTGCACCTGGATCAACCTTCGCTACGCCTGCGGGTGCCACGCTCGCAAGCCCTGGCGTGTCCAAGCCTGTGATGGATTTGCCTACTATCAGCCCTGCACTTCCACCCGCCGTGTCCACATGACTTATGAGCACGGTTGTGACCAACATCTGGGCAGGTTTCCGCATCTGCACCCTCCCCCGCGGCCCGCTTCGTACTGGCGCGAGCTGGCTCAGAGACAGTCGGAGTGGAACGTTATTCCGATGACAAGGGAGGAGTTTGAGAGGAGGCGAGCAGAGAAGGAGGCTCAAGGGAAGGGGCATGGGAATGCTACTCAACAGTCGGGGCAGGGTGATGATCCACAACCGATACAGCTCGATGCTTCGAAGCAGGCAAAGGGTGTTGTTCAATCACCGACACAGCATGGTGCCAAACGGCCGGCGGACTCGGATGGTAATGCTCCCGAGCGGAAAAAATCTCAGACCTCATGATCATGTAGTCTGCGTGTCTGTTTGAGCCTCAAGTCGTAGCTAGGTGCTTTGTTTGGCCTTAGAATTTGTCCCATCATTCCAGCCCAAACTCGAGCCCCAAAGGCGTTAGGTAGTGTTTATTGGACTTTGGTCAAATTTCTGGAGTATATCAAGGCGTTCAATGTCCAGGCTGCCAACCAGAAGTCACAAACGTCAAAGCTGAGATGAACCAGACGCGCTCTATCGAAGTCCAGCGGCCTGGAACCTCTCAAATCCATCTCACGAGGTCTGCTGGGTCATCACAGTCATGGGCCATAGGCTCATTGTAGTGTTACGGAGGTACGATTTATGTCTCTAAGCAGTCTGCTTGTATGCAAGAGACAGCATTATCTGCTGTTTCAAGTGCCAAAACCGGAGAGTATACCGGACAGTCTAAATGCCAAAAGGCCATTGGTCCGTATCAAGGCCACATCGCCTGTAACGGGTGACTTGATCTAATGAAGGCAGGGATTGACAATGGGTCAAATGGGTTAAATAATGGCCATTGACGATGTGGGGTGCATAATAAATACGTGTAATAACCTTTCTTGGTCGTCAGCGTCTTTGTGTTAGGGAGAGGAAAACTAAGTTCATCGTGTCCGACTAGCTTCTCTTATGGAATTTCTCGACCATCCGGTTCATTCTTTTCGGTCATGCGGCTTCCAGATATCTCCTGGGGTCAACCACGGGTTCGCGCCGCTCACAATCAGTTCATCTCCGGTGTCCCTTGTGTTTGGCAGTCAGGGATATCCATTTTTCTTGGACTTCCGTGTCTGTGTGACATCGCCCTTGATGACTCCCACATTGTTATGACCAAAAGGGCTTTATCTGGAAGAGCGATCCCATAGAACCGAATGACCAAAGTGAAAGGATATTATTACCCATCAAACTCAGATATCTGTGCTCAACGACCCCACGCATTGGGAAGGCATTTCTCAACCTCTCCGACTTTTGGCCTACTCACGCCGTTGAGAAGTGACATGTCAAGATGTGATCACTTTATGACATTACTAAGAATGATCACAGACTCACTAATAGGGATAGCACTTTTGTCATAGTTATCCTCTCTCTCATTCATTACTCACCTGAAAACTACTGGCCGACATATCCTAACCTCCCAATCAATGCCCCCTGGATTCCTTTTTCCCCGGCCTCGGCGGTGGCCAACAACATCCAATTACCCCAAGCCCCCCTCCTTCTCTCACTAACCTTCTCACGATCTTGTCACATATTATGCCGCGCACTCAAGTAATCCTTATACGTGTGCTCGTAGTCGCAGATGCTCCCACACAGGAAGCACTCTTACTTCGGACCCTTTTACCTGTACACACACCTACTATTGGTGAATAGCTCACACTTCTCACCAATGGCAGTGCGAAGAAGCAGCCTCTAAAGGAACGGCTGATGTATGTGCAACTGCTCAAGTATTCTATGGCACAATGCATGTCCTGGAAAGGGGGATGCAGCAGAAGAGTGGAGGTCCTGTTAAGGATAAATCGTGTGTTGGAGGTATTGGGTAATCATCAAGTGCCAGTACCTAAGAAGCGACGCCTGCATCTCGATCAAAAACTGGCTCAGAGACATTAATTGTCGACCTTTAGAGTTGTGATGCTTATTCCCAGTGAAAAATGATCCTCGTCCTCCACCCAAATCGCACGTCTTCCCCCCTCATGAGAGCGTCTATCTCTCCCACCGTCCACGGCCGTGATACGGGGTCTTTGTCGCATGTGGCGCAGACACAATGCCAGCAGGACCTACAATACTTCTTCTTCGTGATCCAGAGTCTGCAGGAGCAGCATCGCCACCGCGGGCCCTTAACCCTGTAATAGCAACATCGCTCCATACAGTGCCACTCGCCAGCCAGAAAGTCTGTCAGGATAACCGGATCCCTTTCAGTGCCCTCCACACCTTCGCATAGAATTGGGGGCTGGATGCATGGGCGTAAGAAGATCGGGCAGAGCGGGTGTCTGCATACCGGGTGGATCTTTTTTTCCCAGCGACACATAGCGTTGTTGTGGGTAACGGACCTCTCAATGATCGTGACCTTGAGAAGGTGAGATACCAGAGTCAGAACACGACCAAGAACACTCTGGTTGATAATAGAACTGGCTTACAGGAGTAGTGCTTTGTGAGTGTGGCTTCTTAGTGCTGCTATCGATTTTCAGCTGCCTAACATGCACCAAAAACTGCGGTCAATTCGAAGCCAAACAGACGGAGTGATCAGAAAGCGGATGAAATATATTTACATCTTGAAACGCAAGTTATAGCGCATTTGCATAGCAGTTCCTATATTACATATCTGTGCGCAAGCCGCCGTCGTCACTTGCAAGGTTATTTTTCCGCGAAATTGTATTCTCTGTAAAATTGCTAATACTAATAGTATATACGACTCCTCCCAAGACTGCATTGATCAGCCCAGCACCCACACTAAGCCCTTATGCAACAGTGCCCTACACTGCACAACCTCTCTCTCTCATCATCATTCCTTGGTATGCTTACCACAGCTGCAGCACTTTCACTTGAGGCCCTTCTTGCGATATAGGCAGTTGGTCTCCCAGCACCTGTCCTCGTTTGCATCAATACCTACCGTTATGGCTGACTTAGGAACGAAGCACTGAGAAATTTGCACAGGGAGTCATTGAATCGCTTCCATTTGGGAGTTGTGGACAGGGTAGGATCGCAGATGAGATGGATTCTCATGACGTATTGGGACATATTTGATGCGTGGCTGTGATGGGTTTTGGCAAAAGTGAGTTTGGGCTGCGTAAATGAGGTAGTGAAGTCGAATGCTGCTGAGAGCTGTGGTGAGATTAGTGTTTTCAAATGACAGAAATGAGAGTTCTAATATTACTCCACGTTGAAGTAAGGATAATAGCATTGTATGTTTCCGAATATGGCAAGGGAAGATAACATTGCAGCGTATTAGCAAGTAGTTGGATGCGAAGCTGACGACAGAGAGACAGCGCCGCATGGCTTGAATGATAGCTCAACGAAATACCCATCAATACAACACCTTTTCATTTGCAAAAGCATCAGCCACCGTCCATCGACTTTTCGAAACATAAGCAGTGGAAGCGCCCATGCGTGCTGATCGTGTTGGAGGTGGATCAAAACGCGTCAACCGGGAGATGTTGCACAGTGGAGACCAAAAGTGGACCGCAGAACCACGGAGCCGGATTTTGCCAAGCCCGGTGCTATGCTGGTCTCAGACAGTGCCGAGTTTCAACGTCTCGCCGGATCCCAGAGGAGAATCCGGGTCCAATAAAGTGGGTCACGCTGGGATGCAAAACCGAATGCAATTGAGCGCACAATGACGTGTTATTTTTGTTCCGTACCACAATTCGTAGCCTCTTCAAATCTAGATGTGTTGTAAAATGTTGAATCCGGAATCCACTAATGCTTGGTGTGGATCTCAACGAGTTGGCATAATTTCCATTATTAGTGATCGACAACGACCAAAACCTATAAGAAATCATTACTGCATCATGATATCTCTGAGATAAGACACATGGAGACTTAGGCCATTTTGGTAACACAAATCTTTCCCAAAAATTCCCATGAAGATCTCGCTTTACTCGAGCGTGACCAAGGCTGAGGATCAATCAACCCAGATCGAAGATACAGCGCTTTGATCAATTAAACGAACACAGAATTTAGCAGCGATGTCTTCTCTTTTTTCCTGTAACAGTTAGAGATGAATGTCAAATAACAAGATATTTGTAGCCCAGTATTGATTTGATTCGTTAGCCTTGCATGTTAATTTGATCTCTTTAGGCACAAGTATCTGAAAGCACATCAAATATAGAACTACTTCCCATTTTAGCGTGATTTCCAGTACTGACCAAAGGTAAATGGGTTCTCAGAATCGTCAGTATTCTACATGTAAATAGGTCAATAGGTGTAAAATCAGTGTCTCCCACGCCTAAGTTCCAGCGTTGTCCATCCGACAGTTTTCATTTCCCCGCCAAAATGACAACGTTATGCACCTCACTTAACACAAAGTCTCCCTCAAACAGCCCGATCTTTTGCCAGCCTCCATCAACGGGCAAGAATTCCACATCACATGGACGGGCGATGCGGGTTCACCCTTCCAAGCCTATCCTACTGGCCAGATGTCGCCCTCCACATGACCTCCAGGCCAGTTGTCCACTGCTTGCCCTTCCAAAAAGTCGGGGACTGCAGCCTGTTAATGGAGGCCAGGGCTTCGCCCACATTCTGCTGGTCGGCCTGCTATCGATCTAACAGAATGCGGACCAATCCCTATCATAGACCGAAGTCATCGAATTTTTTGTCCTGAAAATCGCCAACACTAGGGAATATCGTTGTCACATGGACACGGCAGTCCAAGGAGAAGAAATATCCTTGACAGTCGACATATAGAACATCAGAGACACAAGAGCTGAGAAGGGCGAAGGCATATCTGATTGGTAGAGCCCGGAAAAATATGAGGGGGGACAAGAATGAGTTAGATAACCTTGCCACGCTGAGGAGAATCCCTGAAGATTGCAAGAGACCGCGTGGTACTCACAAAGGCAAAGGGACTTTATAAGGGAGGCTACTTGGGCATGATGAAGGATTTCTCTTGGGCTTTCCTCTCCCCAACACAAGGATGCTGAGGACCAAGAAAGATTATTACACGTAGTAATTGACTTCGCTGTGCACCCCACATCGTCAGCGGCCATCATCTAACCCATTTGACCCATTGTCGATCCCTGTCTGCACTCGACCAAGTCACCCGTTACAATCGTTGGCAGATTCGGAACAAGTTGAGGCTCATCAAGTGTCTGCACAAAGGGAACTCGTGTGGGAATTCCTATTTTACGCGTACACGACACGCAGCTGCATGATCGGGAGGGAATTTTTGGGTTCGGAATGGAGCTGTTGTTCCAGATTTCTGAAGAAAATTTTGTGGATTCCAGCGCGCGCAAGTTTTCGTTCGGGAACATAAACGAATGCTTGGTCACAGTTTACGAGGCTGGTTCGTCCATGGAGATCCGCAGGTGTCGAATTATATGCGGACGATAGACCGGGAGATCCGGCTGATTGATTTAGCAGTGCGGGGGCCATTGTCAAGCCCATTCCTCCCGACAAGGGCGGTAATTGGATGGGCAGCGGTACCACAAATGGGATGCGGATCTTGGGACGCTTCTTATGTCCATGTAAGTCACACTAACCTCCATCGAACCTCATCTTCGTTTTCAGATGCTAATTCTTTTCACAGGCAGTACCGGAAGACTCGCATCAGAGACTTGTGGGATAAGACGTGAAATTAACAACAACAAAGCAAAACAGAAAGAGATCCATGTGTGAAGTTGCTCAGTCTGAAACATTACTGCGACAGCGTCCCAAAACTTTCCCTCTCGGTTTCTGCCAACTCGTTACGGCCTGTTTGTTGATATATTCTTCCCGAATGACCTTGTAGATCTCCTATTTTCTTCGCATCGAAGATCATTATATTGGTCACCCCCGACCCTTGCTAGGGTTACTCAATGCCAAGACGAATCGATACACGGTAGTAATCCTCATGGTTGCACCCAGTAGTCCATTTTTCCACAGAGGCCCAGAGCACCAACCGCCTCCTGCAGTAGGGAAACTCATTCCAGAGGAAGAGGCCATCACTATAAGAAAGAGCCGGATGAGTTTGTGCACGATGTTTTGCGTGCTCAGTGAGCGCCTCGATTACCTCGGAAGACTCGATGTCTTCTGGTTGGATTGTGTACAAGAAGCACCAGGGTGCTTCAGTGTTCACATCATACCATCTCAATCCAAACACCAGGACCACATTGATGGCTTGATGGTTCATCGACGTGTCGGACGAATCAATCTCCACGACGAGCGTTGCGGCTCCCGCAACAACAAGCGTTTGGCCACAGTCAAGTGTCCAGCCTTTTTGCCATGTATTATCGTCCCACATATCGTTGGGGTACATGTTGATGCCGGCGATCCTGATTGTTGTATTATTGGGGCCCTGACGGGCATATTGAAGCTGGAATGGTTGATTCCATGGAGTATTCTCCATTTTTAACTCATTCGCAATCTTCGACTTGTTCTCCATATCCTTCACCTTCCACATAAGCAGCAGGTATCCCCGGTGACAGGTGTGAATCAAGTGCCTAGGGCAGGAAAGACCTCTATGCAATTGGGAAGAAGCTGTTATATCTGAAGAATTGTCTTCATTTAGGATAGGAAAAAAAGGACGCTTATGTGCTGTGGTGTTCTTAGGTTGGGTGAAAAGAGAAAGTTTTTGGCTCGCCTGTGCCCTCCTGGAATCTAGTGCAAATAAAAGCAACATCTTCCTCAACCTGAAGTACGTTTTGTTAGGTAGCGATTCGACCTAGCTCCTGGGTCTCTTAAAGTTGGGCAGGACGGCAGGATCGTGTAACATATCAGAGTGTGCACCATTGGTCTCACCAAAACTGACATCTTACTACGCGTACAGCTCAGTCATATTGGGCATCAATACGTATCGACTAAGGTTGTGGACGCAGTAATCTCTGCTGAATCAAAAGTGACCAACATTGGTGCCATAATCAACGATAAATGGACTTGATGGCATTGGAGAGGAGCCTGATGACCATGCTCATCGAGAACTGTTTCCCAAGTGATTATATGATATTAAACGTCACGGAAGTTGGACAAAATCAAGATACCATTTGACCAGCTGGCAGGAAGCAAAACAATGCTAGATTTCCATTGGGACTGTTATTATGTAAGTAGTACAGGGTACTGAAGCTGGAAACCATGGTCCATTATGCAGTTGGGAACAAATTTTCCTCCTCCATGTTTTAGATGACCTGCCTCTAAAGATCTACACCAGATATTCTCTCCATCTTAAGAGAGGGACTAATCCCCAATGCATTATGAATTGATATCGATATAGAGACACTAGCCCCAAATGCTTCCAACGGAGATCTTTGTTGGATGTAAAAGAAAATGGTGAATGTGGATGGGAGTATTTACTTGGGCATTGCCCTGCCGAACACGCGGCCCTGAGGAAATCTATCAAGCACAATGGGTACCGCAGAATAACAACGCTCTACCTCTAAACTACACATGCGTGAAGGCGGATGAGCATGGCTCTTATATAAGGTCAAGCGTGCACCCGACCTCGGTGGAGCCCGGGCTGACTGAGGGAGGTCAACGGTGATCACACCGTGGTCACTTGCGGCTAACAATCTTGCTCATCAGTATCATAGTCTGTTCAGCCCCCGTGCACGCCCCAATCCTAAGGGGGATATGGTCAGGGCGTGGATCGCCGCGAGGGAGCTACATGTCCTTAACCCGGAGGGCCCAACACACCGCGATGGCGGGGTCATTGACCTCGCCTTTCGGCCCGGACCGAGCCTTTGCAGAGTTCGCCCACTGGGCCTCCGATCACCGTGCGCTAATCACCTCGGTGCCTAGCCGCCCTCCTAGCCGCCTAACCCCACCCAAACGTCTTCCCAAAGCCCATTTGGAGGAGGCGGCCCATTTACTGAAGTTCCCCTCCCCCCAGCCCGGCTAACTCTGACTCCTGAGGGAAGCTTGAGCAGTTTGCATGGGACGTGTTCGATACCCTCGCCGGAGTGACAGGCCGTTTTTCGACCCGCCCCGACAGGCACACAAAGAGCGCCCCCTGGTGATTGGAGGTGCTGGCCACGGCTAAAGAAACTGACCTAATAGTCTGCCGCAAGCTCTGCAATGAGGCCGAAGCGAACTTGTATAGGGAAAGGGTTGCCTCAGCCTCGACCCCGGCGGAGTGGGGCAAGATGCTAAGATGGTGCATCGGCCATTCGAACGACCGGCCCACCGTCATGGTCGTGAACCGAAGAGTGATCTCGAACACAGAGCGGGTGGGAACTTACCTTGCTACTCAAGCCTTCTGCCCTACAGGGGCCCAAGAGGGTTCCCGCTTGGCTTGGCCCGGATCCCGTCTTCCCCCTGAGCGGGCAGCTAAGCTCGCTGACCTCCCCAGCGACGACGAGCTCAAGGATGCCTTCTTCAGTGCCACTTCGAACACACCCGGCCCCGACGGGGTGCCTCTGCATTCCTCAGACACGGCTGGGAGCTCGTTCATCCAGCTGCCCGGGCTATCGCCAAAGGATAAATTTGAACAAGAGAGTTCAGCAGAGTGTACACTACATGCAGGAAGGAACTGAACATAGAAGAGATTTTTTTATGATGCATGCTTCAGGTCCTACACCTTATCGCTATGCTTATCAGTACGTTGTAGAAGGTCAATGATGTCATAGTTGATGGCTCCAGCCTATGAGAACCAGAAGCTCATTGCGTACTTTCTGTTACTTGGCCATCATTGGCTGTGATTTTTGCTTCATGTAATATTTAGAGCAAACCTGTCATCGCCAGGGCTACAAGCAGCAGAGCGCTAGACCGAGAGCTTAACAGGAGACAATTCATTGCACTCAAAGCTATTTCGTTTCGATCAAACAGTACAAAGGCCTTCACCACAAGAATCTGGTGCATCTCACTGAGCATCATGCCCACCCTTCTGAGCCTCACAGCCAACACCCCCAACCTAACCCTCACAGCTAGCAATACTCACCCCACAACAGACTTATCGCCCCGCCGTCTTAACACAATCTCTCAACGCAACCATGCCACAGCGCTCGAAATGGAAACTCACTTTTGGCGCTCCCTCCTCTCACCTGAACCCCAGCAATCCACCACCTCATCTTGCTCAAATCCAACCTCCGTAACAAAATACATCGCCCCTGACTGCATAATGATCAACCCCATCCTCCATCCATCCCACACCTCAACTCCCATGCAAGGACAAGATATTCTCTGCGCAATAGAAGCCTGGCGCTCCCGGCAAGCGCAGCGTATGCAGGAGGACGGGGTTGTCTCCAAGGGGGGTTACGTCGCCTTCCGATTTCATGGGAATCCCGCTGTCGTTGAGGTCGGGCTGATGGGGATTTGTGTGGTATATCAGGTGGGGCTGTATCGGGTTGTTGGGACGAGGGGGGAAGGGAATGGTGAGAAGGGAAAGGAAAAGAAGAAAAAGAGCGGGGAGGAGAAGGTGAAGGAGGTTGTGGCAAGCGCAAGCAGTACGTGGAGACAGGGGGCTGGAGGGCAGTGGGTGTTGTGTGCAATGCATGTGCAGTTTTGTGAGGAGGTTGAAGAGGAGGAGGGATGAGCACAAGCAAGAATAAGAGACATGAGTAAGGGATGAGGTAGGACGTTCTCACTGAGATCTTTTTCGGGGGAGGAGACTATGATAAAATGGAAGAGTATCCAATAAACAATCTGTTCAATGCTCAAGTCCACAAAAAACTAATGAGTCAAATGCATATTAGTGACAGCAGCGATACAGACCACAAGCAGTGGCCCATGGGGGTACCACCTGTAGACCAGCGATCCAGTTTACTCCTATCAATCAGAAGCTCATCCACCCCGCTTGTCCACGGTGGTCCATCCTCCTGTTTGCATCAGGTGTGCTTTCTTCTTTCCCATCCTTTAGAGTAGTCGCACTCTAGCGAAGACCAAAGGACTACCAACCCAGGCCACTATCCTTACACTACCATCCAGCGCATATCTGGTATGGTATCATTCATGTGCGTAAAGGCCAAGGTCAGGCTTAGCGAGAGGAATGTGCATCGAAGACTTTCCATGTGATGTTAACAACAGCCAGCGTCAATCTCACACCCTTGGAATATTTCCGTGCACATTAATGCTTACCTCGGAAGTCTTGAGTACTCCTTTATCAACACTCGTGGAATCTTCACCCAGTGGATTGTGCTTAGCCAAAGGAATTATGGTGATATGCCCATCGTCGCAGTCCTGAAAGCTGACAAAATCAAATGTTCCAACAGTGGGCAGGCATGGAAGGTATCTCCAAGACATGAGAGAATTGCCAATGACAAGTCCTAGTGGCCTGCGATAAATTGATCCCATGGCCTCTTGCGTGTGGTGGTTGTAGCTTCCGCTACATGGCTCCCGAATGATCAGATTGCGACTCGGCTTGCCAGAAGAGCCCTGTTCATTTGGCAGATATCCTGTCATGGAAATGGCTGGGCTTAGAAGACGGATCCGTTTGAAATAGAGTGCTTTTTGGTTGAATCTCCTGCAGTCAGCAGGAATATCTTGTGCTTCAGGAACAATCAATCCTGACACAGATCCATGACCATATGGCTCTATCATGATGCATCTAGTCCTCTCGTAGGATATTTGCATCCTGCATCCTCGTGTTTCACTTTATCGGTTATTGTATTAGCATGATCTTTATCACACAATATGCAATAAGTCAGGACTCCCAAGCCAACTGAGCCCCGATATTCGGGGGAATTGTCTTACCATCCAAGTTCATCTGTCTTTGTCAGAAATTTAAGGCTGGCTCCACACCTTGACATTCATCCAGCCTTTTGGTTCTAAATGTCAAAAAGTTCATGCCTATGATGAGCCTGATTCCCAACCTCAGACAACTTTTAAGAGGTCTGTCGAAAGGAAAGACAGTCCGAGTGGTAGCCTCTTGGAGAGAAACTCACGATTTTGATTATGTCTTGGCCTGGCTTTCCTTGGAAATAGTTCTCCAAAATGGTGAACAAAAGCTGAGGTTCAAAAAAAATCATTAGCAGTTTGTTTGGGTTAACTGGCTGACATTGATAAGAATGGATAATGGCTCACATTTCAGTTCAAAATGTCAAGCATATCTATTGGGATTCGTCGCTCTCTGCCCAATGAATTTTGGACTACTATTTCGTCCCCTTTAGCCCGACTCATGGCTTGCAAAGAGAAGGCACAGGATAAGTATTTGTTCGTTTGGGCAACATTGAGAGTCATATCGCCGACTGTCTTTTCCATGTGCTTGAGGGCGTCCAATGACTGCTGCGCGGCAGACGTAAGCTGATCTATTTTCGTCTTAAACTCTTCCATTTCATACTCGAGGGATTCCAATGTGCTGGACAGTGTCCTCATGCATTGCAGGAAGCCACCCTGGCCATATTGCAAGGTTTGGAGGCTACGTTGAAGCTGCTCCCGTCTTCTCGAACCAGGGTTCTAACTTCCTTCATTCTTTTGGTAACTTCCTTGTCATGCCGTATCGCACAATGCCGAAAAACATGTTGAGGCTAATAAATTAACAGGACGGTGATGCTTTTTTTAAATTCATGAACAGCCGCCATTAATGATGTCTACGTACCGTTCTCCCACGGTCATAAACATTTCGATGTGTCAAGTCTTGTCCTTGAGCTTTTGGTTCACCTCCAATGGTTTTGACACTTTCCTTTGTTAGTCTGTTCGTGCGTTTTGCTTGAGTTCCTTCAAACGGTGTACACTCGGAAGCCATCTGGACTTTGATATAGCTTCATCTTGTGATGACTGTTCCGATGAGGGATCAGAGAAGCCAAGAGCTTCCTCAATGAGCTTGATGCATTCTCTTGTGATGGTCTGTGTTTGAGTGTCGAGATGCACAAGGTGCTTGGAATACTCGTGCTTTTGTTAAGTTTAACCAGCTGAAAGACCTTTGGTAGAAGGAAGAAGCAAGGAAGGATCCTCGCAGCAGGTAAGGGGGGCAAGAGTTTTCAAGTTAATAATACAAATAGTTGTGCATACCCAACTGATGACCACAGTGCCCTAAAATCTCCGTGAGAACTCTTACCTCTCAGATCGATAACCCCAGATTCGAACTCAAACCCATTTCAGGAAGGATAGGTGCATCGTCACAAGTTTCCTCGTGATTGTTGTGAAGTATTCCAACTATCTCTTAGAGACATGAAAATCTAATTGCACTGGGATTTGATTTCAATATAGGCTGTTTGTTAGTAACTCGTAACTCAGATGACCTTTCGTCAGCAGAATGGGTCACATATTGTGCTCAGCGGTTGTTGGTATTCCGCTGTTTGCATTATTTATCGAGGAATCCTCATCTTGGTTCTGGGGATGAGTGATTCTATATACCTATTTGAAGCTGTTGGCATGCCCATCTAACCGTCCAGATTGTCGTCAAGCAACTTCAGAATTGTCGACGGTCCTTGGCGATGATAATCTTTCCCCGCCTTTGACTTGCCTATCCTCTGACCATCTCGCCGTTTCTTCATTAGTCTTTCGCCACTTCCCCGGAGCGGCTGCTGGTATTGGATGCTGTAATGTACCATCTGTATCTATGAACTTTTTTTCGAACCTAGTATGTATAACTCTAATACCCGGTCTCGGACTGATGTCGAAACTACCATATGCCCAAACCAAGCCCAACACCTAAAATATGCACTGATCCAACTCCGCTAATAGAAAAACAAAGTCTCCAGATACAGTATAATACACACCAAAACAAAGAATAAACAGCAGTTCTACCAATGACCGCCCGGCTATGCAATCTTCCCAAACCGAATCCAATCCCTTCAACAACACAAACCGAACGAGTTAGTGACAGAACCACGCGAGAAATAAGCAATACAAAAACCGCACAAAACATTCCCTACTCCCTCTTCTCCCCGCCCCCCCACCCAATCCTCCTCAACCACCCCCCTGACTTCTCCTCCTTCTCTTCTAATCTGAATGACCCTTCAAACAACCCTGTCAGCCCATCCCTCGGGTCCTCCCGTCGAACCACATTCTCTGCGAAAAAACTCGGCTCCGCAAACTTCACATCCCCCTCTCCATTCTTATTATTATCACCTCCTCCGTTCACATCCCTCGCAAGCACAGTACCATCCGCCCCACGAAACCTTATCATCCTCTTTCCCTGCTCTTCCTTATCTATCGGGCTAGGCCGCAACCGGGGCTGGTTGGGGGGGTTGAATGCCCTTTGGGCGGGTGTCGTCGGCGCAGGAGGGACACGATACCAGAAGGGTTTGCCGCTGTCTGGATTTGTCGGCGCCGCACCAAATGGCTGGGCAGGGCGCTGATCACGAGTATTAAACGCCCGATAGGGCGAAATGAATGACGTAGATGGGGTGGGTGTCCAGTCCATTTCGTCGCTTCCCGATCCATAATCCCCGTTAACAAAGGGGGAGGAGTTCGTCCCCGGAGAGGAACGCGAAATATTCAGCGAATCAATCCTCTGCAGCGAAGCGGTGATGTTCTGCGCGGCGAGGGTGTGTGCGTGGCCCATGGGGGGCTGGGGCCGGGTACGTGAGATGGCGGGGGACATTTCGACTGGGCTGGGGGGGTTGTTGGTTGAGGTGGGGGAGCGCGAAATTTCGTCGAGGAGTTCGGCCATAGATTTGAGCTCGTCGGGGCGGGTGTCGACACCGCGGGGTTGGGCTTTGCGAGTGCCGGCGCGTCTGCGAGGGGGGGATTTATGCAGTTTGTTCGGACGACGAGGTTTGGTGTTGCCGAACAGGGGCGCTTTGCTGGGGTGGATTGTGCGTGGGGAGAGGATGAAGATCTGGGAAAGAGTCGGTTAGCATCGTTCAGAAGATCATGTTCTAGATTAAGGCGCTTACGAGAATGGCGATTAGTACAGCAGCCATATGGACTAAGAACTGCTTGTTAATCAAGAAAGGGTCCGCCAGAGCGAGCAATTCCAGCCTCTGCAACCAAACCCGCAACCCAATCGCCACAACCTGACAAATATACCACATCGGTACACCCTCCACGGGCTTCGTAAACCCCTGCATGGTATGCGCAAACCGCGGATTCCACCAAACCCCCATCACCCCTGACCACACACTCCAGCTCAGCAACCTCTCCGGCGCAGGCAACCAACCCAACACCCGCGCAAACACCCGTAACACCCTCATCGTAAACACCCCCTCCCCCAAGCCCGCCCACACAAGATACGCCAACAACAGCCCATTCATCACGGCCGCATGCCACACAAGCTGCAAGACGAACCCAATCTCCCGTAACCTCTTTCCCAGCGCATGCGGCATCTCCAACCATCTTCGCGACATGACCTCCTTTCGCACAGCCGCGCTGCGATCAACCATGCGCCGCAGCGCATCCGTTTTTGCAGTGTACTCTGCCCTCCCCAGCCGAGCGCGTACCTTCGGCTCGCACTCCGGACATATCTGTGGATACAACCTCTCCTGCGCAGCACGAAACTCGGCTAAACTCGCCTCGCGCTCGGCATAGTCTGGCTCATCGGGGTCGGGAAGGTATTGAGCCAAGCTCGCGCTCAGAAGATGTTGGTTCTTAAGACAGGTGTCGCAAAAGATGCGTTCGCTCGTGGGGCTTCCCATGGGGGATGAGGGACGCGCAATTGCAAGACGCTTCGGGGTAGCTTCGGTGTCCGTCGCGACGGGGGGATCGGTGATGTCGCCGTTTTCATCAAGGTAGTTAGTTGCTTCACAGGAAGGGCAGTCGAAGCGGTGGATGGAGCGGTCCCAGCGGGTCGAGGTGCGGCGGCCGCAGTAGAAACAGGTTAGGTAGCGGGTACGGAGGGGCATTGTAAGGGCATAATGTGCTTGTACTGGTTAGAATAGAGGATTGATGGCTTGTTTGGGTGTAACGCGTGAAAGAAGTAATGGTTTTATGGAGCAAGAAGGTTGATGGAGATGGATGATGAGAGCGCGCGAGATTGAATTCTGCCGGGCGGTCGTGTTTTCGGATGCTCTTTAGCTGATCCTTGAGCTTGTTGCACCAACCCTGCCATGTGGAACCTGGTGGGGTTGAGGTCTTGGCACGAGCGTGTTGAGCCGCGTGCACGGGCCATATGAGTTTGGGGGAGCTCTTGGCAGACTGGTGGTCTTAACCGACATACGTAGCCTAGAAACTTAGCATGTACTTCCTGACACTACATACGCTTGGGACTGAGACAACATCTGACTGAGTGAGATCGTCAATCTCAGGAATAAGATTCAGACGGTTAATTGTTCATTGATTTCATATCTGGCGTTGAGTTTAGTTAAGTTTCAACCTCGTCTCATGTTTTAGCTCTCCAAGCTGCTCGCTTCATCATTTGGTACATTGTGTGAGCAGTAAGTTTGTTCATTGTTCCATCCTTCAATCGGAGACTGAGAAATTAAGGTCTCACTTCTTTTCAAACCTCGGTAGATCATATAAAAATGACTTTGTATGACTGAAACAGAGCCCATCTGCTAACAGATCTCAGACGATCTTATTTGCCTATCCTGGGACCCCATTCGAGAGTGAAGAAGCATCTTCTATCCTCATCCGTCAAGTCCAAAGGAAAGACGACGGTTTCCGACATCAAGTTTCCGGAACACTCTTTCTATGTTGCATACTTCGATATCTACTGCTTGTTGTGCTTTCTTTGGACGAGTCCAACGACGTAGCACACACCGGGATGGCTGCCCAGGGGCAAGAACCTGGTACGACACAGTCCTGCGACAGTTCAAGTGAGGTCAAAGAGCTGGTCCGGAAATGGCTTCAAGAATTTTCTTCCACAGACGATGTGGAGATCACTCTTCTTGCCGTGCTAATCGCTGGGGCGGGCATCTTTGGCATCACACTAGTCCTACTTCCTCTGAAATGGTCTGTACTGCTGGTGGCAGGCCTAGTAGCCTTTCTATTGGTAAGATTCCTTCTTAGCCCAATATCAAACCCCGAGCGAATGACTAACTTCTCCAGTACCGTCACCACATCGTAAAACTCCATTCCCCCTCTGCTCAATCCTTCCCCCTCTCATCAACCCCCAGACCTACCTCCTCAACTTCGCCCCGCAACGCCCTCCCCTCCACAACCTCCCTCCCCGCCGCCTACACAACCTACATTCTCGGCTCAGGCGGTCATACTACCGAGCTACTTGAAACCATCCGCCGTTCCTGGCAACCGGCATCCAACACCCATCGTCGATACATCATTTCGATCAACGACACCTCCTCTCTGACTCGCGCCGCACAGCTCGAGACTAGCTTCGCTAAGGCATGTCGCCAACTGGGGAATGAGAGACTATGGGGCACAACAGATGTGGTGCTCATTCCTCGGGCGAGGAAAGTGCACCAGAGCTTCTGGACTGCGCCTTGGTCGTGTCTAAAAGCCGCGATTGCGGCTATTAGGGCGGTTGTAGTCCCGCCTAAGGCGAGGTGGGGGCAGGCTGGGTTCAGGTGGGCGCATGTGTTAGTTACGAATGGGCCGGCGAATGGGTTTATTGTTGGGGCTGTGGTGCATGGGCTGAAGTTGTTGGGGATTGTGCCGCTGGATCGGGCCCGGGTGGTGTACATTGAGAGCTGGGCACGGTCAAGGACGTTGAGTCTGACGGGGAGGTTGTTTAATCTAACGGGGTTTGCGGATGTGTTTATTGTGCAGCATCGGGAGTTGGAGGGGCGGGTCAAGGGAGCGGTTTATCTTGAAGGTTTGGTCGGCAAGGAGATCTAGAAGAATGAGGAAAAAGTGATCCCAACCAGTCGTACATTGTCTATTATGGTATCCATACAAATACACGAGGGAGGGCCTCTCCCTCTCAACCTTTTTTCAACCCCC
>Ga0065720_1019692_pt1 | contig 21313 bp, 23 predicted proteins | sample Thericmetagenome_FD_59107 | JGI IMG/M metagenome (GOLD analysis project Ga0065720, IMG submission 59107) | Thermophilic microbial communities from the Joint Bioenergy Institute, California, USA of rice/straw/compost enrichment - eDNA_2 v2... | ecosystem: Engineered > Solid waste > Grass >...
CCAAGCCTGCCGCAACGCCAAGGAGCGCGGCTCCAAGGTGCTGGAGATCCGCGACATTCAGCTTGTCCTGGAACGCGTATACAACATCCGCATCCCAGGTTATGCTAGCGAGGAGCTGCGTACCGTCCGCAAGGTCCAGCCCAACAGCAACTGGATCAAGAAGATGAGCGCTGTCCAGGCTGCCAAGGTTGTCCCTGGCAAAGGCGACATCTGATGGGCTTCGTCTTTTAAGGCTGACATGCTCCGGGGATTTATGGCTCAGTTTTCTTTCTACGATAATGACTGCAGATAAGGAAATGGTATGGGAAGGGAAGGAAATGAATGGTATTTCCGTTATTACGGCAAGGTCTGTGGCGATCTGGCGTTTCTGGGAAGATGGCGTCGCGCTTAGGGAGGGATGGTTTCACGACGACACTCTGAGACGAATAGCCTTTCTCTTCTGCTTTACACTTGGAGCCTGGTTCATTCAGGGTCCGCGCTGCAATTGAGGTAGTTGACTGATCTGGGTGTTGTGCTGCTTTGGGTGATCTGGCTTGTCGCTTTTGAAAGTTGGTCAAGGTTCTTTGTCCTGCGCAGCAATTGTTTGCGTTGTTGCTGCTGAGTTAAGAGCCCGAAGGAAGAAAACATAACTTGTGGGAACCCATATCTGCTGTCTTAACCCTTGACACCAGCTTCTTGCCTAGATCTCGTGTACTCGGGAGAACACCTCAAGTTTAGGATAACATCTGCATTCCTTGTCTAAAGACTGGTTCCTACCAAGGTACACAGCTTATACAAATGTAGACATTTGACGATTCACACTTGACTGACATCTCGGAGAGACCAAGTCTTCTTGGCTCGCTTTCATTACCACCCATGCCTAATGCCTAGGCTGCATTTGATAGTGGCGACATGCAGCTCTGCTGATTAATCATGTCAAAGAATCAAGTCGACCGTTTGGTCACAAAGTAGACTAGCTGTAGAGAGTAAAATGAGTTGTATGGAAAACATTTGTCTGTGTTATAACAGGTGCAACTGGCATATAGTGGTGGTTGTTGCTGGCGGTACTCGGGTTTCTGGTTTTTTTTTAAAAAAAAAAAAAGAAAGGAAGCTTGAGCTGAGCCAGGCAGCAAGTCGACAACGTCACAAAGCATCAGCCTGCCCAAGTGGGTCTGGGACGAGCCGCATCTCAGCTTGGGTACATCTGCCCACAGTGTCTCTGGATATCGACACAGTTGGCCAAGGCTGGCGGTACCCTCTTTTGCGAGGATTTTGGCGGTCGAGTCAAGTACCCCGCAATCCGGCAGCAATGACAGCACAGTTCGGCCAGCTTCCACTCGACGCAGGGCCGCAGCTTGGCTTTGTGTCCCTCCCCGTTTGGCAACTTCCCTCACAATCGCCTGGGGCCCTGAAGACCTGATAGAGGGAGATCTCCTTTAGGTTTCGCTCTCGGACCTCTTTGCATTTCGCACATCACGTCCACCACTCCAGACAAAGCACGACCTCCCAAAATCCAAATTTTCGATCCGGCCTGCTTGTCGAGTGCTGCGGTTGCGCAACAGGCACCTTTTTTTTTATCTTTGTGACAGTCCCCAGGCCCATCCAACCGCGGTCGAGTCGACTTGGCCAACAGCCAACAGCCAAGCAGTGCACGATTCGCAACACGCCAACCGCTGCAAAACAAAACCTGCCCGGTGCCAGTGCCTGGAACGTTGGTTAGGTCGCCCTTGCAACCCGGCCAACACCGATCACAAGTAGCTGCGTGCTTCGCGGTCGCGCCCCAGCGCCAACTTACCTGGTTCCCATCGCCGCCTGCCATCCCGCCCCTCATCGGCGGCAAACAATTGCTTCGTCCATCCCACATTCCTCGCCTGATTGACCCAGCCCTCAAACAGTGCCACCCGCAAACATGCCCGGCAAGACACCCGATAAGGAGCCCGTCGAGAACCGCGGCTACCGTACCGACAAGGACGCGAAGGCCAAGGGAAAGAAGACTGCCAAGAAGGAGGGAGAGGAGGAGATGACCGTGGTTGTCCCGCCCTCAAAAACACCCAAGCAGAACTCCGTGACACCGCCGGCCAATGATACCGAAGGCGACGTTGCAATGGGGGACATTGACGAGGCTGCGCAGGAGGGCAAGGTCGATCCCGTTGCCCAGACTATTAACGGTGCGTCGGCCTCGAACCTCATAACTGATATGCAAAGGGAAACTGACTGGACGGCGTGTGGATAGACATCAAGAACAACTTTGCGCTCCTAGACCGCGCCGTCGCACACTTCGACGCGAGATTCTCACTCCGTGCCCTACGGTCCATCTCGTCGATCCGGAAACGGCTGACCCCCGATGTCCTTGGCCAAGTCATTGCAGAGACCTACAATCCGACGTCATCCAGGGCGGTGGTGGCCAAGCAAATGCTGGCGGCCATCGGCCGGCCAGATGTCGTCCTGGGCCGCCAGGCCGGCTCGGACATGGATATCGATAGTGAAGCGAAGCCGTCAAGTAAAAACGGCCTCGTGAAGAAGGATCCGCTTCCCGAGGTTGACGTCTTCTTGGGCATCCTTACCCAGGTTCTTCTGCACGACACCAAGCAGTGGCAGAGTGGTTACGAGTTCTCGCAGTCGCTGGCCGAGCGTGTGCGGGCCCTCAACCGTCGCACTCTCGACAGCCTTGCTGCTAAGGTCTACTTCTATTTCGAGCTGTTCGCCGAGCAGATCCCCCCGCTGCCGCCGTCTCCTCAGTCGCCGATCCTCCTGGTTCGCGCCCCCCTCCTGCGCGCCCTCCGGACTGCGGTTCTGCGCAAGGATATTGACACGCAAGCCTCGGTCATCGTCCTGCTGCTGCGGAACTACCTGCTCACGTCACACATCTCTCAAGCCGATCTGTTGGTCTCGCACACCCAGTTCCCCGAGAATGCCGCCAACAATCAGGTTGCCCGATTCCTCTACTACCTCGGTTGCGTGCGTGCCATCCAGCTCCGCTACACTGAGGCCCATGAGCACTTGACCGCGGCGACGCGGAAGGCCCCTTCGAGCGCCTGCGCTCTAGGCTTTAGCCTCTCGGCGACCAAGCTGTTGGTCGTCGTCGAGCTGCTGATGGGTGACATCCCGGACCGTGCCATCTTCCGGCAGCCGGCTATGGAGGCGGCGTTGCGGCCGTACCTCTTGCTCGTCCAAGCAGTGCGCGTGGGAGACGTGGACAACTTCGAAGCCATCAACAACAAGCACGAGGCCACGTTCAAGCGCGACGGCACGTATACGCTGATCCTGCGCCTGCGGCAGAATGTCATCAAGACGGGCATCCGCATGATGAGCCTGAGCTACAGCCGCATCTCGCTGCGCGACATCTGCGTCCGGCTGCACCTCAAATCGGAGGAAAGCGCCGAGTACATTGTTGCTAAGGCTATTCGTGATGGTGTCATCGAGGCCACGATCGACCGCGAGCACGGGTACATGAAGAGCAAAGAAGTCGGGGACGTCTATGCCACGCGTGAGCCGGCGGAGGCGTTCCATGATCGTATTCGTGCTTGTCTGGCGCTGCATGATGAGAGCGTTAAGGTGAGTATCCACAACTCGACATTCAGGGCCAACATCAGCTAACGCTTTGCCAGGCCATGAGGTTCCCCATGAACCCGCACCGGCTCGAACTCAAGAATGCTCAGGAAGCCCGGGAGCGCGAGCGCGAGATGGCCAAGGAGATCCAAGAGGGTGATCTAGACGAGGATGACCTCGGTGGCGACTTTGATGGCATGTAATTATCACTTACCTATCCATCATCCACCCTTATGTTATTTTTTTTTGTGCTTTACACACCAACCTTACTCTACCCTTCTTCCCTTCTCTTGTCTGTCCTGGCTTCGGTTGGTTCCTTGTGTAAAACTGCTACCCATCATTTCATCGCAATGGTTGTTTTCGTCCTTTGAGAAGAGTAAGAGGAGAAGAGAGAGAGAGAGAGAGAGAGAATGGTATGGACGGGCAGGTAAGGGGTGATCCCCACTGGAGAAACATAAGGTTGGGTCTTCTGGTACTGCTGGTTCGGGTTCTTCGGGTTCTGGTTGAAACGAACGGGAGCCGGGGAAAGAGAAATACGGAGCTAGTTGGCCGGCCCTCTGCGTGCGTACGTACGTACTTTGCCCTGCACCATAGTTTTACTTTCTTTTGGGAGATTGTTCTCCTGGACCGGGTGCAGGTTAATTGATTTCTTCCTCCTCCTTTACTTACCTTGGAGATTACATGTGTTGAGGTTGGATGGGTTGTGTTACCGCTCATGTGCCGTAAAAGTTTCCCTATATTATGGCTGACTCGGCTCGAGCAGGTTGTGTGTCAGAGTCTCCTCATGGCTTACAGATTTTTTTTTGTTATTATTAACAGGTTTGTTCTAAATGATGCTATTGATTCCTCAACTCGATCATGCTCAACTGCTCGATACCAGTGATAGGACGTAACAATGTTGTCATCCCTATTGTAAATTTACCATTGTGTTTGACATTTGCCCCACCTTCCTAACCGGGGCCCATGCGGGGCGCCCAAATGAGAACGCGTCGACCACGCAGCTGCACGCGTCCATCGCGTGTCTTTCTTGGCATTTTTTACCATTCCCTCGAGCAACACGCCTGATCTGATCTTGGTCCTCAACGCACGCCAATCACATATCCATACTTCCTAACCCTTATTAATTGCTTCTCATGTACAGATATACGACAACGATGGACGAAAAATCAAGAACCTCAATCGAAAGCGAATCGCTGCAGCTGCGCGTCGAGCTCAAGAAATGGGAGGCCGACTGGGCAGCTGCTCACGGCGGAAAGAAGCCCGATCGCAGCGATATCAAGCAGAACCCTGAGATTGGTCAGTGTTTATTGCCGTTTACTATTGCAGCACGATGCGTTTTCCCAAGTTTTGTGAAGTTATACTTACCTTCATCTTTTGTGATGCAGCTCAAAAGTATAAACGCTACAACAAGCTTCGCGACTTGCTCACAGGGAAGAGCCAGCCAGCACCCAAGGCCGAAGCCACACACGGTTACCACCACCAACAGAGTCACAGCGAGCAGCGCAAGCGCAGGTCGTCCGACGCAGCCATGCCCCCTCCTGAGACTCCGTCGAAGCGTTCTAAGCTCATTCAGACGCCGCGCAAGGTACAGCAATACTCGACATCAGCCCCGAACATCTCTACCGGATCCGAGACTCCCTCTGCTGCCACAATGAACCAAGAACCTGCTCCCGTCCTGCCCTCCTATATCAGCCCAACCCCGCAAAAAGACGGTCGCGTCCTCGGTCTCTTCGACCTCCTCGGCCGCACGCCCTCCGCGTCGGTTGTCAAGTCGTCTGGCGACGCCCCTAGCATGGCGGCTGCCACACCTAGCAAGCACCGCGACGCGACCCCTCTCCAAGTCCCGCTCAACACAGACGGCATGACCCCGACCACAGCACGCTTCGCACACACCCCCCGTTCGGCAGTCAAGCACCACGCTTCTGATGCTGGGATTCCGACGCCGTTGAGGGAACGTAATGATCGGGGTAATAGTAACAATCAGTTGTTGTTCAAAACCCCCTCGACAAACCGTGTTTCTAAGGATACTGCGTCTACGCCGAAGTCAGCCACACCGTCTTTCCTGCGGAGGAGGAATGCTCCTGACTATAAAGGCGCCTTGCTTGGGACAATGGATGAGGATGAGGAGAATGAGGAGAGCGGTGTTAATGGGGTTGCTGGGACAGGGGGCTGGAAGAAGAGGTTGAGTGCGCTCCGGTTACCAAGGAAGTTAGTCCCCGTGGGGAAGGGACTAAGTAGTGTTGTGGCGGGGTTGAGGAAGATGGAGGATGAGATGTTTGCGGAGGAGGAGGCGGCGGCGAGGGAGATGGAGCGGGAGGAGGCCGAGAAAAGGAAGCAAGCTCAGGCTCAGCAGGCTGAAGATCAGGCCCAATCCCAGCCCCAGCAGACTGCAGTTGCGCCCTCAGCTGAAGTTCCCGACTCGCAGACCATCGAAAAACTCCTTGAGGAGGAGAAGCCCGCAGGCGGGCGTCTCCTTTCGGGATTTGATGACGAAGCGGCGCTGGACAGCCCCGACGAGCTGGGAGATGATCAAAGCCAGCAGACCAGGGTGTGGAAGAAGAAGGGACAGAAACGTCAGACTAGGCTGGTGCGTATGCGTCCGACAAGAGTGAGGAGGCCTACTGCGCAGACGGTTATTCCTCCTGGGGAGGAAGATGATGATGAGGATGATGACGAATTAGTTCCCGAGACGCAGGCCCAGGCTAGCGGGGGAAATCCCGAGGTTGAAGATGGGCTCCGCTCAGACGAGGAGGGTTCAGATGAGGCGTTTGAGGAGTCTGAGAGTGAGAATGACGAAGAGGAAGAGGACGGTAAGAAGAAGAAAAAGGGGAAGAAGGCCGCTGCTGGTGACACCACGACTGGCAAGGATGAGGATATCGTCAAGAAAGCGGTTCGCAAGGTCAAGGCTACGGCCCATGCCAACTTCAGGAGACTCAAGCTTCGGAACTCGGGAGCCAAAGGCGGGCCAGCGTATAACAGTCGATGGAGGAGACGGCGGTGAAAGGCTTCAGATGGGTTGCTTTACTGAAGTTGTCTTTAGAAAATTCCTTTGATTCGGCTTGGCTTTTAAAGTTGCTTCGATTGATGGTGAGTCGGCCTGGGATTCGGGTCATTTAAGGAGCATGGCAAGGCGTGGGGACTCTGGCATTAATTCTTGCTTTGTATTGCTTAGAGAGCGTGGCTTAGTTATTCTTAGGGTTGAGGAGATACCCCTGAGCGTGGTGAGAGCATTGCTATTGCTGAGCAGTTACCTTGTAGATCTGGCGATCATTGCCGTGTTTTGTTGTTTCTTTTACTTGGATCTAGAAACAATATTTCTTATTTGGGATCCTGAGTGGTGTTTGGGTGACCTGTGAGTTTGTATGCATCTGTGCTCGCCGGCATAGACAAGCAACACCTTGACTTCAGATTACTTTCTCTGCTTGGCATACCTATCTTTGTGTCTCGGGTTGACTTTGGATAAGTAGAAAGCAAAGTTGCTCAAGTCCCGAACCTCAATCAAAGTGTGATCACACCCTTCTCTCTGTGAGAGACCTGGCAAGCACTTGGTTTCTAGCTATATGTATTCGACATCGAATATTTGCACACATCAGAAGGGATAGTCGGAGTTACATCCAACCAATGCTCCAAATTAAACAGTCCCAAACTATATCACTTCAATATGCAAATTGTACATGCTTCTTCAGACTGTACTATCGCTCAAGGTGCCACACCCCTAGACTTCAAAATAAAAATATTCAACAGATCGCGAGACCAAATGACTAAAAAAAAAAAACTGATCTAAGAAAGACGTGAAAAGAGAAAAACATACCACCATCACCAGGACGTTGGCGTGAGTAAAGACTGAAAGAATCGAACGGATGCTTCCTCCCACACATACATACATGCACACACATCAACTGTACAGCTCGCACCTGCTCACAACATCAACTCTCTTTCACCCCTTTTCCTGTTGACCCCCAAAGTTTAACGCCTCCTTGCCTGAATAGTAACAGTCTCCGTCACTACACTCGTCACAGTTTCCGTCTCCTTCACCGTCTGAGTCACAGTAACCGTGTCGGTCACCGTATCCGGCAAAGGCAGCACAACCAGCGATGTAGGCGACGGCCTGACTGTGACCTCATTCTTAGGCGTCTCCGTTGATGTTGGCAGGGTTGTGTCGCCAGTGGCTGTCGGCTGTGGTGGCACGAGCGTTGGATCCGCAGTTTTGGAGAGGGTATCCTCGGAAGAGGATGAGGAAGTGATGGGAGGGATGAGGTCTGAGAAGAGGGAGGACATCCAGTCGGGGATGGAGATTGACGGGAGGGAGGGACCATCGGTTGTTGTTGTGGTGGTGGTTAGGGGGGTGTCCTCGATAGAGGTTGGGACATCCACGCTGGTGTTATCCTCTGCTGGAGGAGGGCTGACGCTACTGCTGCTTGTGGTGGTGATGATGATGGAGGTTATAAATGTTGTTGGCGTCGGGAAGGGAATGAAGAAGGGCAGGTCGGTGGTTGAGAGGGTTGGCATGTCCTGACTGGTGCTCTGCTCCGGGGAGCCGATAACAGGGGTAGGATTTTCAGGCACAGGTGTCGGCTCGGCTGGTGTGGGTGTGGGTGTCTCAGAGATGACCTCCTCGAGGGATCCATCATCAGGAGCCCCGGTCTCAACCGGGTCGGGTTCAATTGTCAACGTCACCGTCTCGACGCCTGTGCTCACGTCAATCACGATCGTCTTGGTGATGGGTTCGGTGTATGGGGTTGTTGTGGGAGTCGCAGATGTGACATCCTCAGGAGTATCGTCCTCGGGAATGCCCGTCTCGACCGGGTCGGGCTCGATAGTGAGCGTGATAGTCTCAACCCCGGTACTGACATCGATTATCACAGTCTTGGTGATGGGCTCGGGTTGGACAGTGGTTGTCGAGGTAATCGTCGTGGTTAAGATCACCTCGAAGTCCTCGGTCGGCTCGGGCTCGGATGTGGCACTGGTTGGAGTTGCGTCCGAAGGAGAGGGAACTTGGGTGACTTCCGGGGAGTTGGTAGTCTCCTCAGGGATAGCGGTGAGTGTTGGGGCCTCGGGGATAGGAGTTGGCACTTCAGGGGCCGGATCCTCCGTCATAGTCAGCACCTCAGAACCCGTCTCCCCAGGGAAGATGATCGTGACGAAGCTGGGGCCAGTAGGCTCCTCTGCCTGCGTCGTCGTCACTGGCGTCTCCCCAGGAACTTCCGTAATCATCTGCGTGTCCGTCTCGCTAGGGTCTGGGATCTTCGTGGATGTAGTCTCCTCCACAGCACTGCTCGGCTCCTGAGTAACCGTTGAAGTTGGATCCGGCAACAACCCCTCCGGAATTTCTCCCAGGACCTCCCTCGCTTTCTCAACTGTTTCACACGTAACCTCAACCCCATCAACAGTCTTCATCGGCAGCGCAAAGCAGCTCGTGCCCGCCGCGCAGGGCGTTATCTCGAAGACACCATTTGCTGAGCACCGTCCGATGCCGCCATCCACGCAAGCGACCTGCTCATTGGCGCAGGCGGACTGCTTGGTGAGGCCGGCGAAGATGACGTTATACTGTCGGGCATTCTGAAGGTTAGTTTCGAAGACCGAGGGCGGGACGGTGCTGGTCAAGGGAGGAATCTCGGTGATGGCTGTGGGAACGTCGGGGTTGGGTGTGCCAGTGGGGGTAAAGACAACGGTGCTTGTCTCGATGGAAGAAGTGTCTAGCGTCTTGATGTTAGTTACTGGATCGTCGACAAGTGTGAGCTCTAACGGAGTAGCTATTTCACAATGGCGATGTCGCTTGATGTGACCTCTGGGCTGCCGCTTTCTGATGGCAAACCAAGCGCACTTGGCGCAGTCTCCGTGATGCCACTTGCAGACGGAATCTCGGAGGTAGGAATAGGTATTTCCTCCTCCTCAGTCTCTGTTGGGAACTCCAAACAAGAAAGCACCTCTGTTGTCAAAACAAACACCAACTCCGTGGTCGAGCTATCATTTCCAATGGCCTCTCTGTAGCCGAGATAGTCGCCGACGGAGAAGGCAAGTTCATATCCGTAGTTGGAACATCAGTCTAAGAATAGAATACACACCTGTCGATGCTGTTCTTGAGGTTGACTCCGTAGCCGAACTCTCAGTCGAGGTGATGGAGGGAGTGTCCGTAGGGGTCAGAGTGATCGAGGTTGACTCTGTTGTTAAGGCGTCAGTCTCATCCGTTGCTAAAGCCCCCGCATCCTCCTTTCTCGCTGAAGTTTCACTTGAAAATTCTTCACTTGAGACAGTTGTTGGCAATATTACAGTCTCTTCCTCCGTCGCCGACATCTCTCTCAAAGCAACAGCAATATCTCCGACGGAGTGGGCATACTCAACTCTCTAGTTTCACTCTTAGTCAAAAAACATCAACAATGTACGTACCCGTAACAGTAGACCCATCAAACGTCGTAGTGGAAGTCTCGGTCTCAGAGGCTGTAACAGTGATGGCGTCAGTGGCTGTGATGGTAGTCACGATCAACATAGTTGTAGTACCTGTCTCTGAAGTGGAGGTCTCTGTGAGTGAGAGTGTTGTCTCAGTGGCGGTTTCTGATGTAGCGATCGAGCTGTCATTAGCAGTTGAAGTACCAGTGTTCGTAGCTGAGGTCTCTGTAGCCAAACTTGTGGTCTCATCGGCACTGGTGGTAGTGGTTTCGGTCGACGTCGTCTCGGTGAAGATGGTCTCCGTAGCGGTGGTGCTCTCAGTAGATGTTTTCGTCGCCGTTGTAATATCCTCTGTGGTTATTGTCCCTGCCGAGGTTGTGCTCTCGGTAACCGTTTCTGTCACGGAAGGGGTCTCGGTCTCGGTTGATGTAAGCTTGTCAGTGGAAAAAAGCGTCGTCTCCGTCTCAGGGGAAGTAAGGCCATCCGTCGAAGTACTCTCTGTGGACGTAGTGGTCTCAGTGGTAGTCTTGGTTACCGAAGGACTCTCCGTCTCAACGGTGGCTGGCTCTTTCGTTGATGTGCTCTCGGTCGATGTAGTGGTCTCGACAACAGTCTCAATCGGCGAAAGGGTTTCTGTGGAAGTTGGCTTCTCGCCCTCGGTAGTCGTCTCCGTCGTTGTGGTAAACTCTGTCTCGGTCGACAGCGGCTCTTCCCTTAACGTTGTCTCAGTCGGGGAAATAACCTCAGTAGCAGATTCAGTCACTGAGCTCTCAAGCTTGCCGGTCGTGGGTTCTGCGGTTGAAGTATTCTCGATCGGAGTCTTCGTCACCGAAGGGATCTCATTCTCTGTATAGTTGCAAGTATTTCAGTCAATGAAATGCTCTCATTTGATGGGGATGCTGTAGACGAGTTCTCAGTGGTTGTGGCAGAGCCCACGTTTGATATAGTCTCACTCGACGAGGGAGTCTCCGTCGATGAAGATGTAGTCTTGGTAGCAAAGTACGTTGACGTGCCCTTAGGCAGCGAAGTATTCTCAGTTAAAGACGAAGTCTCCGTAGTAGACGTACCATCAGCTTTTGAGGTTCTCGGGGTACCACGCTCAGTCGACGTGGTCTCTTCGACCGAAGTGGTTTCTGCAGGCTCTACGGCCGTCTTTGTGGGCGAGGTATCTTCCGTAGCTGAGTTGCGCTCAGTGGGAGTGAGCGTGGGCTCGGGGGTAGGCGACGCCGAGCTCTCTTCATCCTCCTCATGTAAGGCGGTAGGACCGGCTGTCTCGGTTGAGACTGAACTCGCAGTGTTAGTTGTGCTCGCGATGCTGACCCCTGAACTAGTAGTCTCTGTATTGGAAGATGTCGTTGACAACTGCAAGGAAGAGGTCAACGTACTGCTTTTGAGAAGTGTACTGGCGGCTAGTAGACTGGATGTTGTCGGCTCAGGGGGATCTGAAGTTGTTGTGTCAGCGTTACTCGATCTTCAAGATATACTCATGGGCTCTGTCGTCTGTATACTGGACGAGATAGTAGACGACAACGCAGTCAAGCCTATGGAACTTGTCTGAATGATAATCACTGATGACGTACTTTGAACAACAACAGTCAATTCACCCAACGTTGACGACGATCCAACAGCACCTGATAATATGGTTAGTGAGTGTTTCCTCCGCGTCGGGATATAAGTGACGATCGTAGTACCAATACCAGTGTTGGATCCCCCTAGGTCGTCATTACTATCATCCTGCCTCAGCTTCAACCAGCCCCAGCGTCTGAGAGGGCCGGCCTCAGCGGCGGCGACAAGACATAAGCCGTGGAGTATTAGTATTATAGTCCGCATCGCGGTCGTGGTGTATGTATGTTAAGCGCTGTATGTGTAAGAGATGGGGTATCGTATGTTTTTGCTTGCAATGCCGGCGGTGATACTCAGACACAATCAACAAGAGCAAAATAGAGAGGAAAATAGATACGATGAAGATGTAGTTTGCCCGGCCCTAGAGGGCGGATGAGACGGGGAGGGAAGAGCACACAGCTCGCTTCAGGGTAGCGACGCTAGAAGCAAGAGACGAGGAACGATCGGAAAGACAGATGGTAGAGCAGATTGACCGGATCGTGATGGATGATGCCAAGGTAGACAGAAGAGTAGGTAGACAAGACAAACAATCACACGCCCCTTGGGATCAACAAAGGACAATAATGCCGCTCCGGGCAGCAGGACAAGCCATAGGAGGAAACGATTGGGGGGGAAAGGGCAAAAGGAAGGGCAAGACAAGACAACGAGCGAGTGAAGCTTGTTAGCAGGTGGTTTTGTTTGGTTTAACAAAATTCTGAGAGAAAGAGAGGAAGGGCGATAGATAGACTGGTACACAGCAGAAATACTCTATGCATACACCCACCCCTAGCAAGAAAGAAGCCGTGGGAATCCAAAAGATCGGAAGAGAATGAGTCCACATGCATTTCCCCATCCTCCAAACAGCACCAAAGCTTCACATTCCCTACTCACCCATCTCCCCTGGCGCGCGTCAAGTCAGGCGAGCTTCGCGCCGTGGCACATCATGCGGCCAGCAGCATCCCTCCCGCGCCGGGGTCCCCTCTGGTAACGTATCGACCGAGACCTAGCTACACTGCGCTTACTCCCATACGACTGGCTACGGCACCGCAGCAGCGGCACCTGCCATGAGGCAGCATCAAGCCACGCGAGATGAGTCCAGGGTTGTGAGCGTTTCTTGAGGTCCAATGACGCTCTGCTATAGCCCACGCCCTCTTGCACCCTACCTAACAAGGACCGGCTGTCATCTAGTGCCTTCCGGTTCCCCAGAGCCTCACGCCAAACTGCCTGTCCATGATTTGCTCTCCATCAGCCACCACTTCACCATTCCCTTGCCCTGCCGAAGCCCAAAACTCAAAGCGAAGCTAACCGCCAGCGACCTGTCGATTCCCATTGATGAAGTCGCTCCAATGCCAGGGGACCGTTTCCTCGGCAGGGATATTACCCTTCCAACAACACACCCGATTGGTTGGAGTGGAAAAACAAGAGATCTGGTGCTGGTTGCAGGTCGCGGCTCTGGAGGGTCGGCAGCCAATCATTTGTAGCAGCGGCATCCCGCATGCGGCAAGCCAGGGGTTTGACCGCTTGGTGGGCTGTGGAGGGGGGATACGTACCAAGGGGATGGCATGGGAGGGACGGGAGATGAGAATGACGACACACAAAAAGAAAAAAAAAAGCACGGCATATAAGACAAAGGGAGCTATTATGAAGCTTCAGTTTGTGACGCAGCAAAGGGAAGGCGATGATTTACATATTCAATTTGATAGCTCACTCGCTGAATGCTAGTAGGTCCTCTTAGGGTGCCATGCATCTGTATCCTCCATCCATGCCGACTCCTCTGTAACACTCAGTCAATGCTTCCTGTTTGTGATGTATGCTCACCTGAAGATCACAATCACGTCTCTAACTATGTGTGCCTTCCTATGCTGTAAACTCCCGTCCTCTATCCAAGCTCGGGCCCAGCCCATAGAAGAGAACTCTTGCTCCTCCTCCTCTTCAGGATCCAGCTGGACAAGCGTTATGCCCGCTGGAATAGAGGCCTCCCAGAGCAATTGACACCTCCAATGCTCTACACTGAAATCCTGAATCCAAGACCGTTCTATCCATCTCCATGCTATGAAACTCCTGCTCAAAAAACGACTCTCCTTGCTCGGTTTCAGCAAGCAAGAAAAGACGGCCTCTGCTGAAAGCTCCTCCTCCAACAGTCTCACAGCCTTCGGCGCCAGAACACCTCACTCATCTCACTCCAGAGACCTCTTCTTCACATCCTTCTCAACCACGGCAGCCAACGCCTCCGCCTCCTCAGTCGAAGGCGGTGTCGCGGTACTCCTAACTCCCCTATTTGAGTTCTCATTCAAATCTGCCCACCCACACTAAGCCTGCCATCAGAGTAAAAATTGTCGCAGGCCTTCTTTGTCGTTAGTTGCTGCAGTGGACACATTTTAGTCAGGTAATACACGAGTTGATGTAGAACGTAAAACGTCCGACTCTAACTCAACGCACCCTGCTCCCTCACCATCCTGCTGCTCCAGGCCCTCACACTCAGCGGCAGCAGCGGCCTTCAGCTGCGCGCTCACGGCATCTTGATCGCGGCCAGTTGTAGCGGGATGAACGAACCAAATGAACTGCAAGTGCGACATGACTAGCGTAGACGCAGGCTGTTGCACACAGATGTCGCGGAGGGCGCGGCTCTCCTCAAGGCTGCCGCGCTGGTGGACGCACCATCAGTGCTGGGCTCATCATCTATAGAGGCGACAGATGGCGAGCGGGCTCCAGACGGTGCCAGAGGTCGATGATGCTCACGAGCATGCGGACGAGTAACCACCACCTGCGGGTAGAGAGGCTTGGTGAGCGTGATGTCAAGGTCAGAGACAACCGGAGGGAGATCATCTTCGATTTGAGGAGTGGCTGTCGTGGCAGCCACACTCGTCGTGACCTGGGAGGGGTTGTCCTTGGGCGTTGGTGAGAGTATGACTGGGGTTTGGAAGAAAGCTAGGTTGTAACAGAGGTCATTGTCGTTGTCGGTGGTGCAGCTTCAGCACTGGTCCTGACATACTTGGTTGAAGATGGGAGTTTTTAGCCCAGTACTATAAGCTCATGATGACAGTTTGGAGCAAGCGGTCATGGGTGTGCGATGTGAAGCTATTGTCGTATTTCGGTGAATTGCCGTCATTTAGCTATGAGAATGGGTTTTGAATTTTGAAGAATACAATAAGAACCTCACAGGTTTGTTATAGGATAGTAACGGTCGCAAAAGTACCCGACATGGAAGACTCTCGCCAACTGACTTACAGAAAGTGCTGAATTGAGAAAGGATGAATAAAAAGCAAGCTCTGCAATTGCGACGAAAGCTGATAATAGCCTACCAAGTGGCTTTCACTGAACAATCATTTCATCTTATTCAACCAGGTGAGCGAGCAATTCATAGAAGGGTTTGCAGCAGTGACAAGGATGTGCGGCTGGCTTCCTGACTGAATGCGAAGCACCTGGTCAGGGGCATATACATGAAAAAACATACGCGTGCAAGCCCTGGTCGCAAATAACGCGATAGCGGCTCGGCATAAACTTTCGTGACAGAATGAATGGGCGATTCAATATGCTTCCATTGACCAATTATATATGAGAATGGGTTGTCTCCTCGCGATGTGGCTGTTGACATACAGGGAGACACACACACACACACACACACACACACACACGATTGAAGGGTCCCTTCGCCTTTGTAAGTTTGACGAATTTGTATGAGGTCTAAGTACTAATATAGGTAGCATTTACAGAGGTCAGTGGACCGAGGCTAGGAACTAACTACCATACTACCGGCATGACCTCTTCTTCAAGATATGCTCTGAGTGGGAACATTCATGATTGTTAAAGCGCAGCTCTCTTTCAGTGTCATCCAGATATGAGTAGCCAATCCTGGTCTCCTTGTTCTCATCGAGAAGTGTACATGAACATGTCCAAAATCATATATTCCCATATATACAGCCATACACCTAATGGTATCATCCGCAACCTTTACAGACTCTCCCTCCTCAACTCCCGCACGAGCTCCTCCTGCGTAAGTTGCCCCTTTGTCACCCACTTATCTGCCCCTTTGGGTATTAACTCGGCCAGCATCTCCATCTTATTTTCCGGATCCGCAAAGAAAATCATCTGCGGTAGCCTAGTCCACTTCTCCCTAATAATCAGATCCGTCTCAAATTCTTCCTCCATTCTCCTCAGATCCTCCCCGGTCGGCCAGAACCAAGTACACTCCCTCGTCATTCTCAGCTCCTCCAGCTTGACCCTCAACCGCTCCATCTCCTGATGCGGCACCATGTACCCGCCGACACGGATAAAGTAGGCAAACGTGCGGATCATATAGTGGTACATGATGTCGTGCGGCGACTTGGCCTCTTCGTGGATGTACTCGCCGTCCCAGCCGTCGAGGATCCAATCCATGAGGCGCACCATCTCCTTCCAGTCGCCGCAGCAGCCGAGAGCCATCATGTAGCGGAAGAGAGGGCGGCCCGTGACGTTATAGCGAAGGAGGCCTTTTGGTGGCCAGTCGTCTTCCTCGTAGAATTGCTCCATTTCATTGTTTTCTATGTCTTCAACAGCGGTCTGAGTATCCGGGCTCTCTCCCGTGGCTTCTTCCGCAGGAACTGGGTTGACCAGATCCCGGAAGGCTTCCCTCGCCAACCGATGCGCCCGCAAGATTTGGTTCTCGACCGGCGACTGGTAGGCGATAAACTGCCGTGGAGCGAGCTTTCCGTTTTCCACGACAAAGGTCGATAGCATTAGCGTCTTGCGCATCATTACGCAAAGCGCCTCAAAGGCGATCGGGTCGACACCCTTGCTGATGGTGGTTCTTTGATAAATCTCCAAGAATACGGTCAACGTCTCCAAGGGGTTGAACAGCGCGCCGAAGCGGCTGTACAGGACCTTGGGCCCGGCCAGGGCCTCCATGATGGTGTGCCATGGCTGTTTGTCCCCATAGGCGGACCGTTTGTTGTATGTCTGGAATGCCCTGGTGAGGGCAATGGCTTCCAGGATCGAGTAGCCCTTGGCAATTTGTCTCTCTAGCACTCTATCCTCGCCCGCAAGATGCGGATCGTTAATGACCATCTCGGCTGTTGTATCCTGGCTCGAAAGCCCATTCTTATTAGTTTCTAGTCGAACCTCTCCTGTTTTTCGCATATGGGTTCGGCACAACATGCGAATCCAGGCGTTGAAGATCGGAGGAGGCAGTCGAGCCAAGGTTTTCATGCTCTCTGCATCATGCCATTTCAGCCGATTCATCAATGGGTCAATGTAGGCTGCAAATGGGCTGTCGCGCAGGTAACGCAGAGCCTCCTGTTTCGAAGGAGCGTTCCGCACTAGGATTGCCAAACACTTGCCAGCAGGCCTGAGCTTGTCCTGAAGCATCATATCGTAGAGCTCGTCAGGTGTTGGAGGTGTGAGCCTAGCAATCTCAAACTTGCTGAGGTTGCCATCGTGGACGGGGAAAACCTCCTTGACATCACCTGGCCGGATAGCTGGATGATCTGACACCGGCCGAGCAAATAGCTTGTCAAACATCTCCGCATAGACTCGGAGATCAGGCCTGAGGCCCGGCTCGGGCGGGTTCAGGAAAACTATCCAGGCCTCCCTCGCGTTTCTTGTCGCCTTCACTTGGGCAGCCCACTCGACAAAGATATTGAAGCCAGCCCTGGAACCGTAGAAAAAGGGAGGAGAGAGGGCCCTTGACTGGATCGTGGGCGAGTCACCGAAGAGCGATCCGCCAAGCGCGCTAAGTGTCCGGTCGACAAACTCATCTGCGTAACCAGCTTCACGAACGAGAATACCAGCTTTGGAGCTTCTGCTGAGATCATCTTCTGGAGGCCGACGCTCATCCATCCCGTCTACAGCTCTCCGGTACGGCGGCCATGTCTTGGAGGCTCGTTCGACATTTCTCGCCTCACCCTTAGTTTTGCTCAAGGCAATGAGAACTTGCCGGATTGCACGATAACCATTCTGCATGATGACAAGGGGCGGTTCAGAAGAGGTTGCTAAGCGGAGTAGGTACCGTTGTGCGGCCCAGTTGTGCTCCATGTGAACAAGAGGGCGAATCCGCGCTGGCCAGGCAAAGTACTGAAGGGCCTTGTTCAAGACGACCGATCTAGCTTGTGCGCCCGTCATCGACCTGGATTGACTGTCAACAGGGATGGTTTGAATGAATTCGGCAGTCATATGGGCAAGCACAGGAAACACTGCCGGCCACTCTTCCCGAACATGCCATACTAGACGGTAAAGAAGCACGAGGAAGTGCCACCATGACATGGCTCGACCCTGTTCCTTATAGGCCGGATGGTTCATCTCATCCTCGGGACGTTCACGAAGGATATAGTTCTCCCTGATGTACTTCAGCAGTCCCATCAAGACGGCAGGCTCCTTGATCGTTTTGTCCTTGGCCAGCAAAAGCATTACGAGAAAGAAAGGCTTGCGGCATTCGCTCGCAAGGAATCTCTGGATCTTGAGGTCACCGCTCTGGGGACTCAAAATCCACACCCACTGTTTGATGTCAGCCTCGGTGATGCCAGTTGTCGCCTCGAGCTCAGCTACTCGGGCCTTCCACTCTTCTGTGGTGCCAAGGTAGGTTTCGATCTTCACAGCAACACCCCGACGACGAGCAAGGAGCGCGTGCCTTCTCAAGAATGCCTGCGTTGCAAGCACAGGAAGACGCAGAGACCTGTTAAGAGCTATGGCTCGAGCGAGGCGCCACTCGTGAGCTCTCCATTTTCGAGCGCGCCAACGGTATAGCATTCCGAGGACTTTGGGAGGCGAGTAAGCGGGGTAGTCATCGACGTACTCCCGATGCTTCTCGCCCTTGGGCGGCAATGGCCATTTGGTACCCAGAAGTTTTTCCGAGTACACAATCCACAGCTCCTCCTGTTGCTCCTCAAAGGTCATGTCGTGGAAACCTCTTGGCAGAGCTTTTTGCAGCTCAGGGTCCTGAGGATATTTCAGAACCGGAAACTCCGGAGTTCGGTTGCGAGGGTCAAGCTTCCTGGTTTCCTCGTCAATGTTCTCAAAAATATCCTGATCTTCCAGGTCCGCGAAGCCCCTCCCGCCGGGCACACCGACGCCTCGTTCATAAACCGTCTCACCATTAGAGGCATCAGGTGTCGAGGATTCTTCAAGGAACGGGTCTGGCCTTGGTTCATCCGATACTGGGGCAAAGATCTCGTCAATCTCTGGGTCTTGAGCCTTCCTCCACTGTTCTATCGTTTCCTTTTTCACGGCGAGGAGAAACCTCTCGTATGGCTCAAACTGCGGATCTTTTTGTGTCGCTTTCCGAAGAGCAGTAATCTGACGCTCTACCTTATATGTCAACAACAAATGTTATAACCGTTGACACACAGGATCACACTGACTGAAAAATCTGTTCTTCCTCTTCAGCGACTCAAGCTCCGTCCACGGGTTCGAGGGAGCCTTGCTCGTGTTCTCGCTCGAGTCACCGGGGTGGTCACTGCTGGCCTCTGGTTTGTCGCCCACATCGTGTCTTATTTGTGGAGCTTGTAACGCTGCTACTGACTGTTCTCCAGGCAAAGGGCCAGGCTTTGTCAGCTCTTTTGAGGCCGACCTTTCCCCTGCATCATGGCGCCGAAACGAAGTGGCCGAGATGGGACGGATTTGCGAGACTGATCGACCAACAAGGCGCTTGAGCAACACAGGTCAGCGTACGTATCTACGAGGCGACGACAGACACAAAGGCTAATCAAAGTGGCAGCAAGGACGAGGCATACCACCAACGGGAGAGGGGCTTTTCTCTCAGCCCGATTCAAGGCAGCAATTCCTGCTCGGAGCATTGGAACCAGCAGGCATACATCCTAGCCAACCATTGGATATGTGTGCTGTTCCAGCTGAAGTATTGTCAGGATTTCCGTTGCTGGAAATTGCTTGGGCGCTGCGATCAATGGCGCAGAATAGTCATTGAGCTTGCTTTGGCCGGTGACGTGCAACCTGAATTGGATTCGGGTTGGAGTTTTCGCATTCCCAGCGTTTCATGCCCCTCTACAATAAGACTGCCCCACCTGTACATCAGAGGTACATGCATTCCTATTGTGGTTGGAGCGAATGGCAAAGGTTCCAATTTTGTCACGAGCCAATTAGGGGTTAATACGCTAGGCAATATTTGGCTTAGCAGGGCCTGATATAACTTCTTGGCACCCATTTTCCGAAGGGGTCCATCGTTCTTCCATCTCCCAGCGAATCACTCAGCGACGAGCGAACCAGAGCGCGAGCACCCGACTTACAAAGCTGAGCTCATAGCTGTAACGAAGCCAACTTCCAGCGACCAACAACAACAGCACTTGGCCTTTCAGCGTGGCAGCTCTTCTCTGAATTTCGTGCCGTCAATTCTACAAATTTTTCAGACCAATCTTCTTTTTTTTTCAGTTTTACATCAGTCACAATGCCGGCCCATCTCAAGAGGAAGCGTCCCGCCAAGGAAGAGGACGAAGAGGTTCACGCGCGCCGCCCAGCACCTGCAGCCAGAGCCCCAGCAGTGACAGCCGCCCCAGAGGGTCCCTTGCGTCGCGCAACACGCGCAAGCTCAATTCCGCCTGTGCAAGCGCCCGCCGACCCCGAACCACGTCGCCGTCGCCGCAATATCGACGCCAACGCGCAAGTTCCCAAGTCTCCGCGCGGCAAAGAAAACATTCCTGAGCAGCCGCAGCCACAGCAGCCGCAGCAACCCCAGCTAAAGCCTGCCCGGGCGACCCGTGCTTGTCGTGCCCCTTCTCCTGTCTCCGTCTCCGCTTCCGCTGGCGGTAGCAGCCAAGCCCGGGCAGCCCCCAAACCCCGCCCGGCCCCCCGCGACAGCGATTCTTCGTCTTCGGCGCCCACACCGACCGCAACAAGCCGCTGGTCGTCGCAGCAGCGCGTGGCTGGCCCCTCCATGCTGCCACAACAGCAGCAGTCCGGCTCGGTGAGTCGCAGCACCCACATGTTCACGACGGCGCCGACAGCGCCCCCGAGCTCGGCTGCTGCTGCTGTTAACGGGGCCTCTGGAGGTCAGGCCAGCACCGCTGGCAGCGTTGAGGCTCGGTCCGACCGCAACATCGATAAGGTCGTGCTGGGCAACATATGCTTCCGCGCCTGGTACCCCTCATACTACGGAAAGGAGGTGCTCGGTGATCTTTCAGCCGGAGGAAAGGGCACCAAGAACAACAGCAGCAATACGAATGGGGCCAATGGGCACTCCGGATCGAAGAACAATGGTCCCAACGGCGGGAAGACACATGGCCGACGCGGCGCCGACAACTCTCAACCGATTCTGGACAGACTCTACGTCTGTCCATGCTGCTTCAAGTACTCGAAGGAACTGGTTGCTTGGTGGGAGCACGTTCAGATCTGCGAACGCAAAGGTTTCATCCCTGGCACCAAAATTTATACCCACCCGAAGGGCAAGCGCACCGTGTTGGTTCCCGCTGGTCCGGCCCCTAAGCAGGGCAGAGGCCGCCGCGCCGCTAATGCCTACCCAAAGCTGGTCGAGCAGGAAGTACACGACGAGGGAGAGTGGAGCGTGTGGGAGGTGGATGGCGAAGAGGATACCCTCTTCTGCCAGAACCTCTCCCTCTTCGCAAAACTCTTCCTCGACACGAAGTCAGTGTTCTTCAACGTCACCGACTTCAAGTACTACCTGCTCGTCTACACCCCGCCGCCGCGTCCCGCCAATCCCGACACTCCGAATGCCAGGCTCATCCAACCCCGCGGCCAGATTGTGGGCTTCTTCTCCAAGGAGAAACTCTCCTGGGACCAGAACAACCTTGCCTGCATCCTCATCTTCCCTCCCTGGCAGCGGAAGGGGCTGGGCTCCCTGTTAATGGGCATTTCG
>Ga0065720_1019690_pt1 | contig 21311 bp, 11 predicted proteins | sample Thericmetagenome_FD_59107 | JGI IMG/M metagenome (GOLD analysis project Ga0065720, IMG submission 59107) | Thermophilic microbial communities from the Joint Bioenergy Institute, California, USA of rice/straw/compost enrichment - eDNA_2 v2... | ecosystem: Engineered > Solid waste > Grass >...
GAGCGGCTGGTCACCCGCCCGGCCGACCCGACCGACAACGCCTCGCCGTCCGGGCTCTCGTCGCTGGCCGCGGCCCTGGTCAGCTACGCGGCGCTGACCGGGAACGTCGACTACCGGCGGACGGCGGAGCGGGCGCTGGAGACGGTGACCGCGCTGATGGCCCGCTACCCGCGCCACGCCGGGTACGCCTGCGCGGTCGCCGAGGCGATGCTGTCCGGGCCGTACGAGATCGCGATCGTGGAACCGAATGGCGCCTCCCGGCTGGCCGCGGTCGCCCGTCGGTACGCCCCACCCGGGGCGGTGGTGGTGGTCGGGCGGAGCGACCAGCCCGGCGTGCCCCTGCTCGCGTCCCGGCCCGCCGTGGACGGACAGGCCACCGCGTACGTGTGCCGCGGCTTCGTCTGCGACCGCCCGGTGACCACCGAGGAGGACCTGGTCGCCCGGCTTACCTCCGGCTAGGTGTCCTGGCCCACGGTTGGTGACCGGACTCGACGGTCAGCGATCCCGCCCCGCGGTGCGGCCGAGCCGATGACCACCCCGGCCGTGGTTTCCGCCAGCCGGCCGGCGCTACCGGCGTGGCGCTGACGTCGCCCGGCTCGCCCACGAGCGCGCGTTCGCGAGCAACGGCAAGGCGGGCGACTTCGCACCATCGAATCGCCGCAATCGCCAGCGAGAAAGCCGTGGTTGCCTGAATGGCCGACGCTCGTCGACCCATTCGATCGACTCGTAAATGGCTCAGCAGATGTCGCGAAAACCGCCCTCACCCTGAAAACGTCTTAGGCGCGATCAGTCGTGGACTGGATTGGTGGCGGACGCGTGATTCTCAGACTGACAGTTGTCGATCGGGCCACGGGGGATTCACTTGACGCCGAGGTTACTGCCCAGCCGAACAACAGTGTCGCGTCTCTTCTCGCCGTCCTCCCTTTCGCTGATGGAAACCGACCCTGCTATGTCGGCCGCCACCAACTTGACCCGAATACGACGATTGCCGATAGCCACATCGTGCACGGGTGCGTCATCTCGATCGGGGCACCCGGCGATGACCTCGTGGCCGACCACCACTCGCTCGGGGCGCTGCATGTCCGGTCCGGTCCGGACGCCGGCCTGACCGTGTGCCTGCCCGCGGGCACCCACACCATTGGCACTGCTCCAGACTGCGTGGTCCGGTTGACCGACCCGCATGTGCAACCGCACCACTCGAGCCTTGTCGTGGGTCCCGGTGTGGCGACCCTGCACAGCCACGCCGGGACATCCCCGCTGCACCCCGCCATGGCGGAGCGGAACATCAATCTCGCCGATGGGTCGACCGCCGAAATCGGGGCCAACGTCGTCGAATGGTTGCCGATCGTCGCTATCCCCGGTCAGCGAGACCGTACGCCCGACGGACGCCTCATCTTCGACCGCGCCTACGCACCCGCGCCCGGGATACGTCGCCTTCAGCTGTCGGTGCCCAATGAACCGACGACGACGCACAACTCCGGCGCGCTGTGGGCTTCGCTCCTGGTGCCCATGCTGCTGGCCGGCGCGGCCGCGCTTTTCTTCCGAAGCCCGGCGATGCTCCTCTTCGTCCTGCTTGGCCCACTGACCTTCCTGGCTTCCTTCTTCATCGAGCGCCGCCAGCGGAAGGCTCAGCGACGGGACTACGAGGGCAAGATGGCGGCCCTGCGGCGCCAGATCAAGGAGCACGTCGCGGACGAGGAGTCGAGGCGGCGGGCCTTGGCGCCGACGGCGCCTGCTCTTATGGCGGCGGCGGTCGGGGCGACGCGCGGCCTGTGGCCACGAAACCTCGACGATCCGGACGGACTCGTTCTCCGGCTCGGTACCGGGGACGAGCCGGCCTCCGTCGACATAACATCCCCGGACGCTCCGCCCGACCTGGTTCCCCCCGTACGGGACGTGCCTATCACGGTCGACCTCCGGAAAGTGGGCGTCCTCGGTGTCGTTGGTCCACCGTCCAAGGCCGACGGTCTGTTGCGCTGGCTGATCGTTCAACTCGCGGTCCTGCGCAGCCCGGACGGACTCCGGCTGGTCGTGCTGACCGACGTGACGTCGACCGAGCTGGCCTGGACGAGTTGGCTGCCGCACGTGGATGCCGGGGAAGGCGGCGATGTGCGGTGCTGGATCGGCAACACACCGGAGACACGGGCCGCTCGTCTGGGTGAGTTGCGAGAGTTGATCACCGCTCGCAAGGCCGAACTCACCGGCACTACCCAGGTCCGGTTCGACGAGGTGGTGGTGATCCTCCACGGCGCGCTCAGCCTGCGTGGTGCCCCGGGCATGCGCGACCTGCTCCTCGACGGCCCCTCGGTCGGCATTTACGTGATCGCCTGCGACATCGCCGACATCAACGAGTGTCGAGCCGTCTGTCGCATCGACGAGCACGGGGCCACCCTCCAGTTGGCCCGGGACGCCGACGTGCGGCCGCTCGAGGTCGAGCACATCAGCCTCGGCGCGGCCCAGCGGGTCGCGCGAGCGCTGGCTCCGATGCGGGACCGGTTGAGCCTGGCCGGGGCGCAGGCGGCCGTGCCCTTCCCGGTCCGACTGCTCGATCTGTTCGGCATCCGTTACCCCACCGTCGCCGATGTCCTCGCGCGCTGGAGTGGCCCCGCCGGGCCGAAGACGAACATCATTCTGGGGGCCGACGCCGCGGGAGTGGTCGCCGTGGATCTCGCCAAGGACGGCCCGCACGCGATGCTCGGCGGCGCCACCGGGGCGGGCAAGTCGCTGATGCTGCAGGCACTGGTCACCTCCCTGCTGCTCGCCAACCGGCCTGACGAGCTCAATCTGGTCCTCGTCGACTTCAAAGGTGGCAGTACCTTCAAGCCCTTTGAACGCTGCCCGCATGTCGTGGGGCTCATCCTCTCGACCGGCGAAACCCCGGCGGACGTGTTCGACGATGCGGCCGCGGCCCGCGTTCTTGCTTCCGTAGCGTCCGAGGTCCGGCGGCGGGAGTCCATCCTGGCCAGGTACGGCGGCGAGATCGACCGGTACTGGGAGGAGTGTCGCACGGACCCGACGTTGCCCCGGCTCCCGCGCCTGGTCATGATCTTCGACGAGTTCGCCCGAGTGCTGGAGACGTTTCCGGACTTCCTGAAGCAGCTCGTGAACGTGGCGGCCAAGGGGCGCTCGCTGGGCATGCATCTCATCCTGTCCACCCAGTCCCTGCAGGGGAAGCTGTCCGCGGAGCTGAAGAACAACATCGATCTCCGGATCACTTTGCGGCAGAACGAGGTCGCGGACAGCATCGAGGTCCTGGGGGTCCCGGACGCGGCGTTCATCCCGGGTCGCCTGCGGGGACGCGCGATCATCCTTCGGACGAAGGACGAGGCGAGGACCCCCCGACTGTTCCAGTCCGGATATGTGGGCGCGCCGCCTCCCGAGGAGGGCCCGCCACCGGTCCAGAGCCGTGTCGTTCCGTGGCAGGACATCGGCAAAGCCCGGCCGGAGTACCGCGTCGAAGCCCCCACCAACAAGCCTACGGACCTGGAGGCGGTGGTGGACGCGATCATCAAGGCCAGCCCACCGATCGAGCGCTTTCTTCCCCTGCGGCCGCCGCTACCGGCCACGCTCACGCTCGACGACCTGGACGAGCACCGCAAGGCCAGCGATCCCGTCGGGCTGGCCCCCTTCGGACTCATTGACGATCCGGCGGCCCAGGACCAGCCGCTGGCCGGCCTCGACCTGAACGGCAGCAACCGAATTCTGGTCGCCGGCGGTCCGCAGTCGGGACGGACGACGTTCGTCCGGACGCTCGTCGCCAGCCTCGTCAGGAAGTTCTCGCCTGACGATGTCCACATCTACATCCTGGAGCGGGATACCGCCTCGACTCTTTCGTCGTACGAACGGCTACCGCACTGCGGTGGGGTGTTCACGCCGCTCGAACCCGACCGCATCCGGCGGTTCGTCACCTGGCTCGACCATGAGACGCAGAGCCGGGCCGCCCGTTCCGTCGCGGCGGGCGGCGACGTGGGCCCCGCCATCGTGTTCATTATCGATGGATGGGAGCATTTCGAAAACCGGGCCGACCCGTCGGCGGTCGAGACCAGCCTGACGGGAATACTGAGGACCGTCATTGCCAACGGCCCGCCGGTCCGAGTTCACGTGGTCGCGGTCGCGGGTCAGGATGTCCTGAACGGCCGGCTGCCCACTTTGTACGCGACGCGTATCCTCCTGCCGTTCCCCAAAGAGGAGACACGCCGGCAGCACGTCGCCAGCGGGGTCATCACGCCGCCCCTGATCCCCGGGCGCGCCATCGAAGCCGTCACCGGGCGGCACGTCCAATTGGCGACGTCGGCGTACTCGGTCGATGAACTGGCCAACCTCTGGCCGGCGGCGGTCAACGGGCCTCGCCGCTTCTCCCCGATGCCGGTCGACGTGGCGTTCGAGCGCCTGCCCGTGCCGGCGAACGTGACTCCGGGATGGATTCCGCTCGGCGTCGGCGGCCCCGACGTCGAGGTGCTCGGGGTGGACCTCTTCGAGTCCGCGACCAATCTGCTGCTGGTGTCGGGCCCGTCGGGCTCCGGTCGGACGCACGCGCTGCTCACCGTGGCGGCCGGTTTGCGACGCATCGGTGTGGCGATGCTGGTCATCGCGCCGCCTCGCTCGCCCCTGCCGGAGCTGCTCCCGTCCGACGATTCCACCATCGTGATCGTGCGCGGAACCTCGGTCAAGGACGCCGACCTCCGGGCCCGGGCGAGCGTCTTCGCGGGCCGCCGGTTCGCCATCCTCGTCGATGACTGTGAACAGATCACGGTCGTTGCGAGTCAGCAGAACTACGTCGACGTACCGACGCTCCTGCACGAGACGACCGATCCGGCTGCCCTGGGCCAGCGAGCGCTGGTGATGGCGGGGGACGCGCTGCCCATCATCGCGGGCCAACGGCGGTCGCTGGCCCGCGTGGTGGAGGAGATGCTCGGCACCGGCGTCCGGATCCTGCTCAGCCCAGCCGACCAGCAGAGCTCCCGTCCGTTCGGCCTCAAGCTGGAGGCCGACCAGTTCTTCGTCGGCCCGCCCGGCCGCGGCTACCTGAACACCGGACGCGTCCCGGGCCTGGTCCAGCTGGCCAAGGCATCCCGCGCTTGACGAGCCTGGCTCCGCAGGCTCAACACAGCGCGTCGCGCAGGATGTGGTGGTTCTCGCGCAGGAACTGTTCGGCGCCCGCCGCGTAGGCCAGAACCTCGTCCTGCCACGCTCCGGCGTCATCAACCGTGACGACCCGGGTCGGTCCATCGACCAGCACAAGACCTTCGCCCGTCGAGATGTCGATCCGGCAGGTCAACGTGTCGCCGGCGCGCTCGACCGCGAAGAACACCGTGATGTCCACTTCCCGAGACGGGTCCTTGACTCGCAGGAGTTCCACCCAGGCCTCAAACGGGTAGACATCGCCCGTGCGGTGACCGACCTGGGACCACAGTTCTGGATTGCAGCGCCTCAGCTCGTCGGCTACGGAGGCGAATGTGTTTCTCAGCTGCTGCCAGCACTCCTGCCACACACTCGCTTCGGTCATTTTGGAATCCTGATCTCCGGCAGCAGAGCGTCGAGCAGCTCTTGCGTGAACGGATGCACCTTATCGGTGCCTCGCGTTGCCGCCCATTCCGGCAGCCTCGACATGTCCTTCGGCATGATCGTCACATGACCCGGCGGCGACGCGTCCCCAACGACCTGAAGCTCTCTTAGCTTCGAGACATCGATAGGCTGTACCTTGGTCCCTGGTTTGAATATCTCAGCCTCGAGGCTATCCCAGGCGGACAGACCTGTCGGGTCGCCACGCCCATCGGCAGTGACGGGACGCGGGGTGAAGTTCGTCGGCGTTCTGGAGCCACCGCGGTAAACGATCTTCGGGTCGCAGGCGGCCAGCCCGAGCGGGTCGATGAGGTGGAACGGGTTGGGGACATAGGCGTACGGATTGGGCCCGGCCGCCAGCCCGAGCGGGTCGGCGCTCAGGTAGGTGGCGGTGGCGGGGTCGTAGTAGCGCAGGACGTTGTAGTGCAGCCCTGACTCGGTGTCGTAGTACTGGCCCGGGAAGCGCAGGGGACAGGTGGGTCCCTGGTCCGCCCCGGTGGACGCCACCGTCGCTCCCCAGAGGCTGAACTGGTGCTGCCACACCACGCTGCCCGTGGCGTCCACGAGCTCCGTCGGCGCGCCGACGAGGTTGGCGACGATGCCGTAGAACTGCAGGTCGACGTCGGTCGCGTCGACCTGGGCGAGGGGGCGGCGCTGTTCGGCCTGGACCACGGGCGCGACGGTGCCCGGGGCACAGTCCCAGGTCGTCGACCGGCCGATGGCGGGCGCGTCGGCCCGGTCCGGCCACACGGTCTGGGCCTCCTCGGCCAGCACCGGACCGTCCCAGGTGAAGTCCACCTGCTCGACGATTCCGTGCCCGACGATGCGCTGCTTGGCGACCCGGCGGCCCAGCGGGTCGTAACAGTAGCGCCACCGCTGCCCGTCGGGAGTGACCAACCCGATCAGGCGATCGTCGTCATCCCACTCGTAGCGCCACGTACCCCGGCCGGTCGTGCTGTCCGGGACGGCGCGCTCGACCACCCGTCCCTGGCCGTCGTGGACCACGCGGACCCGGCCGGCCTGGACCACCCGACCATCGACCAGGTCACGGTCGCCCATGGCCTCGTCCGTGCCCGGCCAGGTCGCGTGATCCAGGTCGCCACTCGCCGCGTACCGGTAGCTTTCTGTCCACCCTGGACCCTGAACGGCGGTCACTCGGCCCAGCGGGTCCAGCGACAGCGTCCGCCGTCCGAACTTACGATGGTCGATTACATTGACCAGGCCATTGGGCTGGTAGCCGTACCGCCGGGCTGGCGCGGCGGTGGTGGGCGTCGCCGCGCCGTATTCCTGGGCCGTGAGGCGCCCGGCAGCGTCCCAGGTGAGCCTTTCGATGAAACCACCGTCGAGCTGGCGGCTCACGAGGCGACCGGCGGCGTCATAGGCGAACGTCATCGTATGGCCGGCCATGTGCAGCGCGATCGGGCGACCCGAGCCGTCGTACTCCCAGCGGCTCTCCACTCCCGACGGCGTGCGGCGGGCGACGCGCCGGCCCAGCAGGTCGTACGTGGAGGTGACCGTACGCCCGCCCCAGGTCTCCGCCACCACGCGGCCCACCGCGTCGCGCTCGAGCCGCAACTGCCCATTCGTGTTGCTCGCGGCGACCAACCGGCCCACCGGGTCGTAGGAGTACCGGGTCACCGCATCGCCGGTAATGGACTCCACCAGCTTGCCGCGGGCGTTCCATACGAACGTGGTGGTTTCGCCGAGCGCGTTGGTGCGCGCGATCATCTGTCCGGCCACGTCGTAGGCGTAGGTGGTGGTCCGTCCGTGGAAGTCCCGCTCGCGGACCAGGTTCCCGGCCGGGTCGTACTCGAAGGTCCACGTCAGGCCGGCGCTGTTGACGACCATGACCGGCCTGAGCTCGGTGTCGTACCGGAAGGTCAGCTGGCTGCCGTCCGGGCCGGTCCAGACCTCCGGAAGATCGAAGTGAGTAAACCTGACGCGGGTCGTGTTGCCGGCTGCGTCCACCTGCTCGACACAGTTGCCCTCGCCGTCGTAGTGCCATTCCTGGCGGGCACCGTCCGCAGTGACCAGGCTGGTCAACCGTCCCTCGGGCGTCCAGGTCAGGCGGATGACCCGACCGCTGGCGTCAGTGATCGTGGTGGGCCGGCCGAACGGGTCCCGTTCGTAGCGGGTGACCCCGCCGGTTGCGTCGACGACGGCGGTGGCCAGTCCGGCCGCGTCGGTCTCGATCCGGACGGTGTTGCCCAGGGCATCGGTCACCGAGACCAGATGACCCCGGCTGTCGTAGGCGTACTGGGTCCGTGCCCCCAAGGGGTCGGTGACTTCCACCAGGTTGCCCGGGTCGTCATAACGGTAGCGCCAGACCGCCCCTGACTCGTCCGTTATCGACACCGGCTGGCCCTGGCCGTTCACGGCGATCGTCACCCGGCCACCGTCCGGATACGTGATGCCCGTCAGGTGCCCCGCGTCGTCGTACTCGTACGCGGTGGTCCGTCCGAGCGGATCGGTGCGGGCCGTCACCCGGTCGTAGCGGTCCCACGCCGTGGTGTGCACTCCGCCGACCGGATCGATCTCCGCGACGACCTGGGCCGCGTCATTGATCCGGTAGGTCCGCTGGTGCCCCAGCGAGTCGGTGACCACCGTGGCGTCGTCGCCATAGGCGAAGGTCGCCGCGAGGCAGCCATCGGAGCCGGTCGCCGTGATACAGCGCCCACGCCCGTCGTACCCGTAGCGGTACGTCGTGCCGTTGCTGTCCTCCCAGGCGGTCAGGCGTCCGGAATGGTCGTACTCGTAGCGCAGCACGCGGCGCCCGCTGTCCCGTACCTCGACCAGCCGGTCACGATGGTCGTACCGATAGGTGGCGAGCGGGTGCTCGACGCCGGCCACGTCCCGCAGCCGGAGGCGGACGACCAGGCCGTCGGCCGAGTCCACCACGATGTGGTAGGCGGGGTGCACGATGTCGGTCACCGTGCCATCCTCCGACCGGCGCAGCTCGATGGTGTTCCCGTTGCGATCGCTGATCGCGATCAACGGGTGGACCGATGGCTCGTCCGGCAGGGAAGCCCCGAACCGGAGCACGATCCCCCGGCCTGGGACGCGGATCTCGTAGCCGCCCGACGGGGAGACCGACAGCGGCCACCGCGGGCCCTCCTCGGGCAGCACCGCCTCGCCTTCACCCGGCTTGGGGTAGACCAGCAGCATGCCGTCCTCGGCGGCGAAGAACACCCGGTGGGCCTCGACCTCCACGCGTTGGTCCAAGGTGGACGACCACGACGGGCCGAAGGAACGCCCGACCCGGTAGCCGGACAGGTGCGTCCGGACGAGCCGCACCGGCAGGACGCCAGCGAGATCGACGTCGGTCTGCGGTAGGACCACCTCGCCGGTCGCGACGTCGACCGGGTCACCGCGCAGCAACTTCCTGGTGAACTCCACCGCCCGGCCACGGACGTCGGCCAGGCCTTGGCGTATCGACGTCACGCCGGCGCGGGTACGACTCAACCCGGCGACGACCGTGCGCTGCGCACCGCTGGTGAGCCCGGACAGCCGGGCGGCCAGGCCGGCACCGGACAGCAACCGTGCGCCGGGAACGACGCCGGCCAGGTCGAGCGCCAGTTCACCGAACGAGGCTCGCCCTTGTCGGAAGCGCATGACCGTGGCGGTGGCGTTGACGCCACCAGCGACGACCGCGGCGCCGAGCAGCGTCCAGCCGACGGGCCCGGAGACGAACACTGCCGCGACGGCCGTCGTGGCCGTGACCACCCGGCACGTCTCGACGAAGTTGTCCCACGACCGGAACGGCGTCGTGACGAAGTCCCATGCCTTGCGGTACCACGGCTTGTTCTGGATACCGCTGTCACGAAGCGCGTTCTCGATCTCGCGCGCACACCGGTCCGCCGCCTCCTCGCGCAGCCGGGCGGCATCGAGGGCAATGCGCCGGGCGGCCTGCCTCTCCCGCTCGGCCTCCCGGGCCCGGGCCGCGGCGGCCCGGACCTGGGCCCTCGTGGCCTCATCCAGGCCCAGCGTCAACCCATCAATGACAAACGAGTTGAGACCAAGACCCGAACCGAGACCCAACTGCCGCTCGGCGGGGAGCAGCGCCCGGATCTGCCGCAGCGCCTGCTCGCGGTCGTGGTACGCGTTACGCCCACGCGCGAGCTGCGTGGCCGTGATCTCCTTGGCCTCGCGGAGCACCCGCTCGTAGGCGCTGAGCGCGTGGAAGCAGCCCTCATACGCAACGCGCAGCTTGTCCAGCTGGGGCGGCAGCTCCTGCAGCGTCTCCCGGAACTTCGGCGCGTAATCGCCACCGAGTTGCAACTCGCTGTCCCGGCTGGCGACCCCGCGCAGCAAGGCCACGTTGCGGGCTATTCGGTCGGCCTCCTCGCGGTGCCAGGAGGCCAGTGCCCGTGTCTGGTCGGGATCGCCTGGTGTCGGGTCCCGGTCGAGGTCGAGGACGTACCAGTCGGCCATCTACAGGGTCAGATTTGTTCGCGCAGGGCGCGGTCCATATCCTGAGCCGTGCGAACGACAGTGCGCAGGTACGCCGACATACCAGCCAGCGCCTCCGCCGCGTTCTTAACCGAATCGCTCAGCTGGCGGTAGCGTTCCTGGAATGCCGGAGCAGCGAGTTCGGTCCGGAACGCGCCATCCTGCAGGCTCTGGATCCGCCCGAGAAGCGCGGTGAGCTGTTGCAGGACGTCGTCCCGCACCCGGTCGATCTGGCTGGCCGCCTGCTCGATGTCGCCATACCTGATGGAGTGAGTCATCGTGTCATCTCCTTGAACGGTTGTCAGGAACGCCATTCCAGGGTGCCGGTGATGGCGTCAAAGAGGTCGAGCATGGGCTCGGCCAGGGCGATTTGCGGACTGCAGCAGGCAATGTTGAGGACCCCGCCCCCGTCAGGCAGCGGGATCAGCGTCTGCATCGTGACGCAGTCGACCGTTCCCCGACCGTCGACGTCGGCCGGCTCGACCCCGAGCACGCGGACGGCCCGGCCGGCCGCCAGATTGACGATCTCCACGCGGCGCCAGTACGGGCTCGCGGAGCTGGGGGAGACGGCCGTCAGCTGGGCGGCCATCCGCTCCACCGTGCGTTCATCCGGATCGTCGGGACCCTGGGTGTAGAAGGCCATGATGGTCGCGGTCAGGACGCCGTCGCTGACCGATCCATCAACGGTCGTCGCCAGGAAGACGGCCCCGGCCCGTTCCGCCCGCCGGGCCAGATCGCGGATCAGCCGCACCGCGAGGCCACGGTAGGGAGCCAGGGCCGGATTGGCCGCGACCTGGGCCGCCACGAGTCGTGGCACATCGCCGGTCCGGGTCGCCCGCCAGATGTCCAACTCGACCCACGACTCGGGGAGGCGTACCGCGAATCCTCGGGGTCGCACCGTGACCGGAGCGCTCACCGGTCACCCCACAGGGCATCGGCCAGGCCCAGGTCCATCGCGCCCGTCCCCTCGACCAGGCTGCGCATGAGGTACGACCCGCGGTCGAGGAGATCGATCATGCGGGCGCGGTTGTCCGACGATTCACGGACGAACTTCTCCAAGGCCGCCTCGACGCGTGGCGAACCGGTCACGTCGGCGGCCCCGGCGAAGCGGGTTTCCAGGCTGAGCAGATTGCTACGGATCTGGTCGAGATCGCTGCGGACTCGATCCACGGCCGACCGGTTGACACTGAATAGCTCAGCCACGGCAATTGCTCTCCACCCGGGATGTAAAGCGTTATTACGCTAACGGAGCGCCGCGTCGAAAACAAGGCGCCATCGTTCGGAATGGTCCCTAACTTGTTCGCGACCGGTTGGCTGAGGGGTGGTCGACCGAAAGGCCGGATTGTGTGCCCGGACATTGTGCACGCTCGGCCGTCTGGACCACGCGGACCCGGCCATCTAGTGTCTGAAGGTCGAGGAGCGCACCGGGAGCAGTCCGTTCATGACGTTTGATGAGCGCCGTTATGAGCGCGAGGTGATCCGGCCGCTGCGTTCGAGTGGTGGTCGCATCACCATAGACCGGCGAAAGTTATATGCGATTGAGCCGGGCATGACGGGCGCCGAGATCCGGGAGCGCATCGAACAAGTTCGGGCATACTGGCGCACGACCGCGGCGGGCAGCATTCCTTGGCTGAGGGAACAGGCGCAGCGACTGCTCGCTGAAGACGAACGGCTTCGCCAATCGGCCGGCGACGCCATGTACGAACCGAGCTGGTGGCAGGCTGAGGCCCCCCAGCAGGCCGAGCCTGGGCGGTCGGAGGATGACGAGCTCGCGAAATTCGGTGAGCGGCTGGCCCGCCATGTGGCCCAACTGGTCGATGCCGGGGCCGTCCGTGAGGCCGAGCGGCTCCTGGAGGCCGTCGCCGCCCGCGTCCCGGACCAGTCGGTCCTCGCCGAACCGCAGTCACTGGTGCGCGCGCGGCTCGTCGAGTTCGACGACCTCATGCGGCGAGCGGACGTCGCGGCGGCCGAGCAACGCGAGGACGAGGCCGAGGCCCTTCTCGTCCGAGCCAGCACCATCGTGGCCGACGATCCCGAGCCGAGCCGGCGGATCGCCAACCTGCCGCTCGCGCCACCCGCCGGATTCAGTGCTATCGATCAGCCGACGGCCATTCGACTCACCTGGCAGCCGCCGCCGTTCAGCGCGAAGGGGATCGTCTACCGGCTCGTGCGCGCGGAGGCCCCGGTCGCCGGTGCCGACGACGGCGTCCTGCTCGCCGAATCGACGGATACTGAATTCGTCGATACCCAGCCCCCCATGGGCGTCGAGACGCACTACGCCGTGTTCGCCCGGCGCAACCCGACCGCTCCGTGGTCGCGGCCCGCTCGGGCCAGCGCGACCCTGACGCCGACGGTGACCGGCCTGTCGCTGGTCAACAGAGAGGGATCGATATCGGCGACCTGGCGGACCCATCCCCTGGTGACCGAGGTTCGGGTCCGCCGCTCGGTCGGGTCCCCGCCGGCGACGGAGACCGATGGCGTCGAAGTACCGGCGACGTCCATCGGCTTCCTGGATTCCATGCCGGCGACGACGGAGGACATCTACTACAGCTTCGTGGTCTGCTACCGCGATGCGAGCGGCAACGAGCGCCGCTCGCCGATGACGGTGGTGCTGGCGCCAACCCCACTGCCGACGAGCGCGGTGCAGGACGTCCGCGCCGAAGTGCTCACCGCCACCGGCGGGCACATGCGGGTGAGGTTGTCCTGGCGGACAGTGACCAGCGGCAAGGTGGTCGTGCGGTGCGGTGAGCAACTGCCGCCCTGGGCCGCGGAGTACCCCCAGCCGGTGAGCGCGATCGAGGCCTTCGGCCACGAGGTGGACGGGACACGCACCGAGGACAACGGGCGCACGATTTTCGAGTGCGAGCTTCCGGTCGGTGCCTGGATCTGTGTTCCGGTCGTCATCGGTGGAGACATTGGCCTGCCGAGCCAACCGGTTCAGGTCGCCTGGGTGCCGCCGGTAACCCAGCTCTCCGCCATCACCAACGGCAACAAGGTCCGCCTGTCCTGGGTGTGGCCGTCGGTCACCCGGCTGGCCGAAGTGACGTGGGACCCCGCCGTCGGCATACGCACGACCACCAGGCTGACCTACAACCAGTACGCGAGCGGACTTGTGTACGAGGTCGGCCCCGGCGGCGCCACCGTGACCGTCGAAGCGGTGCTGGTCGGCCCGCTCGCCGAAACGAGGTCCGAGCCTCGATCGATAGTCGTCGCTCAACCAGCGGGCACCTTCCGGTACCGGTTCATCCCGCCCCTCCGTGACGTGGCGACCTACGGACGGGCCCCCAAACGCCTCCGAGACGCCCTCGCTGGCCTACGCACCGTGCGCGAGCTCCGGGACCGGATCAGCTCCGGGATGTGGCAGGTCGAGGTGGTCGTCGACACCAACGACACCGTCGACCTCGTGGTGGTCGCCGGAATGAACCTGACCATCCCGCTACGAGCAGACGAGGGTGAACTGGTCTGCGCGTTCCAGCACGAGAAGTTCGTCGCTGGTGAGCCGAGGCGGCTGCCGTTCACTATCCCGGAGCATCTGCGCGAGGCCCACTGGCTGGTCTGCTTCGCGCGCGGAAGCGGCCCCTTACGTGCTGAGCACCCTCCGGTCGAGAACATGAAGTTGCGTTAGGAGCGCTCTTGAGCCGCGTCGTCTGCCCCTACTGTTATCACAAGATCAACGGGTGGCGCTTGAGCTATGTGTGCACCGGACGGGGGTCACCCGGTCGTGCCGGCTGCCAGCCCGCCCGCGACCCGGTGCGCGAGAACGAGGCGGGCTACACCGGTGAGTCCATGTACGTCTTCCACCCCTCGCCCTACCTGCCGATCGCGCCCCGGACGGGCACCTGCGACCGCTGCGGGGCCCGGAGCGCGCAGCGGGCCTGCCCGGTCTGCCACTCGCCGCTGAGCGCCGACTTCGGCCGCACCCGCAGCCCACTCATCGCTTTCCTCGGCGCCACCGGGACCGGGAAGACCGTGTTCCTCACGGTCCTCACGCTGGAAGCGGCGACCAACATTCGCCGGAGGTTCGACGCCGCGGTCGAGATCATCTCGGCGGCCGGCACGATGAACATCGAGCAGGTCCTGAACGGCGGCCTGTTCCAGGCGACCCCGCGAGCGGTGGATGGTCGGGTGGCCCCGGTTGTGGTGGAGTGGCGGCACCGGGCACGAGGTGTCCGCCGCCTGTTCGGCAAGTTCACCACGACGTACCTGTCGTTCCTCGACACGGCGGGCGAGGATCTGCAGACCCACGATCGCGTCCGCGAGTTGCGTTACCTGGCGGCGGCTGACGCGTACGTGCTGCTGCTGGACCCGTTCATGATTCCCAATGCCCGGCAGCAGATCCAGCTACCGAGTGCGGCGGTGAAGGCCACCGAGCCGACGCTCGCGGTGGTCCAGCGGGTGACCCGTGTGCTACGCGAAGCGCCCGACGCCACTCTCGCCGACCGGATCGGGATCAAGTTCCAGAACGAGGAGGTCATCAAGAAGCCGGTGGCCGTGGCTTTCGCCAAGATGGATGCGTTCTTCGATCTGCTCGGTCCGGACCACCCCATCCGTCAGGCTCCGCGTCCTGGCCGGTACTACGACGAGGTGGCCGGCCAGCAGACCCACCGCTTCGTGCAGTCCCTCCTGCACGCCTGGGGTGGTGACGAGATCGACGGCTGGCTGCGCAACTACTACCAACGGTTCCGCTACTTCGCGGTGTCGGCGCTCGGCCGCCCGCCGGACTACACCCGCGATCCGACCGCACAACCCATCGACCCCCGCGGCATCGCGCCCTTTCGGGTCGACGAGCCGCTCCTGTGGCTCATGAGCGAGTTCGGCCTCATACCGAAACGGACCCGGCCATGACCGGCCCACTGGAAAGCCTCATCTACACCGACTGCCGGGAGAACCAGGGCCTCAACCCCAGTCCCGGCTTCGGTTTCCAAGCGGCGTCGCCCGGCGCCGACCGCGTAGCCCAGAACGTGGTGCAGAACAACCTCCTCTACGAGGCGCCGGAGCCGTGGACGCTGCAGTCGCGGCCGGTCGACGAGTATCCGCCGTCGCTCGCCCACTTCTACGCGGACGGCTGGTACGCCACGGCAGCCGGCATCTACCTGGGCCGGGAGGCATCCGGGACGAGGGAGGGCAACCATCTCACCCACGCCGTGCTCACCACCGACCCGACCGCCTACGGGCTGTATCGCGCGGCCCAACTGTTCGGCGCCTCGTTCTGGGCTACGCAACCGGCGCCGACGACTCGCCTGCCGCGGATCGAGGCCGGCTGGGAGCCGGGGCCGTACAGCGTCGACCGGGTTCAGGCCTTCGTCAACGCAGCCCCGAACGGCGAGGCCATGCTCACCAGCCTGGTCTCGGCGGCGCAACGGCTCGTGGCCAACCCGTACGGCCAACGGATACTGTTCGTCGCGACCGAGATCGAGCCGGTCATCCAGTGGATCGTGGCGACCACGCTCCTGCTGCCGCGCCTCGACGCGGCGCGCATGTCTTTCCGCGTCTTCACGCCCAAGCCCGAGGCCTGCAAGCATCTCATCGTCGCGGTCCACCCCGGGTTCGGGACCTTCGACGTCAGCGTCCAGCGCAATCGTGGATTCGCCGTCTTCGATCTTGTGAACCACGAGTTCACCCCGGTGGAACCGACGCCCAACGCCCGCCGGTGGGCGGCCCACTTCTGCCGCGACGATCCCTACGACGCCATGGACATGGTCGAGGTCGCGGCGACCACGACGCTGGCCGATGACGACGCGTACATCGTGGCCCGCTACATCCTGGTGCCGGACACGCCCGACGAGCGTGAGGCGGGCGTGATCGCGCGCTGGCTCCGGCAGACACCGAGTACTCTCTTGGCCGACCGCCGGCCGGGCCTGGTCACGGTCCTGACCCAGAATGGGCAGACGTGGCCGTACGACGTCCTGGTCGACCTCGATGCGGTCGCGGTCTCGGGGGAGATGCCACCGGACGTCAGCGCTCGGGTGCGCCTGACCCTGATTCGTTCCCATCTCGAACTGACCCGTCAGGGGAATGACCGTCCGTTCGAGCTGCACGACCTCCCGCCCGGCGTCTGGCAGCCTCACCATCAAGCGGAGGCTGAGCAGGAACTGGCGCACATCCTGGAGTCGGATCCGGTTCCGGCGACGGTTGATCAGGTGCTACGGGCCGCCCGGCGACTGCGCCTGCAGATCGGTGTCAATGCGATGCCGACCGCGGCCGATGCCCTGGCCGACCACTGGGCCCGGCACCCCGACGCTGATTACGATCCCCAGTCCTGGCCGGACCCGGCCGCCGGGCAGCTCGTCGACCTCCGGCATCAGAAGCTCAGCCACTTGGCGGCCGACCCGGCCACCCGCTATTGGGTGGGCGACAACTGGTGGCGCCAGTACCTGCCCAGCATCGACACCATCTCCGGACCACTCGAGGAGGTGGTGGTGGCGACCGCCATGGCCGAGGCCGATGATGAGCAGCGGGCGCAGCTCGTTGCCCGGTTCCTCAGCGCCCGGGGCGTACCGCTCACGCCATACGCCGCGACGGTCGTGTCCGCGCTGTGGGAGCGCACACCGGCCCACCTGAGCGAGCTGCCTCAGATCCTCGCTGTGTGTCTACCGGGCTCCACCGTCAACCAAGCGGTGTTCGCGGAATTCCTTAGCCAGTTGACCGGCCAGGCTCCGCTGAAAGATCCCGATGTGCACCTCGCCTACAGCCTCATCGAGCACGGGTTGATGCAGGTTGACCCGGCTCTCGACAGGTTGTTTCGGGATATCGCGGTGGTACGCAACCTGTCCGAGCTGTTCCTGCACCGGCGGCAACCGCCGATCGCCGAGGTCGTGGCACAGCTGCAGGCGATTCCGGAGCGCGTCATCGCCTACATGAGTGGTCATCTGACTCAGGCCATGCTGGTGACGGCCGACCCGGAGGAAGCGCGGGCGCTGATGACGGCGGCCGCTCCGGCCGCCAAGGACTACCTGAGGCAGCTCATCGCCGCGGTCGAGCAAGGATCGGTCTCCCACGTGGTGACCGCGTTCGTCCTCTCGCGTCGCAATGTACTCGGTGAGCGGGCGACATCGGCGGTGCTGAGTGCGGTCGACCGCTGGGCGGAGCGCGCCACCGAACCCCAGGTGCGGTACGTGCATGTGGCCCTCCGGGACATCAGCGCGGCGGACGCCGACGCTTGGGCCGCCCGATTCAAGCCCCGGCGCAGACGTCTCCCGCTCCGCTGGAAGCCTCTCCGGAGGAAGTGACAGCTGGATGGAGTGGTCTCACCTTGCCGCCATCGTCGGCTATCTGATCGCGTGCTACGTGCTGCTCATCTTCGTGACGGTCCCGCTCAGCGTCGTCGCGGTCGCGCTGGGCATCCTGTGCGCGATCGTCGTGGCGCTGTACCAGATTGGCGTTGTATCGTTCGGCCGGCACGCCGGCCCCATCAGCACTCCTCGCGCGGTGGCCGACCGGCCGTTGAGCCGTCGGCGCCAGATGCGATTCGTCCGACGTGATCGAGCTTGGCCAATCTTTGTGGCCTCCCAGGTGTGGCTGGACGTCGGTGCCGTCGGGGAGCGGTGTGTGGCCGCCATCGAGGCGCTGATCACGGGTCTGGTCGCGTGGGTGGTCCGAACGTTCCACCGTGTTGCCGGGACCAAGCGGTCGAAGCGCCACATCGCCTGGGCCTGGCCGGTCCTGCTGCCGCTGGGGATGTTCGCCCTGGGATTCGGCGCCGGCGTCATCATGACGTGGCTGCTGTACGTCCTGGTCGCGGCCATGGCCTGGCTGGCGACGCAACTGCTGGTGGTGGTCGCGTCCACCGCGATGCGACTCACGGACTGGATCTGGCAGCGGATGTACCGCGCCAGCGGCTCGTGCCCGATCTGCTACCAGGTCACCAGCACACCGGCCTTCCAGTGCAACGGAAACCACCATCCGAACGACGTCCGGACGCCGGAACGGTACGACCTTCACTTCGACCTGCGGCCGGGCCAGCTTGGGGTGTTGTGGCGTACCTGTGAATGCGGGGCGCTGCTGCCCACGATGGTTCAACGGGCGGCCGGTCAGCTGCAACCGTTCTGCCCGACGTGCCGGGCGCCGATGCATCGCGGGGCGGGCTCCGCGACGGATGTCCGTATCCCCGTCTTCGGAGCCCCTTCGGTCGGAAAGACCCACCTCGTGATGGCTGGCATGGTCTCCCTCGTCCAAGTCGCGGCAGCCCACCAGGTCCCGGCGGAACCCGCCGATGACTACAGCCGGGGACAGTTCGAGAACTACCGGCAGGTCGTCGACGGGGCCCGGGCGGTCGCGAAGACGCCCGACCGACCTCCGATCGCGTCGACACTACGCATCGGCTCGCCGAGTGAGCTCAGCTGGTGGGCCCGGGCGAGGCGCAGCCGACAGGTGCTCGTGCACGTATTCGACGCTGGCGGGGAGCCCTTCGTCAGCCCATCCCGCCCGAAGTACTGGTATCTCGACCTCGCCCGGACTCTCGTCCTTGTGCTGGATCCCTTCTCGTTGGCGACCATCCGCGAGGTCTACGCGGCCGGATTCCCAGCGATCTTCGAGCGCGCCAACGCATCGAGCTATGACCCGAGGACGGTCTATCGGGCCACGGTGAGTCAACTACGGCACAACGGAGTGCTGATGAAGCGGAAACGCCTGGCCTTCGTGGTCTCCAAGGCGGATCTGCTGGCCCAGCTGCCGGGCCAGGCCGGCATCGGAACCGACTCGACGTCCATCCGGGCCTGGCTGTGCCAGCAAGGCCTGGACGACCTGTTGACCGCGGTGGAGCAGGACTTCGGCGAGGTTCGCTATTTCCTCGTATCGGCGCTGGCGGCGTCGTCGACCGACACCGCCACGAACCTCGCCCCGGGCAGTGCGCTCGCGCCGTTCCTCTGGTTGCTGAGCACCGAACATATCGATCTTGGACTACCTACTCGCCCCGCGAGCGTGGTCTGATGTCTCGGCCAACGCTTCCTCCCTCCTACGTCGGCGGCCGGATCGCCATCTTCCTCGCCACCCTCGCCGCGCTGGCCATCCTGGGCCGGGTGGCGGTCAGCCTGGGCGCGGTGGGGTTTGTCGTGGAGGTTGGGTCCAGACTCGCCTGGAGCGCGAAGGATCTTCTGTGGCCGTGGTGACACCGTCGGTTTCTCAACCGCACTGACGGCCAGATACTGACCGAAACCCCGCGCTCTCCCATCCCCCCTGGCATCCCGCCGGGTGGCCACCGACACGCCGATGAGCGGACGGCCGCGTCGTGGACGGGCATACGCAGAGATCGGATCCCGGCGGCCGCCGGTGGCTCACAGTCGGAGCCGCGGGCGCGCCCCCCTGTGGCTTCGCTCGTTGTGCACGGTGACCCGTACCCCATCGCGCGGGCAGAGGGGGAGTCATGGCTGGCCTCGCCGCGGCGCTCAACGCGCCGTCATCCATTGACGCGATTGCCTGGGCTCTCGCCGCACGGGGCCCCGACGGGGCCGTGTGCCGGCTGACCGGGCCGAACGGCGTGTGCCTCGACCTCGCCGTGCGGGCCGCGATGCCGGCGATCACGAAGGTCGTCGCTGCCTCGGCTGAACCGGCCGCCCGGGATGACGCGCTCGTGTCCGACGACTCGGCCGCCCCGGACGGGTCATCGGGGGAGGGCGCGCCGGGCGAGGGCGAGGCAGACAACAAGGCCGAACGGCCGGTAGCCGCCATCATCGTCGATGGCGTCGCCTCCGTCACCGCCCTCGACCGCGGCTACCTCGAGCGCGGTCCCGCCGGTCTCGTCGACGGTGGCGAGCATCCCTACGCCGTGATCCTCGCGGATGCTGAGCGCGGCGAGCTGGTGCTTGCCCGCAACGGGGCCGGGCCCACCCTCTACTACGCCCGGCTCGACGACGGCTGGGTCGTCGCCTCCGAACCCCGGGCGCTCATCCACGCTGGCGTCGCGCCCGAGCCCGACGTCGGCGTCATTCGCCGATTCGTCAAGTCGGGTACCTGCGACGACTCGGACCGTACCTTCTTCGCCAAGATTCGCCGTCTGCTGCCGGGCGAGGCGATTGTGCTGAGCACGGCGGTCTCCGGGCCGGTGCGCCATCCGGTCCAGTACACGCCGCCGGCCCCGCCCGCCGTGGACGAGGCGATCTGGCGGTCCGGGGCGGGCGAGCGCGTCGGCGTGCTGATGACGCCTGGTGTCGCCGGGGCCGCGGTGCTCGGCGCCGCCTTGCACCAACCGAGCCGGTCTGCCCCGTTGCCGGTCTTCACCGCCACCATGCCCGACCTGGCCGGGCCGGCCGCGCACGTGCCCAACGTCCTGCTGGGGCTCCCGCCCAGCGCCGTCCGGCACACCCCGGTGGCCGTCCGCCTGGATCTGTCCACACTGGACGCATTCCTGGCCGACCTCGGCGAGCCGGTGCCGGACCTCGGCGTCTATCTGCTGTGGACGGTGGCGCGGGAGCTCTCGGGTGGCATCGGCACGCTGGTCGACGCCACCCCCGGCACGCTGGCGGCGCGGGAACGGATCGCCGACCGGATGCTGTCGCACTACGGTGTCGCGGTGCCGGCGCCGCTGCGGGGCGTGGACGCCGATGAGGAGACGCTGGCCGCCATCCTGCGCCGCGTGCTGCCCCCTCAGGTGGCCCGACTGGCGCACCACGACTCCGCCGCCCTGCCGACCAGTGCCCAGGTCGTGCTCGCCCTCCGCGACGAGGTGGCCGCGGCACTGGTACCGCCGCGGCCGTGGTCGGACGCCAGCGCGAGCGTCACGGCCCTGCGCCGGCTGCAGGCCGGCGAGAACGTCGACGCGGACGCGTTGCTGCGCGCGTTCCTGGTGGAGCGCTGGCTCGCCGGTCTCGGACCGCAGGTGCGGCTGCCCGACCCGGCGCTCGTCCGGCCCACGACCGAGGTGCCCGAGCTTCCGGTGCGCGAGCCCGACGACGTCGTCGTCGACGGCGGGGTCTGGCGACGCACGCTCGTGCGCACCGCCCCGATCACGGCCGGCGACCCGCTGCTGGCCAACGCGGCCTTCTACGTCACGAATCTCCTGACCGCCCGCAGCGACCTGCCGCTGGGACCCTGGTTCGTCGTCATCTCCGGCAAGGCGGTGGCGGTGAGCCAGAACCGGGTCGAGCCCGTGGACACGCTGCGCCCGGGCCGGCTCGCCACCCTCCTGGCCTGGCTGGCCCGTCACCGCGGACCACACCTGGCCTCGCCGGCCGCCGTGCGGGTCGCCATAGACCACTGTGGACTATGGTCGATCGTCGGGGCCGTCTTGTTCGGACGCCCGCTGCCGGACGCGGCCGCGAACTACCCACCGCGCCCGGGAGCGGTGGCGCCCGCCGATGCGGCGG
>Ga0065720_1019693_pt1 | contig 21303 bp, 15 predicted proteins | sample Thericmetagenome_FD_59107 | JGI IMG/M metagenome (GOLD analysis project Ga0065720, IMG submission 59107) | Thermophilic microbial communities from the Joint Bioenergy Institute, California, USA of rice/straw/compost enrichment - eDNA_2 v2... | ecosystem: Engineered > Solid waste > Grass >...
GCCGAGCTGGTGCTCATCGTGATGAAAATCCGATCCACCCGTCATGAAGAGCCGGTATTTTGCGGCAAGCTTCTTGTACTTTTCGTTTTCTTCCGGACCATGGTTGCGGTGCCACACTTCAATGCCGTCGAAATTGTGTCGTTCCAGAAGCTCCTCGACCAGCTCGTCATCCAGATAAACGGGGTGGGCAAGCACAGCCTTGCCTCCGGCCCGATGTATCAGATCGATGCCTTCCTGCGGAGAAAGCGTCCGCTTGTCCACGGCGCAGGGCTTGCCGTCCGCCAAATATTCGTCGAACACCGTTTGAACATCGGAGACATATCCTTTCTTCACCACCGCTTTCGCGATGTGGGGCCTGCCGATGACGCCGCCCTTGCTGAATTCCAGCACATCTTCCATGGAAATCGGCATCCCCAATTCGGCAAATTTCGCGATAATGAGCTCGGCCCGATTTTCGCGGAATTTGCGCATGTTCGACAGCAATTCGTGCAGCTCTCCCCGCTTCCGGATATGGTAACCGAGAATGTCTATCGTTTTGCCGTTATACTTCGTGCTTAGCTCGACTCCGGCAATGACCCGGACGCCGAGCTCCTCTCCCGTCCGCTCGGCTTCCGCGATGCCGTCCAGCGTATCATGGTCGGTAATGGCGATGGTCTGCAAACCCAGCGCACGGGCTTTGCGCACGAGGTCGGACGGCGAATATTCACCGTCAGAAGCCGTTGTGTGCGCATGCAAATCAAAATAACCGAGATCACTGATCTTCACAAAAACCAACTCCGCAAAAGAGTTTGATTACTGCCCCACCGCATAAAACTTAAAGCCCAGACGCTCCATTTCCGGACGTTTGTAGATGTTGCGCAGGTCGAAGAAATACGGCTCCTTGAGCTCCCTTCTGACCCGGTCCAGATCGAGATTGCGGAATTGGTTCCATTCTGTGATGATCACGACCGCATCGGCGCCTTGCACGGCCTCGTACTCGTCGCCGCAAAACACGATTCTGTCCGCGATGAAAGCCAGACTGCGCCTCGCTTCCTCCATCGCCACCGGATCGTACACCCGGAAGGACGCGCCCCGCCGGGCCAGCTCGTCCATGATCGCAACCGACGGCGCCTCCCGCATGTCATCGGTGTTCGGCTTGAACGAAAGACCGAGAACCGCCAGGGTCTTCCCTTCCACGCCACCCATCGCTCTGTCGATTTTTTCCGCCATTAATTTTTTCTGTCTCTCGTTGGCCGCGATCGTCTGCTCGACCAGGCTGAGCGGAGAACCGAACTCTCGGGCGGAGTGGGCAAACGCCATAGTATCCTTCGGAAAACAGCTTCCGCCGTAGCCCGGCCCGGGATGAAGAAACTTTGCGCCAATTCGCCCGTCGCGCCCCATCGCCCTGGCCACATCCTGCACGTTGGCCCCAACCTTTTCGCACAGGTTGGCGACCTCGTTGATAAATGTGATTTTCATCGCCAGAAAAGCGTTGGAGGCATATTTAATCATCTCTGCCGTCTCGATATTCGTCTCGATGAACGGCGTTTCGTTCAGATACAGCACGTTGTAGACGCTCTTCATTATACGGCTGGCCCGCTCCGATTCGGTGCCGATCACGACGCGGTCGGGATGGGTGAAATCGTACACGGCCGAACCTTCGCGCAAGAATTCGGGATTGGACACCACATCAAACTCGATATCCGCACCGCGCTTATCCAACTCCTCCCGCACCCAGGCTTTGACGCGCTGTCCCGTGCCGATGGGCACCGTGCTCTTGTTTACGATCACCTTGTATCCGTTCATGCAGCGGGCAATATCTCTGGCCGCGGCCTCGACATAACTCAGGTCGGCGCTGCCGTCAGCGGACTGCGGCGTCCCCACCGCGATGAATATGACTTCGTTCTCCTCCACCGCCCGACTGAAATCGGTCGTGAAACGAAGCCGCTTGTAATAGACGTTGCGCTCCACGATCGGCTCGAGACCGGGTTCGTAGATGGGGATAACGCCCTGCTTCAGTTTTTCGATCTTTTCTGCGTTGTTGTCGACGCAGGTTACCTGCAGCCCGAAATCGGAAAGGCAAGCGCCGGTCACCAATCCCACATATCCGGTTCCGATTACCGCGATTTTGTTCAATGAATAGCTCCTCCCGACAGACTTGTCCAAATTCTATAACAAACATTTTCTTAGACATTCGATTACATAATCCTGTTCTTCCGGTCGAAGATTGGAACCGGACGGCAGACAAAGCCCTTGCGCGAACAGCCGGTCGGACACGCTTTCCTGATCATCATGGGGAAAGTAGGCACACCCCTCAAAAAGCGGCTGAAGATGCATCGGCTTCCATACCGGCCTGGACTCAATGTTGAATTGCTCCAGTAAATCCACAATCTCTGCAGGCGTTTTTCCGCATATGTCAGGATCGATCGTAATCGCGGTCAGCCAGCGGGTAGCCCTTCCATATGGCGCTTCCGGCATGAAAGCGATGCCCGGAATATCCGACAATGCTTCAAAATATCGTTGAAATACGGTACGGCGCCGCGCGATGCGATCTTCCAGCACTTTCAACTGGCCTCTGCCAATCCCGGCCAGCACATTGCTCATCCTGTAATTGTAACCGACTTCGCTGTGTTGATAGTGTCTTGCCGGATCACGGGCTTGCGTCGCCCAAAAGCGGGCTTTCCAGAGGGCATCCAAATCATCGGACACCAACATGCCTCCCCCGGCGGTCGTAATAATCTTATTCCCGTTGAAGGAATATATCCCGAATTTTCCTAAGGTACCGCTCATCTTTCCGCGATAAGTTGCGCCCAGGGATTCGGCGGCATCTTCTATAATCGGCACTCCGTACCTGCCGCAAATCGCTTGGATTGCGTCCATGTCCGCGCTTTGGCCATACAAATTGACGACGATGACCGCTTTCGGCATTTTCCCGTTTGCCGCAAATGCGGCAAACGCCCGTTCTAACGCTCGCGGCGACATATTCCAGGAAGCAGGCTCGGAATCAATGAAGACGGGCTTCGCCCCTTCGTATAATACCGGGTTGACACTCGCGACAAAGGTCAAGCTGGAGCAAAAGACGATATCCCCCTTGCCAACTCCCAGCAATCGCAACGCCAAATGAATGCCGGCTGTACCGGAAGACAACGCAACAGCCCCTTGAACCCCGACATAGCTCGCCAATTCCTGCTCAAAGGCGCTAACATTCGGGCCAAGGGGCGCGATCCAGTTGGTAGCGAAGGCCTCGGCGACATATCGCTGTTCCAACTCTCCCATGTGAGGCGGGGACAAATAAATGCGGGTTTTGCCGTACGTCACTTCACTTCAGCCATCCCTTCAAACTCTGATTCAGATTCCCTTAATCGTTAATCTTAATGACACGAGCGGGCACCCCAACAGCCGTACAGTTTTGGGGCAAATTTTTCGTAACCACGGCACCGGCGCCGACAATGCTGTTCTGACCTACAACCACTGATGGCAGTAGAACACTGCCCGAACCAATCGTAGATGCCTCCAAAATCTTTACATCTCCCGAAATATTGGAACCTGGATAGACTGAAGCGAATTGTTCAATGTTCGAATCATGGCCTACGGATACATTGTAATTAATCAGCACATGTTCTCCTATGATAACATTCGTGCTGACTGTAGTATTGGCCGCGATTATAGTGCCTGATCCTATCTCGGCGTTTTCACTGATTACGGCACTCGGATGGATCAGCGTTGCAAATTTCACAAAAGAATAAGTCTTCATAATGTTAAATACAATTTTTCTCCTGGCGCTGGAACCGCCAACGGCGCAAGTCACATATATATCATCGGAGCGATAATTTTCCAACACGTGGATTTGACCGAGCACGGGAATTCCGTTTATAACCTTGTTTAAAAATTTTGTATCGTCATCAATAAATCCAATAATCTCCCATTTCTTATAAATTTTATTAATGTCCTTTATTAATTGAACTGCCTCTCTTCCTTGACCGCCACAGCCATAAACAATAATTTTCTTCATTTCAGACTCTCCCCGCGGTTCCCGGAACCTGTAAACCTTGACATCGTCAAATGCCCCGGCTCTGCTATCCCTTCGGAATTCAGCACTTTTTTAAGTGTTATCAATAAAATTTTTATATCAAGCCAAAAAGTCCGATGATCCACATACCATACATCCAGTTCAAATTTCTGTTCCCAGGTAATGGCGTTTCGTCCGTTCACTTGCGCCCATCCCGTTATTCCGGGTTTGACAAGAAGCCTTCGCGCTTGATCCGGGGTATAAAGCGGCACGTACTCCATCAACAACGGTCTGGGGCCGACCAAGCTCATGTCGCCTTTCAACACATTCCACAATTGCGGCAGTTCGTCCAAACTGTATTTGCGCATCCACGCTCCCAAAGATGTCAATCTAAGTTCATCCGGCAGCAATTGGCCGGAGCTGTCCCTCTCCTCCGTCATCGTTCGAAATTTCAAAATCTTAAACGGTCTTCCTTCCAATCCCGATCGTATTTGTGTGAAGAACACAGGAGAACCCAGCTTAAAACGGATGATTACCGTAAGCGCCGCGATCAGAGGCGACAATATGATGAGCAAAGTAAAAGAAACAATGATATCAAGAACTCTCTTCATTTTTTTCATTCCCTGTCAATCTGTCAAATAACGCGAGTTGCTTTTCGATCACAATATCCTCATTAAACTCGCGTTCAACCATTCGTCTTCCATTCTTGCCCATCGTCATTCTTAAGTCTTGGTCTTGAACCAGTTGATGCATTTTCTCATAGAGTTGGTCGGCATTGCATTTCTCCACAAGGAATCCGTTATGACCGTCTATAACCTCTTCTCTGCAACCCCTGATATTGGTGGCGATCACCGGGAGCCCCATCGCCATCGCTTCTATGATGGAGCGCGGCAACCCCTCACGGTAAGAAGGGAGGACAAAGATATCGCTTATCGACAACAGTTCGGGAATATCCTTACGAAATCCTGTGATGACAATCGACGGGTTCGAAGTCAATTTATTTATTTGTTGATAAGCTTCCTGATCTCTTTCGCTGGAAAGCGTATCACCGATTAATAACAATTTTACATGATTAAACTTTGATAATAGGCGGTGAAAAGCTTCCAGCAACTCGAAAATGCCCTTTTCCCTGACGAAACGCCCGATAAAAGTGATCACCACATCCTGCAGTCCCAAACCCAGCTCAGCTTTTAAACGTTGTTTGCGACCAGGATCGATCAGTGACGGATTAAACTTGTAAATGATATCGACTCCATTGCTGATATGAAGGATTTTATCCGGCGTTTTAAATTTTTTCGCCAAACATAATTCATAGTCTTCTTTGCTTTGAAGCAAAAGCCAATCTGTAAAATACCGAGCAAAATATTTCTCCAAATTATAGTAAAATAAATAGGCGAGCTTGCCCATTCCCTCATGAAAATAGAAACCGTGCGCCGTGTAAACAATATGCTTCACTCCGGCAATTTTGGCGGCGATGCGCGCAATTGCGGCCGCAATCGGCGTATGAACATGCACGATGTCATACTGTTCTTTTTTCATAAGCTTGTACAAAAGTATACAGGATTTCAGGTTGGATAAAAGACTGATTTTTCTTTCGATGGGAACATGGATCATATGCAGCCCTGCCGCAAGAAGCGACGCAAATTTGCCAGTGTCCGTGCAGGCATTTTGGACAATATATCCCCGCTGCATGCTTGCTTTGATTAAGGGAAATAATAAGACCTCGACAGACAGGTCGATTGCGCAAACTTGCAATATTTTCGCTTTCCCTGTCTTGCTTATCCCGGTCTTATTTAAAGTCTCCATACGGTTACCCCTTGAGGACAAGTTTCTAGGTCCAGTGCGCTTTTTACATCAATAATTATACCTTGTTGATCCGCCAGCAGGGAAACCGGTTTATTCCAGCCCGATTCAATAAAAGCTTTGTGAGGAACAGCCAGTACAATGGCCGCTGCCGGCACAAGAGAATCCGTATCCAAAAGCTCAATGCCGTATTCGTGCAACGCGTCATCCTTGTTGGCCAGCGGGTCTGTCACTTGAACGCGGATGCCGTATTCCTGCAGTTCCCTGACGATATCAATGACCTTGGTGTTACGGATGTCGGTTACATTTTCCTTAAAAGTCAGCCCCATGACAGTTACAACGGAACCCTGAATCGGGATTCCTCTCAGGATCATCTGCTTCACGAGAACGGTCGCAATGTACTGTCCCATCGTATCATTGATCCGGCGTCCCGCCAAAATCACCTCAGGATGATACCCGATGCTTTGCGCCTTGTAGGTGAGATAGTAAGGGTCGACACCGATGCAATGGCCGCCAACCAGTCCCGGGGTAAAGGACAGGAAATTCCACTTTGTGCCGGCCGCTCTCAGCACTTCCATGGTATCGATATTTAAGCGGTTAAAAATGATTGCAAGTTCGTTCATCAGCGCGATGTTCAAGTCCCGCTGCGTATTTTCGATGACTTTCGACGCCTCCGCAACCTTGATGGACGGCGCTTTGTAGATTCCCGCATCGACAACGCTTCCGTAAATTTCCGAAATCACGGACAGGGCATATTCGTTTTGTCCGGACACCACCTTGGTTATTCTTTTGAATGTATGTTCTTTGTCACCGGGATTGATACGCTCCGGCGAATAGCCGACATGAAAATCTTTTCCCGCTTTCATGCCGGAAAATTGCTCCAGAATGGGGATACAAATTTCCTCGGTGGCGCCAGGATAAACCGTTGATTCATAAACGACCACCGTCCCCGGCGACATATGTTTGCCTACGGTTTCCGACGCTTTCTGCAATGCAGTCAAATCGGGCTGCTTAACTTCATTGATGGGTGTTGGTACAGAGACAATAACAAAATTGCACTGACCCAACTCCGAAGGATCGCTGGTGAAGTGAATTTTAGCATTCCTCAGTTCTTCTCCTGAAACTTCACCGGTGTCATCCACGCCTTGCTTTAAAGAAATAATCCGTTTTTCATTAATGTCAAAGCCTATGACCGGATATTTTTCGCCGAACGCGATCGCGACGGGAAGCCCGACATAACCCAATCCGACAACGCCGATTTTCATGGATTCACCCCATAATATTCTTTATACCAATCGATAAACCGGCTAATTCCTTCCTCAATGGAAATTTTCGGTTTAAACCCGACATCCCGCATCAAGTCATCCACATCGGCGTAAGTTTCCGGTACATCACCCGGCTGCAGCGGGAGATATTCTTTCTTGGCTTCGATGCCCAGCTTTTTCTCGATGACTGAGATAAAGTAGGACAATTCTACAGGCCGATTGTTGCCGATATTATAGATCTTGTATGGAGCATAACTTGAACCGGGATCAGGACTGTCACCTCTCCATAGCGGATTCGGCTCGGGCTTCTTGTTCATCAGCCTCACGATCCCTTCAATGATATCGTCAATATAAGTAAAATCCCGCTTCATCTTGCCGTAATTAAAAACATTGATCGGCTCTCCCTTCAGAATGGCTTGGGTAAATAAAAACAAAGCCATGTCTGGCCTGCCCCACGGACCATAAACCGTAAAAAACCTCAGGCCGGTGGTGGGAAGACCGTACAAATGGCTATAAGTATGGGCCATCAATTCATTTGCTTTCTTCGTCGCCGCATATAAACTCACCGGATGGTCTACGTTGTCGTGCACAGAAAACGGCATTTTGGTATTCGCGCCGTAAACGGAACTGGAAGAAGCGAAAATCAAATGATCCACCTTATGGTGACGGCATGCTTCCAAGATATTCATAAAGCCATGGATATTGGAGTCAATATAGGCGTAGGGATTTACCAAGCTGTAGCGCACTCCCGCCTGCGCAGCCAAATGAACAACAGTGGAAAAGGAATGTTCCGCAAAAAGGTTTTCCATGCGTTTGCGATCTTCAATCTCTGCTTGTACGAACTCGAAGTTGGATTTGTTTTGATGAATAAACAGTTGGTTCAACCGATCCCGTTTCAGCCTAACATCATAGTAGCTGTTAAGGTTGTCCAAACCCACAACGCAACAATTCATAGACAACAAACGGTTGGCCAAATGATATCCGATAAAACCGGCAACTCCAGTCACCAAGACTTTCTTCAACTAACGACACATCCTTCAACATACGGGAATAGAATTTTCAGGTTGCTTCGATTACAACAGAAGTTTTGAACCACCTAAATATTGTTTTTTGCCCAATGCTGAAAAACAAATAAGCTCCAAAGCAAATGGGAATGATTTTTTCGGCTTTCGAAGTGTTCATTGATCAAGTTTTTCACGAATTCGTATGATAATAATCCCACTTCATTTATATTCCTTTGAGACAGTACGGTCAGCAGCAAATCTCTCAATTCATGTTTAAACCATTCTCCAATCGGAACACCAAACCCTTTTTTGGGAGCTTCCAATACTTCTTTCGGCAACAAATCCGCAAAAGTTTCTTTCAAGATGATTTTTCTATTGTTCTTATTCATCTTGTACTCCAGTGGCATTCTGAAAGTCAGTTCTACGACTTCTTTATCCAAAAAAGGAGACCTGACTTCCAAAGAATTCAACATGCTCATCCGGTCAAGTTTTGTCAGCATGTCATTCGGCAAGGCAAACTTCAGGTCGGTGTACATCATGCGTTCAACGTTGGAAGAAAAACTTTTTTCGTAAAAAAAATTTTTTATTTGCTCGTTTATCGTTCCAAGATAAAAATCCGGAATCAGCAGTTCCTTTAACTGCTCCTCTGATATGATTTCCATAAGTTTGATGTGCATGTTGCACGGGTTCTTGTCATACGACTTCATAAATTTATTGATCTGGGTTCCGAATACCCCAAAATTGCTGTCGCTGTTTTGCGGAAGCAGTCTGATCATCTTGGGCAGAAATCCGGCTTTTATAAAATCAGGAACAGCATTTAATTTTTCCGCAAAGTTAACCGACGTATATTTGGTATATCCAGCAAACAATTCGTCCCCCCCATCGCCGGAAAGGGCAACTGTGGCGGCATTCTTAGTGAGTTTCGACACATAATAAGTTGGAATCATCGACGAATCAGCGAAGGGTTCGTCTATTCCTTCCAGAATATTTTCTATAACCTCATTGATGTCTTGATAATCCAAAAAATGTTCATGATGGGTGGTATGGTGGTAATCGGCTACTCTTCTTGCCAGTTTGCTTTCATCGTAAATGTTGTTGCTTCTGTAACCAATCGTATACGTATTTACGGGTTTGGCACTTAACTCGCTCATCAATCCGACAATGATCGATGAATCGATTCCGCCGCTTAAGAAAGCTCCGACCGGAACATCCGCCACCATTCTTCTTTCCACTGCTAAGGTCAGCTTTTTCCTTAATTCATTTTTGCAAATAGAATAATCCCTTAATTCGCTTTCTTTCGATAGTTCCCAATATTTGTTTATGGTGATTTCTTTCTTTTTGAGATCCACTTCCATAAAATGCGCTGGAGGAAGCTTGTATACCTTTCGAAAGATCGTAAATGGTTCAGGTATATAATAGAACCTGAAAAAGTTCGCCAATGAATCGATATCGATTTCTTTGGGAATCATACCTGTTGCAACCAAACTTTTTAATTCGGAACCGAATATTAATCTTTTGCAATCTGTATAATAATATAAAGGTTTTTTCCCAATACGATCCCTTGCAATAAATAGGAATTGTTTTTTTATGTCGTATATGGCAAATGCAAACATGCCGTTAAAAAATTGCAAACACGATTTTCCATACTCTTCATAACTTTTTAAAACAACTTCCGTATCCGTGTTTGTATTAAATTGATATCCCCTTTCTTCTAACTTTTGCCTTATTTCTTTAAAATTGTACACTTCTCCATTAAAAACTATCACCTTGCTCCGATCGGCGTTAAAAATGGGTTGAGCTCCTCCAAATACATCAATTATGGAAAGTCTTCGAATGCCAAGACTGCAATATTCGTTTAGAAATATCCCTTCATCGTCTGGCCCGCGATGAATAATTTTTTGATTCATCCGATTTAATATTTCTTTACTTATTGCCACATCTTCGCCAATAAAATGTACAAATCCGTTTATGCCGCACATAGCATGCACCTTTTCTTAAGAGTTCCGTTATCTATGGTTAATTAAAATTTCCCCTTTTTCTCCTTAACTTATAAATTAAGGTATGAGGCAAAAACCAAGAAATGACCGGTTTTAAAGCAAAAATATATCCGGCAGGCATCAAACCCATCAGTCTAAAATTCTTTATATTAATCCTAGCCGCATCAATTCTGAATTTCAGAGATCTTCTTAAAATGGCGTTTAAATCTTCCCGATAATAATATAACGGCTCACTGACGTTCATGCCTTTGAATCCTTGAGCATAAAGCCTCATGAATAAATCCGCATCTTCTCCTCTCGTCGTTTCCTTAGAAACCCGATAGCCGCCCACGCTTAACAGCGCTTCTCTTCTGAACATAGTTGGCGGATGAGCAAACGGAACTCCCATTAGAAAATCCTTTTTTTCCGGATACATTTTAGAAGGGGTGACGATATCCCTAACTCCATTTTCATCAAACAATTTCATTCCGCTGCTTACAAAGTCTATATTTGTTTGAACTTCAAGAATATTTGCAAGTATTCTGATTCGATCCGGATGGGAAATGTCATCGGCATCTTGTATGGCAATATATTTTCCCCTTGAAATTTCAATGCATTGATTTCGCGAATAAGCCGCTTTTTTGTTCACTTCGTTTTTTATCAATACAATATTCGAATTCCGCTCAGCCATACTATTTAATATGTTCCAAGTATTATCGGTCGACCCGTCGTCACAAATAATGAATTCTATATTTTTGTATGTTTGATTTAGAATGCTTTCGACCGATATTTTGATATACTTCTCGCTGTTGTATGCCGCCATTATAACGGACACCAGCGGTTCCATGACAGTCATTCCTTTCGAAAGACATTAATGCGGTATATTTTTCATTTCATTATTAGAAGATAAAACTGCAACCTGCGCTATGGTTGGTTGCTATTTTTTTGTAAAAACGACCCAAGATTAGCCACACTTCAGGGGAAAAGTAATACAGTTTATGGATAATCATCCTTTTCATAGGTAGTTTGGCGGCGTTTAACAGTGGGCGCAATTCTTGCAGCCGAACTCTCATAGTTTCCGCTATTTCCTTTTCTTTTGTTTCCGCAGCCAATGCATGAATGCCCACCATTTGTTTGAAGACAGCATACAATGTTTTGTGATAAGCGGCTTCCAAATGAATGCTTTTTAAGAATCTCGCTCGTTCTTCCAATGCTTCCAAACCATCAAACAACAGTTTAAAATCTTTTTTTCCGTACGTGATACTTCCCTCTCTTTGCCGGTAATAGAGCAGCCGGTCCATTGTTACGGCGACTTTTTTTGCTTTATACAGCAGTTTATATGTGGTGAACTCGTCTTCGTGCAATTTGCCTACGGGAAAGTAAATGTTGTTGAAAACTCCCCTTCTTATTAGTTTTCCCCATGAAACGGTCATTTGCATATATTTCTTGCCGGCTAATTGTTCCAATGCCTCAAGATTTGTATATTCAAATACCTTGGACTGTGAGTGCGGTTTTTTTCGGGGAATTCTTTCAATATAAACTTTATGAAAGTTGCATATTGAGATATCCGACCCCGTTTTTTGCAACAGATGATAAAGTTTTGAGATGCAATCCGTATCTAACCAATCGTCGCCATCCAGAAAAAAAAGAAATTGACCGACAGACGCATCAATTCCCGTGTTTCGTGCCTCGGACAACCCTCCATTTTTTTTGTGTATAACCTTTATTCTGCTGTCTTTCAATTGAAAATCATCGCAGATTGCACCGCTTGAATCAGTCGATCCATCATCAACCAAAATAATTTCCAAATTGGTGTAGGATTGATTACGCACTGAGTTTATGCAATGCGGAAGGTAGGCCTCAACATTATATACGGGTATTACTACCGATACGAGATCTCTCATTCTCACCACTCCAATAACTGAATGCCATATCCATTACTTTTTTCAATCATGTTGCTGCTAAGGCTTCCGCGAATAATTTCCATACTTCCACGTTTCATTGCTTTCCATGAGCAAAATAATCATTACTATACAAAACCAAAACATTGGTTGTCTTAGAGTAAAATGAAACATACTGAATACAAGAATTGCACACAGCATTGCAATTAATAAATATTTCTTTTTTTTAATCAATTTATATCCGATTGCGATTAAAAAGAACAGCATCAAAGTGATCCCAAGCATTCCCGTATTTGTGCCCCAATCAATAAAAGTATTGTGCGCTTCCGTTTGTTGAAAAGCTCCCGTTACGCCTGAAAAAGCTCCCGGCCCTAAACCGAAAATTGGTGATGCGCTCATGGCTTGCAATCCGTTCAACCACAGATTAAATCTGATTCCCGTTTGACTGTTTGAAAAAATGATTTCCTCCATGTATTCGTTTTTTTGTTCCATGATCCAGTCAGCATTGATGAATAACAACAAAACCATGAATAGAAGCAGAAAAAGTATAGCCGCGTATTGAACCATTGTACGACGTTTTAAGAACCGATAAATATAGAATCCCAAAATAAGCAATGCGACACTGGCGCCCCAAGCAACAATTAACGCATCACTTTGAGTCCTAAATCCGGCCGTTACTGCCAAAAACAATGAAAGCAAATGGAATGCTTTTAAGCTGTATTTTGAGGCGCTTTTCAAGTAATATATCGAAAGATAGGGCAACGGCAGCAGCAATAAGGCAAATTGATTCGGATTATCGGAAAAACCCGACAATCTGTTGCCGCCGAAAAGTAAAAATTTGAATGCGAAAGTGGAATCAATCTGTAATATTGAAAAGACGACAATCAGATAGACAACAGAAATCATGTAATAGCCTTCCGACAAAAATTTAAAGCGCTGCGCTAAGTCCGAAGACACAAAAAACAAAAAGAACAGTACGGAATTGAATAAGTAAGCAATAAAGTCCCTTGCACCCTCTGTTATTCTGTAACCAAGTATCAAGCTAATTTCCCATCCTATGAACAAAAAAAGAAAAGAACAATACCAATAAAAAATAAAATATTTTGATTGAGAAACGTTGATTGAACGGTTCTTTAGCAAAACTTTAAGAGAAATGAAGATACACCATACCAAAAGCAACAGCTCGCCCACACCAAATGAAGGCAAAAATCTGAGTTGAGTTGCAGTTGACAGAACCAAACCTAAAGCCAAAACATATGAAGACAATCTAAGAGCTTTCAAAATCAGCCCACCACTTTAATTCAAGACTCTGTATTCACCCTCATATCAAATCTCGAGCAATTCTTGAATTTTCTCCGCCTCGGAGCGATCCGCCTGAATTAAGGCATTGTACAGATTCTTGTCGTCTTTATTCAATTTCATTAAAGCCGCCAAATACCACCGAGCAATTTCTTGATTAATGGGTTCATTAAAATCGGTTGATACGATCTTTTCCAAGATTCGGGCAGTCTTTTCGTAGTTTTGGTTGAAATAATGAATTTGAGCAACAGAAAGTGTGATTCCCGGGTTTAACTCAAAATTAATAGCAACCATTGATTTTATTGAATCGGGAAGATTCTCTACCGAGTAATTTTTCTTTCTTTCCACATGATCAAAAACATTCAATGCTTCCTGCCAATAATGGTTTTCTCCGGCTGTTGCCGTCGGATTCTGGCTTTGATACTGATTGCCCCTGTCAATAAGCAATGATAATCTTTTTTCATACAGACTAATTTCCCAAATGTATCGGTCATTCGCTTCCGTCAATAATGCTAATGCCGCGTCAAATTCTCCTCCGTTGATCAGCAGCTCGATATGTTCCACAAGCAGCTCTTTGTTGTAAGCTTCCTTTTCTCTCAGTTTCTCGATTAATGCAGTCGCTTCACGATAGTACTTTTCGTCCTGGGTTTGTAAATACGCTCCTCTTAACAAATTAACCTTGAAGCGCACATATTCCGGATGATTCGGTTTTGTAACAATGGCTCTATCAAGAAAATTCATAATCTTGGAAAAGTCAGCACTGATATTCAACTCATCCATTGCCTTATTATATAGTTGGTCCGCTTTTACGGATTGAAATGTTGAAAAGAATGATATTACTGCAACTGTCGCTAACAAGGCCGGCATAATCTTGTGTTTTGCTTTTCTGACTTGCAGTTTTAACAGTGCCATATCAAATTTTTTTAACTCTATTTCTGCCCCCATTGCACCAAAACAAAAGAACACCATCGCACCCAAATAAACAAAAGTCATATCAAAATCCAGCAAGCTGTGCAGCAAAATGCTGACCGGTACGATGAAAAAAATGATTTTGTTATTTGTTTCGTTCAACAAACTTTTCTTCCAATATGTTTTCATGAAGCAAATGACGATGAATCCTGCAATGGTTAATATAAATAGAAGGCCGAATATCCCGACTTCGTCCGCATATTGCAATAGAAAATTATGGGCTTGCCTGCTGGTATAGGGAATACTTTTGTAGCCTTCGTAAAGATGGCTCCATGCGCCTCCGCCGGCGCCCGTCCAAAAATAATCTTTAAACAATTCAAATGAATCTTGATAAAAAATAGCCCGTGACCATATGCTCGCATTATTTTGGAGTTGGCTTTGAAAAGTAACAGGCAAAAGGTTCACCGCTTTCGAATTCAGGATAAGGATGAATCCGATTACGGCCAACAAAATCAGACTTGCAGGCAAAACAACATTTCTCCACCATAACGATTTCGGGTGAATTTTTGCATGAAACATTTTTGATTCGATGACATTTGTTGTGGCCATCGCTCCAATCGTACCGGCCAATGCTGCTGCAACAAGAATTGCCCAGCCGGCAAATTGGGTCTTTGGATCCAAATTTTCCAATATTCCGAATCTAATGGCTGTCAATTTTTTTATGATCATAAATGACGATATTCCTGAGAAAAATAACATCAATAGCGCTGTCACTTGCTTTTTTAAGGGCAATAACAAAAGGAAAACCACCAGGACAATCGGCAGGGAGATGAGTGCGCCTCGCGAAAGCGTGAGCAGGAAAGAAGTGAAGACCGGCACGAGCATGAAGGCATGTAATGCACTGACAGACCAATGTTTAGCCGTCTGGGCAAGAATTATAGCGCTGAAATATAATGCAATCAAATATGCTCCGTATGTGTTGGGATATTGAAACACTCCCGCAAGACGGGTATCAAGAACGGTATTCTCGTAAGCATCCAATCCAAACCAATGCAAAAATCCGTGAAAAACCAATACGTATCCGGAGAGCACGAAAGCGTGAACGACAATGTCTGATCCCAGGCTGATTCGGGTTAAATACAATCCAATGAGGAAAAATGCCGCATACATCACATGAATGTATATGCTGATCATGGTTGCATGGGGCGAAGCGGCGTTGAAATAAGAAATAACAAAACTGAAAGGTACCAGCCAAATCGTCAGACTCAATACGTCACGGATGTCTTTCAGTTGCCAGTTTCTAAAAAAATAAATCGCAAGACAAAACAGTGCGATCATGCTGAGCATCACTGCCATATAAATTTCGCCCTCAAATGAAACATGACCGCCGTTAAACAGCCCTTGGTAGAATGGGGCAATAAACAAAAATATCGCAACAAACCCTATAACCAGCCAGAAAAGCACAGATTTCGTCTCGAAATGCAATTCTGCGCTCATGTTCCGTCGGCTGTTTTTAGCATTTGATTTCTTCATGATCTATTCTCCTAAATTTATTGGCCTGAACGGGATTATTGTTTTCTAATGCCGCCGCGATTTCAAGCGAAGCCTTCAATGCTTTTCTTGACTCCTGCAAGGCTTCATTTTTCGTATAATCGGGCGTGTGGTAAGAATTTACCCAACGTGACAATTCTTTGCGAATCTCATCGGGCGATGGATGCGTTCCTCTTGCGGCAAGTTCTTCAAATCTCCGCAACATTTCAAGCATTTCATTATAGTCCATCACCGGTGACTTGCTGATAAAGATTCGATCATGCTTGGTCGCCACCGTTCCTTCTTCGCCGGTCAACAGCTCCTCAAACAGCTTTTCACCGGGACGAATGCCGGTATACAAAATGCGGATATCCTTGTCAGGTTCAAGCCCCGACAAACGTATAAGATCCCTGGCCAAATCATCAATTTTGACTGGCTTACCCATATCCAATACGAAGACTTCTCCGTCATTTGCCATCGCGCCAGCCTGAATAACCAGTTGCACTGCTTCAGTAATTGTCATGAAATATCGGACCATATCGGGATGTGTAACGGTCACCGGTCCGCCCTCTTCAATCTGCTTTTTGAACAGCGGTACGACACTGCCGCGGCTGCCCAAAACATTGCCGAATCGGACAGCCGCGAAACGTGTATTGCTAACTTGGCTAAATGCCTGCACGATCATTTCCGCGATACGCTTGCTCGCCCCCATAACATTTGCAGGGTTAACCGCTTTGTCGGTGGAAATCATTACAAAGCTATTTGCACCGTACCGATGAGCCGCTTCAGCGACGTTATATGTTCCCAGAATGTTGTTTTTGACTGCTTCAAGCGGGTTTTTCTCCATGAGCGGCACATGTTTGTGAGCGGCCGCATGAAAGACCACGCCGGGTTTATATTTTCCGAACAGGTTGTTTATCGCGCATTTGTCCTGTATGTCCGCAATAACCGGTTCAATAAGAAAGGAACCGGCCTTTTTCTTTAATTCCATTTCGATATCATAAATGCTGTTCTCTCCATGACCGAGAAGGATCAACTGTTTTGGATGAACTGAAGCAACTTGCCGGCAAATTTCCGAACCAATGGAGCCGCCGGCGCCGGTAATCATGACGACCTGGTCTTTTAAGTAGCCCGATATTTGCTCCAAATCTACCTTTACCGGTTCCCTTCCCAACAGATCTTCCACGTCCACGTTACGAATCATGTTTACCGAGATTTTACCGCTGATGAGGTCATTCACCCTAGGGATGATCTTGATTTGGCAACCGGTTGATTTGCAGATATTGATAATTTTTGAAATTTCCAAACGGGAAGCCGAAGGGATGGCGACAATGATATCATCAATGTTGTATTCCTTTACGGCCTTCGGAATATCATGCCGGTTTCCCACTACGGGAATACCCATGACTTCATAATTGCGTTTCTCTTCGTTGTCATCGATAAATGCAACCGGATAAAATTCCGATCGGGTGTGCTTCAGTTCCCGCACGACCATGATGCCCGCTTCCCCGGCGCCGATGATCAGCGCCCGTCGGTGATGGGGCTGGATTTTGTAATAATTGTCCCGCGTGATTCTCCACAAAAAACGCGAGCCGCCGACAGCAAGAAAACTGATGATCGCGGATATGATAAAAATGCTGCGCGGCACCGTTATTTGCGCAAAATTGGCAACAACGAACTGATGAAAACAGAAGAAGAGAATCGAACCGGTCACGGTGCCCTTGAAAATGGAAATCAAGTCGCCAACACTGGCGTATTGCCAAATGCGCTTGTAAATTTTATTTGAATAAAAACTTGCGACTACCAATAATGTCTGCACCGGAATCACATACATGAAAGTTTCAACAAATTCCGGGCGAATTTTAAAGTCGAATCGTAACAAATAAGAAACATAGATCGAGAGGCCGATCAAACATGCATCGATGAAAATGAACGCGATACTGCGCTGAAATTTGATCATGCGTACGATCCCCCAATAAAAGTAAAAGCACTGAACAAAAAGGGCGGGTTTCTATCTAGGACGACGATTTTTTTTCAGTTGCCAGTTGGGATGAACTTTGGACTTTCCAAAAACGGCGAATCAACACAACCGGCAGGCTGACCAGGAGTCCAATGATAAAACTGATGGCCATTCTGAGCATAAAATTGTTGCCTTCCGGCGCTGCCGGCACACTCGCCTGGGAAACATCAATCATATTGAGTCTGCTTAATATTTCTTGCGGATTCGACGAAGAGAAAACCTCCGGTTCAAATTGCCGCTCAAGTTCCATAATGCGTCTGTTGTGATAAACGATTTCATCCCTGATCTTCTCCCTTTCCCGGGTTAACCGATTCAAAGCAAGGGTATTTTCCGCAATTCGTTCTTGCAATAATGTATGCACCGGGTTTACAATTACGGTTTCCAACTGCAATGCGCCAACATCCCTGCCGCCCAGCGCTTTGGCAATCGCAGATTGCAAGTTGGGTTCGTCCACCAAAGATTGGCGGGTTACCAGATATTGCGGAGTCTCGTCGAGCAGTTTGGAGGATTCTTCAAGTTCCGTGGTTGCAATTGAAATTTGATTCTCAATCTCTTTCATTTGTCTTTGAAGTTCAACGATTTCCTGCTTTCTTTCCGCCGTTTCTATATGGGCGCCAAGCTCATATGCAAGCTGATTGGCGATATTCGCAACCATCTCGGGATGATTCCCCTTATACGTCAATTGAATAAGATTGGTGTTTCTGACAATTTCCACTCTGATATTGGAACGCATTGATTGGATGCTGTACTCTTGACGATCCAATTCCAGCTTGTCGATTACTCGTTGGAAAGCCGCATCTGATTTTGCGAATGTCGCAAAAGAATTTAATTTTCGCGTCACTTCATGCTCCGCTTCGCTGTAATCCACACTCACAGTTGATGTCGCTACATAAGCCGGTGTATTGATCATCGTTGTCAAATATGTTATCAAAACCGAAACGGCAGTAATTATGACGATAATCCATTTGTCTTTCCAAAATGCTTCCGCAAGTTCCCAAAGGCTGATTTCATCTTCCAACGAATTCACTCCAATCAAAGGCAATATCTGCTGCTGCCGGTGCATTGTATGTCAATCCAACGCTATTTCAAGTATACCTTTTGAATTAAAGACATGACAAGCAACGTTAAATAATGTCAATGTCATGCTCTTAACGGCTTCAGTTTTGAAAACGATTGCGAAATACTGCGGTTATACTTTTTTTATTCCCTTCTTGTTCAACAGTTCTTTCCAATATAACCTTGCCGTTTGCATTTCGAACGAATTAACGTTCAAAACGAAAAACAGAAGTGTTGTCATCGCAGCGGCTATCCCAATTTTTAACAACAGCCAAACAAATTGACTGCCAAAATAACGGTTTAACCAAAAAGCAAATGCAATGCACATCATCGTGATCACAATGTACTTGGACTGAATGGTCCAATAAATCTTGACGGGTTTTTCAAATTTCAATCTGAAAAGCAATCGGGGCTCGTACCAAACATTCGTCAAGATGCGCGCTATGGCCGTAGCGATAATGATTCCCGGCAAACCTATCATTTTCCCAAGAATGACAGACAATACAATATTGATGATCGCCGCCATCAACATAACGTACTTGACTTTATCAAAAATTCCGATGGTTTCGCGATAAACCCAAACTGGTGTTATAACCACTTGCACAAAAAAGTTGACAACAATACTTATTAAAACATCATCACTTAGCACATACTGTTCGCCAATCCAGACGGCGATGAAATCATTCATCGCGACTATAATACACACCGACGACACGGTTGATATCCAATGAAACATAAAAACAAGAAATCGAAAAAGGGAAAAGGAGCCTTCACTGTCCTGGCTTGCATTCCTGTTTCCAATGCTTGAATACATGGAATGAATTAAAATATTAATAAAGGAAATAATCGCCGAAATGATGATCAGGTAATTCGAATAGTATCCTACGATTATGGTCCCCAGCATCGCAGAGATGAGAATATTGTCGGTGTAATTCATCAAAAGCACGCTGACTCGATAAATGAAAATAGCTTTTAAATTTTTCTTAATTTCAAACTTTTCATCAGCGGCGATGAACCATTTTGATTTGATCAAGAGAAACGGGTACAATTTGTTCGCAACAACGTTGATGATGACAATATAAAGTATCGTCGTAATGATTTGCACGATGAGATAGATGAGATAATTGCCGGTAACGAACAATACTGCAATTTGACAAACATCCCTGACCAGTATTGATCCCGTGTTGGCCAACTGAACAATAAAAATTCTTTGATCCGCATTGATCAAAATGGTTTTGTGTACCACGAAATAAGAAATTGCCGCATTAAATAAAAACAAAGAGTAGTACAATAGCAACTCATGATCTCCAACAACGGATGTTGTGGTAATATATATAAGCGCTGGAGCAATCACTATCCCAAAGATAAAAATTCCCGCAGCTATCCAATAATAAATTTTTTTAAAGAATCTCAAGATCACACCGATCTTTTCATAGTTCTGTTCATAGAGCGGCTTGTATAAGCTATATAAGAGAATGTTGCCAATGCCCATTTCGGTGACTGCAAGCACTGCCAATACATTCGAAAACAGACTGTTGATTCCGAGGTACTCGGCACCCAGTTGTTTGACAAAAACTGTTCTGCTTGCAAAAGTTGAAGCCAAAATCAAGCATTGGCAAGCGACTCCAACCAATGCGTTGCGAAGAGATTTTTTGCTTCTTGAAAACGAATCCAAATCTATCCCTCTAGTTTCTAAAAATTCGATACATTCAGTGAACGGAATTATCGATTAATATCAAGTCGGCCATGCGAATCGTACTCTCTTGATCTACTGTGACATGTATGCTGTGTTCATCGTCTTTGTCAAAATTTTCTTTCCCATGCAAGAGTTTATCAAAATCTGTGCATTCGATGAAATAAACATTAACTTTTTCGCAGGGATCATATCAATCAGATGCTTTTTAAACGCCCCTGCTCTGAAAGAGTATACTTTTTATTTATTTTCCCGACAAGCAATTTAAGATTAAGGATTTTTGATTGGGCAGTTTTATTTCAAAAAATCTGAAACTTAAACACCGCTTTATCGTCTAATACATAGGGTGATCCAATCTTAACGGGAGGATTTTATGATGAAAAGAAGGATCCGCAAATTCATAACCGGAATCATGCTGACTGCTCTCCTGACATCAAGCTTGTCCGTTCCGGTTTTTGCCGACGGGGCTTCCGAAACGTCCCGGAGCCAAAGCGCGGTCAGCAGCACGAGTATAGGAAGGGTTAATTTGAATCAAAACAGTTACTTTGAAATCAGCGACGTGAACATGATTTCCACTGTCAGCGGAAAAACGGTCGCGTTTAAAGTAACCGTGCATAACAATGGCACCAGTGACATCGACATGATTGATTATTGGGTCAATCTGAGAAACAAGTCCGGCGCCAAATCGACGGTTTACCTCGTGAAGGACGACAATCCCAGCGAACGCGTGCCCGCCGCTTCTACCCGCACCTTCACGTATTATTCCAACGTCAGCGGCTCTGTTCAGCTCAGTGATCTGCGCTTTGAAATCATCCGCTGGGACTTTACTCAACCCAACTTCGAACGCAGTCTCGGCACC
>Ga0065720_1019694_pt1 | contig 21301 bp, 13 predicted proteins | sample Thericmetagenome_FD_59107 | JGI IMG/M metagenome (GOLD analysis project Ga0065720, IMG submission 59107) | Thermophilic microbial communities from the Joint Bioenergy Institute, California, USA of rice/straw/compost enrichment - eDNA_2 v2... | ecosystem: Engineered > Solid waste > Grass >...
TATCGGATTTATTTTCTTTTGAATCGCCTCCTTTGTTCTAGGAAATGAAGAAAAATTGATTAGAAGGGTACCTCGACGGCGAGGGTGTAGGGACTTGAGTTGTTGGACTTGTTTTTCTTTCTGGAACCTTTTCCGCAAGCTGCGCCCATGTGAAATAAAGTTATTTAAAATTTTGAATTAGTTTTGAATAAAAAAAGAGGTTGAATCTGGGAGAAACAGCTAAGATTTTTAAGACATTTTGGGCTATAAAATAAAAATACAATAAATATAGGAATGGAGTATTATAATTATAAGAACTAGGAACATATCCATTAAAAGCAAGAACTGGGGTAAGACATTTAAAGAATAATGGTATGACTTTTCATCATGGTATTCATAAAGTTATAGCTTCTTCTCTCTATTTCCTCTAAAGTCTGCTCTCTCACTCGAGGAATCTTAGTCTCATATCTGCAGGGGAAGAGCTTTGAAAGTTCGAAATAGAATTTAATATAAACTTTCATTTTGACAATAACCTTAAATTGAATTCTATGAATGAATTCCTCTTCTAATTCATTTAATTCCTGCACATCATAAGTGCCCATAACAGCGGAAAAACCCGCATTATCTAAGTGAACATCATTCCATACTTTCTGGGCAATTAGCGTAGCGCTTACAAGTAACTTTTTCCAATTACAAGGAAGTAAAGGACAGCTTGTCATGGTGAGGAAGCGGTTCAGATACACAAAGCTCAAAATGATACATTCGGAGCCAATGTTGGCTGACCGGTACAGCTTCTTCAGAAAGAGAGTTATCTCTTGTGGGTTAAAACCCTGTTCAGAATCATGCTTCAGGTACTCGTTGAGGCCATTGTTCTGAACATTCTTGGGTTTTTTCTCAACGAAGACTGAGAAATCGAAATTGGTATCAGACTCCGCTGGCTTTTGCGAGTCTTCCTCTATCTGGTGTGCCATAACCAAAGTCATAGCATGAATAATCATGCTAATATCTGGGCTTGCGAGAGTGGGGACGCCTACGTCCACTTCTGTCTTGGCTGCCCGAGAGGTCCTGATGAAAGTATTTGTTTCCATTAATTGGTAAGTTAAGTATATATTTATTTAATCTGGCTAGCTCACTGGATATTTGAAATTGAAGCCTCTGATGTGAAAGGCTATTTTGCCAAATCAACCTGCCATTTCCGATAATATAGATTGGTCTCCTGCTCCTTTGCTCATTTAGGGTTCTTTGGGTAGGAGGTTTCATAATGAAAGTGTTCTTACCGTTAGAAAGAACCTGAACCGAATTGAGCCAATTTTTTAATTTAGCCAGGACTAACTCTTTCCCAGGCTCAGAAGACCTCCATAAAAAGAAAAATGACTTTCCAGCAGTCAACATGTTCTTCCTACACCAGAACAGTCTCTTCCTGGGTCCACTCTCGATTTGGGTAGAGCATAAATATATAATTATTCCATGGTTCTATATTTTGAATTTCCTCATAATGACCTTCTAAGCGAGTCCTTTCCTTAGATCCTATGCCAATGAAGCTCTTGTTGCAAAAGAACCCAAGTTCCATCCTTTCCTTAAAATATGGTCCAATCTCTCAGCCCGCTTAAAAATGCTCTCTGAGAGGATAATCCATCAGATTCCTGAAATATTTTTCACTTTGCGGCTAAAGCCCAACTCAGTATTTATTTTACTGACTTGGTTGATGTCTGGTTCAATCTACAGAAATCGACTGGTATAGAGAGATGAAATTGAGCGTTCGTGCCTGGAAGTGGTCTGTGACGAGCCAGATAAGGTGGTTCAGAGCACTATTTGTATAGTGTATACAGTATTGCATCAAATGAACACTATTATTTTGAAAGGTAAATTCAATAGGAAATAAAAATGCTGCTCAAAAAGAAACTGAACACAATGGACTCCTCTTCCCCGAAGAGTGACTTGACCCGGACACACACGAACAAATCTAACGCTGCTCCAAGGATATCTGCCGAAACGACAAACCTAATCTCTTCAAAGCTGAAGGAAAGACTTCAAAAAACTAGAAACATCATAAAAGTCAAAAAAATTGCCTTCAGTCTAGAAAAGAATAGCCCATCCACAATACCTCAAGGGAACCCAGAGGATCTTTACCAGGAACCCAAAGATATAGTGAAACATGATGGGTTCATTGAGCAGCTTGGTACTTTCCTTCAAAAATTTACTCATAATTAGATGAAGGAGACGAGACTCAACAAAAGGCCAGAAAGCTTATCCTCTCTATTGGTCAAAACATTAAAAATAAGGTAATGGAACCCTCACAACTCCTAAATTTGTAGGAAAAGGCAAACTCTACTCCAAAAGATAATGAAAACAAAGGTGGCATAAATATTCCAGTTCTGAATTATGCATATAATATAGCAGGGTCCGGAGGGGCTATTTCCATCAGGAACATTGAAAATAGCATTATCTTTGGACTAAATGCCCAGGCAAAGAAGGAGCAGGAGGTATTAACCGTTTTTGCTCTTCTAAATTAATAGCAGGAAAAGCTAAACCTAAAAATAGATGACCCTAACAGTGTCTTGCATATAGCCAATTATCATCAGAATAGAGATTTCAATCAATATACAAAGATCCTGACAGAGGAGCAAAAACAGTTGCTCAAGATTAATGTAAATGACTGTTACACTTTCTTCAGACTTCATCACGAGCTTGATGAGGTCTCTAGAAAGAAGGACGAGTTCCTGAAGATCAAGGCAAAGTTCTTCGATAAACGTGACCCAGAAGATCTTATTAAATATGATGATGAGCTCGACAAATTTGATGCGATACAGAACAATAGTACCCAGCCGAAGGAAACTAAGAACTTTAAGGATTCTAAGGAATATGAATTTGCATGCAGGGTTGCAGAGAAATTGAAAGATGGAAGAAAAAGAAAGGATTCCAGGTTTACTGGAGAGAATATTGCCTTTGAATTCTTCAGTGGACTCAAGGACCCACGTTATAGAAATGACTTAATCTAATGTGTCTTTCGAAAATTTTGACTCTATTTTTGTTTTCTCAGGATTGTAAATATTTTATTTGTTTTCTCAGTTGCTTTGTATACATATTTGCAAATTTTAGCTAGGAAATTCAACCATAATTGCGGTTTCCTCAAGAAGTAGATTTCCCTTGTCTGAGGTCCATGCACTTAAGAAGGGCCTATTCTTACTATAGTGTGCTTATCTTATGCGTTATCATTGCTTTTATTTGAATAAATAATTTATTCGTCAAAATACTCAAAAAACTGGAAAGCAAGAATATCTTTGTTTCGGACCTGTTCAACAGCTACGAGCAGGACGTCCAAGTGTTTCTCAGAAGCTTCCAACAGAGAGACGCCAGGTATATACACCTCAATAAAGGTACTTTGGATTTTCAGTAATATTTAACATAAATTAGAAGAGAAGAAGTCCTTCTTGGAATTTCTTGAGAAGCACTATCCCAATGCTGAAAGATCAGTACGAGAATAATCCACTCTTTTCTTATCTTGACTAGTTCCAGCAGCTTAGCATCGAGTTGAGGACTCTTCCTGAAAATGTGAGACAGAAAATTGAGCCCAAGGTGATTCACATCCCAACAATACCTGACAATGAATAGATAAGAGATTACAAAAAAAAGTTGAAAAGTGTCGGAGAGAAACTCCCCAAGCTCAGAGAGGACATTGAGCTCCTCGAGGCTAAAGAAGTATATTAATCGTAATATCCAGTCCTAACAGGATTTAAGGAGTCAGAGCGAAATAAGAATACTGGCAGGAGTATGATGAATCGGCTTGGAGACACTCTTTTAAATACAAAGGAAAGGCTCAAGGAAATGACTGGTATGGCAAAGGAGAGCGAGGATATGACCAATCTAATTAATACAACTTTGAAATCAGATAGAGAGAAGATGCTTAATATACAGAAGGCCGTAAGAAATGTAGTAAAATGAACTAAGTATCTTTTAGCAAGAGAGAATAGCAGGGAATTTGAGCACAGCTATGACGTTGATAAATTCATTGAGATATAAACAAGATTATGAGAGGATCTTGCTCCTTACGATCATTATATTGCTAGGAATACTGAACCTTGCATTCTTCATATATAAAATTTTTGGATAAGAAGCCCATTAGAAGCCATTTCCCTGTTCTATCTTATTTGTATCTCTGTTAATGATCTTCAGACTTTCCTTGTGTGTTTCGCACAGGGAAATAATACCTGTATTGAAAGTTTGCTTTTTCTCTCTACGTACAAGCCCTATTGATGAGAATGTAGGGGCTTACTGCCTGATAGAAGTTGATCTTTTGTGAAGTAAAGTTGAAAAGGACAGGCGAGCCACAAAAGACCTCTGATTTAATAGGTTTCATTCGAAGCGTTTTTAGGTTTTTTCAAAATAATTTTAGTTGTTTATGTAAATACCTGTCCATGAACTTTACTCCACATACTTCTCATTTGTCATACGCTTCTAATAATTTCTCTTTGGACTATAGCAAATCCTTCGTTTCCCCTCAATTTATCAATTACCTTTCCAACGACAGAGAAGAAATCCAAGAATGGAAGCGAAAAGCGCTTCTAGTTTCCCAAAACATGGAAAGAAGGCGTCGGGCCGTTATCAAAATCCAGAAGATCTGGAGAGGATACCGAGTCCGAAAGAACTTTTTAAAAATCAAGTAGGCCAACTACTCCCACTTTATTTATTCAAATAGAAAAAGACTCAGAGAAGAAAGGCAATTCTGGCTCAGGAAAAGGCAGAAAAGAAACTACCTCAAAAAGCATGCAGCCGAAATAATCTGCAACGCCATCTACGTAAACCCTCCTTATCCATTATTTTATGTTATAAGCAATATATCCTCAGGAAAAGAAGGCATGAAGCCGAGATGCTGAGGAAATATATCCATCACTGTGCTACTTTGATTCAGAAGACTTACAGGGGATATATCATAAAAAAGAAATACAGAATTGCGCTAGCAAAAATGTATAGATTCCAGGAGATTGTTGGCGCTATGGTCTGTGGTAAATATAAGGATATAGTGTATAGAAAGTCTAGGATGGAAGACAAGGAAGATACTCAAAAGCAAAAAAATCAAGAGAATAATCCTAGAAATACAGGAAATGGAGCGGTTTAAAGAAGAGCTTTCTCACGACGGTAATTTTCCGAGACAAAAAACCTAATAATAGATTCAATGGATTCAAAGAGTTTGAGAGACTCGATTCCAATAACCATCAGAAAAAAGAAGGACCAACTGAAGGAAACATTCTACAACATGTATCAAAATGGAACCTGGCTGCCCAGATACACCAACAGAGACCCTCACAGTTCTGCAGTAAGCCATAATTTCTCTTTCTAAACTCCTAGCAGGAGAGATCCCCAGATAGGTTCAAAGCTCCCGATTATGAGACTCCATTCTCGAATAATTCACTCGTCACATCCTTTGTAAAAGATTCTCACCTTGAGCACACAATCAAGCACGAGTCAAACCAGAAATCAGCCTTTTCCATAAAAAATAGCGTTCCCAAGGGGCACCACAGAGTTCTCTCCTTCGAAAATCCAGAAGAATTTGAGCAAATATCCCAACATCCATCAAATAATACAAAACTCAAGCATATAGAAGTCAAATCCAAGCTGTCTAATTTCCTAAACAGGTCCCTAGAAGAACCTGACTCTAATATCTATCCAGCAGAAGAGGGATCTACTCTCTGGGAGGAACGCGAAACTCGAGCCATTCGATCAAAAGTCAATCCCTTGGAAATAGAAGTTACAGTCACACCAGCGTTCCATGAGACAAGAAATCCCTGGGAAGAAAGAGAGAATAGACCAGTTAAAGGGACAGGACAATATGTTTTCCCTGATAACCTCTATGAATTGCCTGAAGAGGTCCAGCAGCTTCCAGATCCTGGAAGGTCAACTCCAAAGAAAGATTTTCTAAGGAGAAGTACCAATAAGTATGACCCCAAGAAGTCCCTTGAGAAAGAGAAGGAAAGAGGCCAAAAAGAGTAAAAATCTGATACTTTTTATAAATTCTTAGACACTATTCCTCTAAAAGACCAAATTCCACCAAAAACACTTCTATTGACAAATTAATTTCTGGAAAAGACTCTAGGAGCCCGAGTCCTCACAACATAGCCCAAAGTATGCCAAATACTTCCTCAAGGAAAACGAATTTTCACTTTGATAACAAAACCAATCAGTCCCTCCCCACTCAAAGTGATGACAGTAATGTGAGAAGTGGTGAGGGGTTGGATGGAGTCAAGAAAAAGTTTGAGTTCCTGAAGAGAAAGTCTCAGCATATGAATCCACAGAAGGTAATATCTCTCTCTTTTTATTCTAATTCTCAGCTTGACTGGAAGAATACTCCAAGTCGTGTAGATTGCTGGGGCGAAAATATTCCCATGAGAAGAGGAGATAGTCCTTTAGGAAGGGAGTCCGTTCCAAGACAAAGGACTCCAGGTAACTAATATTTAATAATTCTACAATTTTAGTCCAATCGCCACCAAGTCAAAGCAAAAGGAGCCAACAAACAACCCCAAGCCGGAGACAGCACACCCCACCCCCTCAGCAAAATCGAAGCACGACTCCAAATAGTACTACTCATCAGTGGGAAGAAATCTAATATTATAGGAAAATCTAATGTTGGGCCAAGACACCCTGCTCCAAAGAAGGAAGAAAGTCCAATTCCCTTCAAAATCCAACCCAATTACCAGCCTGATATCATAATTCATCCCCAACCCCACCCTCAACCCAAAACTTCAAATTTCCAAGAGCTTACTAGCTCTCGCAATCCTCAGAACCTTCAGCAACTATATATTAACTCTCAAGAAAGTCCTTATTCTCATTCTCATTCTTTATCCGTCTCACAAAACTCATATCCATACACCAGCAGAGCATCAAACCATCCTTTTGATGGTATTCACTCCAGAAAGACACAGTCCATATCGTCTGCACCTTACCAGTCCCGTAAAGTAGATGTCTCGGAGCTGGAGGGAGCCTATAATCAGATGTTCTTAAGCAAATATAAGCGTAGGATCTTGTAAATGTTCCTAATTTTTGTAGAAGTTATACAAAAATTCCATGGAGATGGGCAGCGAGCCCCTCAAACATATAAAATTAGTCAAGTCCCTCTTATAAAGTTGAACTCCAAGCTAGTGAGGAGCTTCCATAGAATTGACTACGAGGTAATAGGAGTATATATTTTGCTAAAATGTTAGGAAGAAGTGGAAAAATTGCAGAAGGAATATAGGGCACTGAATTTCGCGAAGTAGGGTAGGGTAGCTATAGTATTTTATAGAGGAAATAATCCTATACTGTGTATCATATGATAGCTGTGGGCTATTTCTTATTTTGTTTGTTTGCATTACCGTTAAACTTTATTTTAAATCTCAGCGAAGATTTCACTGAATTCGCTAAAATTTCAATTGAAGAAATGGGAAATAACGTCAACACATCAGTAAGCCCATTCCGCCTCCTTATAACCCTCTAGCACTCCCACACTTCCCAGACCAGCAACACCGAGAACAGCAGACTCAAAACCCAAGGTACTTCCCCAGTTTCTAAAATATCATCCCATTAGAATCTATCGAGTCCGAGTGTAAAGCCGGCACCCTTAATACTCGCAAAATTGGAATGAAAGAAGCAACAGGGCTGTATAAAGTTAATAAAATCAACCTGAAAAAGGCAATAGCCTTCCAGGAAAAACTCAAGGCCGAGCTTCCTAATTTAAATACACGTCTTGGCCGCTTTCAGAATGACAATATCCCCTCCTATTCCAGAGCGACTAGTACTCCAGCCGACAAGTATAGTCCTAACACCCTTACAGGCTCAAATAAATACAAGCAGGACGATGTAAAGAATAATAATCAATCTTCCAACATCCACAAAGATCTCTACACTCCTGTTTCCTTTAACGATGCAATTGCCAGCATCATGAACAGAACCGCACCAAGCAATAGTCATAGTCCTGGACAGATTCCTAGCGCTGCCAACACTATGAAATCTGTCAGTTTTAATTTTGATCCTAAGGGTACTCTCCAAGCAGAGCCCAGGCCTTCCGAAAATAAGTTCTCTTTCACCGATACTCCCGACTGGCGTCTCAGTGCCCGTCAAGACGCCTCTATAATGAGTACTACGAGATACGACATTTCAAACTTTGATACTTCAAGGTTAAAACCACCCCTCTGCCCAGACACATCTCTCCTGGAATCCACTAAGAGAGCAACAAGCCTCGATACTCAACTAAAAAAGCTGGTTCTCAGATCTCCAAGTCCTCACCACGGAAAGAGAGATTCAGTTCCAGGGTCTAGAGATTCAGTTGGCAGCAATACTAGCTTTGAGCATATTAGTAGGCCAAATATACCAGGGATTACTCCTACAGATTTATCACATAGCAACCCCTCATTCCAGCCCTCTCCCTTAGCCAGGACCTCAGAGTCCAGGGACAATTTAACTGATCGATCTAAGTCTCCTAGTGACGCTCCTGCCAAGAAGCACAAGCTCCTGTTAAGCAGTTCTAAGAGAAACAACAATCCTCAAGGGTATGATTCCCTTTCCAGCACTGCTGAGTATATCGCAAATTATATGTCAGGTTCCAAGCTCGTTCCCAACCTCTCTTCCCCTGTGGCCGCTTATCTGGTGACTCCTGTTTATAACAACCCTTTCCACAACGACAGCCGTGTGGAAACCTCCGCAATTCGAGAATCTATCCATAAAGAACTATCCAACAAACTGACAAGATCTCCCTATGATAGCATGACCTTCACTCCAGCCAAGAGCACTAACATCACTACAGCCCAAACCAACCCTCCCAGTGCCAATCAAACCATTATAGAGGAAAGATTCGGTAGATTTTCCGAGCAAAGAGACCATAGACCTGTCCCCTTCAATCTCTCTAAGGCCATAACTGAGGAGTCAGCCAACACAGTAACCGAAAAACAGCTTGCCACTGTCAACACCATTGTAGGCTCAGACTCAAAAGAAATAGCTTCTAACCTAGTCACAGTACCCACTTCCTCACAAAGAGACTTCCGATTGGGCTCTTCAGATCAAGAGGGCTCTATCGGGATCGATCATCATATTGAGCAGCCAGCTGGTGGGTACTTCTCTGAAACCCACAACGAGCACCAACCCCTCTCTGCCTATCAATCTGGCCCTTCAAATGCAAGTGTGGATATCTATAAGCGTCTTGAAGAGATCCTAAAAGGAGCCCAAGACGCCCAGTCTAAGGGAAGAAACACCCCTGAAGACAGGACTCTCACAGACCTTAGCGTCACCAACAATCTCCCCAAGCAAGATAACATTACTCATGTCTTTATCAAGGCCCTGCAAAGCCCCTCTGACAGCCTTGCCAATCTTGTCTCCCCTCCAGAAACCAAGAAAAACGCCGAAGAATGGCTCAAGTGGGGCTTCACTTCCTTTGCCAATAAGGCCAGCAATGAAGAGGACGTGAAGGAACCAATCAAGATCGAGGCCCAAAGCAGCAAGGAAGAGGAGTCTAAGTATGCTGACACTAAGGTGGAAGACCCAAAGATCAATGAAAGTGGAGTTGTCGGGCAAATCAATGAGACCAAGAGCCCTGCCAAGAACAAATATGACCTTAAGGACCTTGTCGGGTTTACTGATCTTGTCAGACATGGAAGTTCCCTTGAGCCCAAGAGCCCTCAGAGCTATTTAGCTAGACATGAGAGCCGTGATACTGCTGTAAGGGACCTATCTCCCACAAAGAAACAGAATAACCTCCCCTCCCTGCCCACTCTATCCAGTATGTCTTCTGAAAATGTAAAGCAAGAGACCTCCCCTACTCACACAGCCCAGAACATCCATGAGACTATAGTAGTTGCATCTCCTAAGAAGGTGAACGAGAAAATTGAAGAGAAAGTTGAAGATGAACCTATCAAGTCTTCCAGAATGACACACTCCAATTCCTATAGGAACACAGACCATCAGGATAGCATCCGCCAGTTAGAGGAAAAGAGCCAAACTAAGCAATACACAATGCCTAATAATTCAACCAACACCTCCTACGAATTCTCAAAGATATACTCAGGACTTATGCCGAGCCCAGTCCGAGAAACCCACAAAACCGAAGAGGAAAACCACAATCATTTCCAGCCTCTTCAAAGCATCAGCGAGAAAAACACTGAAAAGAGCAATCGATCCGAAAAGGACGACCTCGCAGCCCTAACAGAGAAAAGACTCCAGGAAATGCAGGAGCTCTTCATGCAGAAAATCGAGTCAGTCCACAAGGATCTCCTCCATAGAATCGAACTTATCGGAGTCCTAGCAGCCGCAAACAACAACCTTCAGCCTACAGTCGCTCAGACTCTAATCCCTGAGCTCAGCCAACAAATCAACATGCTCGAAGCCCAAGCCAAGGCAGTTCTTGGCCTGGACCGCAGATCTTCCCAAAACTCAGCCTTTGAGCCTTCTGTTGTCCAATCCGACAAGAGAAGACAAAGCGAGGCAGAGACTCTCCAGTTAGAAAGCAAGGAATCCTCGCCTAAAGCCTTGAAGCCACTCGAGACTAAAGAGCCTAGCCCAAGCCGTCTAGATAGAAAGAGGAGCGCGACTACGATATCCCCTCCTAAGTCCAATTTGGACGAGATCTCTCCGATTGCAAAGGAGAAAGGTAGCTCGACCACTTCCAACAAGATGACCTTGAGCAACCTCCAGGCATTAAGAGATCAAAGAAAGTCAGGTTCTGCCTCCGATCTGAGGAAAGTTCCAGGATTTGAATCTCTTCAATTAAATCAGAAGGCTTTCACTTCTCAAAAGGTCCTTACCAAGCCCTCCCCTGAGGATATCACTCCCAAGAAGCAAGAAACCACTCCAATTCATAAAGAATCCACTCCAGTCCATAAACAATCGACTCCAGTGAATAAAGAATCAACCCCAGTCAATAAGGAATACATTCCCATTACTAAAGAATCCTCCTCCCCTCTGACCAAGGACACAACTCCTAAGACTAGAGCCTCTCCTCCTCAAAGCAAAGAAGGAACTCCTACAAACCGTAGTAGTGACAACCTTAAGCTCGAACTCACCCCAATCAGATCCGAGCCCACTCCAATCAGATCAGAACCTGTCATTGTCAAGCTCAACCCTATGCCTGAACCTTCAGAGTGCAACATGAGCGAGCGTAGCGAAAGAAGAAGTGATACCAGTGAGAAAAAGGTCGAGAGAAGCCGTGACCGATCAGCTACTACCTTGGTCAAGAACAAAACTGAGCCTATCCTCTTCACCGAGCACAAGATTCCCATTACAATCCCTCCCAGGGATCCTAACCTTGAGAAAAAACTAGCTGCAAAACTAGGAGAAAACAGTCCAGATAGCAAGAAATCCAGTCCAGAATCCAAAAGATCTAGATCCCAAACCCTCACTGATCCTAAGTCTCCCTTTGCCTCTGAGAAGATCCTCCAAACTATCCAGGAAATCACTCCTGAGCCTAAATCCATTACAAAAATCGATACTATCCCCAGCCTTGATGAATCCCATACCCAAAGCAAGGACTTCGGAAATCTCTCTTCTATCGCCAAGGAACCTAGCACTGAAAAAAGAATCATGACCAAAGTCTTCAGCATGAGGGACCCCGTCCTCCCTAGAGATCTCTTCCTAGAAGCCCAAGAAAAGAAAGCTAGGATCTCTTCATTCAAAGAGACTCAAAAGACCACCGTCACCACTGAAAAAACCGAACGTGAGACCAAAGCCCCCGAAAACAAGACCATAACCACCGAGCTTACAGAACAATCCAAGCTTGAAGAGGTCAAACGTGAAGCACCCAAGCATAAAATCAAAGAGCCTAACACAGAAACCATCAAGGCTGGCCCCACTATCTCCTTCACCGAAACCTCTCAGAACTTCTTCGCTCCTTGGAAGGCCAAAGACCCCTCCCCTGCCAACCTTAAAAAGTCCCAGGATACAGAATCAGATACCAACAAACAGCTTAAATCCCCTGAATCCACTCCTGCCAATAACCTTGATAAATCTCCTACGAAATCCTCCATACAATCCGAAAATCAAGCAGAAACACCCAAGAAACAGGCCAATTCTGTATCTTCAGCCACTCAAACTATAGCAATCCATAGCACCCCTATCACTCCAATTAACCAAAATAAAGAAAGTGCTCCCAATACTCCAATGAGTCTCCCAGTCCAGAGCTCTCATGACGAGCCTAAGAAGCAGCTCCAGGCCCTCCTGAAGCCAGCTTCAGCAAAAAATCTTGAAGTCAAAGGAGCCCAGACAGACTTCATCCCTGAGATTCCTGTCCTCAAGAAACAGAACACAGTTTCTACGAATACTTTCGAAGACCTTGAGGAATCATACAAGAACCCCAAGAGCCACAAAGCCTTCCCTGGAGATTTCTTTGCCAATATCAAGATACCTGCCGCCCTACAACAAAGAACCATTGACACCCTTGAATACACAGATACTTGCCTGGGAGATGGAACTCAAAGGCCTGAATTTGAGGATATTCATGAAGAAAAGACTGCTAGAAGATCTCCAACTAAGGATCTTATTGATAGAGATGATGACGAAGACGAAGGCCCACTTGAAGGCTATCCTCAGGACTTCAAACCTGAAGATGTCAGCCAAGACATCTTTAACGAACCGGATCGAGAACATGAAGAAACCCTCCAGGAATATGACAGACTCCTCAACCAGAAATCCTCCTATCAACCCAATGCACAATACTCCAAAACAACCGTTCCCAAACTCAATATGGACTTGTATAGAACCCCACTCCCTAATGAAGCTAAAATCAAAGCCGCCTTGAGAACCCTCTCTCCAGATAGAATAGTCCCCTCCTTCCCCAAAACCAGGAAGGAATTCGGCCAAAGAGGAGTCTTCACAGGAATCAGAGAACTCTCAGACTCATCCAAGAAGGACAGATCCCACGAAAGGTCCCCACTCCAGGTCGTTGAGAAATCTCCCATCGTTAGAAAAGAAGAAAAGTCCTCTCCCAAAGCCAAAGGCAAAGATAAATCCCCAGCCAGAACCACACATAAAGCCCTTCTCAACCCCAACCCCAAGGAAAACATCAAAAAAAAGATGAAAATTGAGGTTCCAGATCGTAGTTCCTTGATTGAGGAAGATACCCCACAGTTTGGTGACTACAACCCTAACTTTGAGAGCTCTGGCCAAAAAGAAAAGGAGAACGAGTCTAAGCTTGAAAGGAAGAAATCCAGAAAGGATGGACAAATCTACAGGCATTTCTTAAGGAGCAACTCCTCTCAAGTCAACCTTGAGTCCCTAAAACAAGGCCTTGTCGAAAAGAGCAAGCTCCTTTCTAAGTTTTATTACAGAATTAAGCCTTTAGACCATGCAACAGGCGAGACTGAAGAAGAGAGCGATGCCAGTAAGTTAAAGAGAACTGAGTCTAGAGGATCTATCAGGGCCAAAGGTTCTCTAAAGAAAAGCAAGAGTAGAAGCAAGACAAGGGATAGCGATTTTTCTGCTGATTCTAGGAAGATGTCAAGCGAGGAGAGCATGAGTGATATTAGGGCTAGACATGAAAGAGACGAGGAGGAGAGGAGACTGCGATCTGAGATTAAAGAGCTAAGAAACAAGCTGAAATTCTACGCAGGGAATAGCTACAAGTATGTCAATGCGGAAAGCCCAGTGAGCAAGAAGAGCTCTAAGCTAACCAAGAGCCCATCTATGAAGTCTAAGGAGAGTAAGGAGAGTGATAAGAGTGCTACAAAGACTCCTAAGAGGGGTGCTAGGCCTTATAAAGACAGTCCAATGAAGACTAAGAAGTCGGGAGAGAAGTCTAAGACTCCGAAGAAGAGCAGGAATAAGTCACCTATTGTGGAGAGTTTTGTTGAGACAGACTTTGAAAGAATACCGAGAAAAGACTCGAATACTTCCTTGGAAAGTTCTAAGGAGTATAGTCTTACGGAGATGAAGGCTAAGTTAGCTGCTAGAACCAAGCTAATGGAAGAAGCTATTAAGAAAGCTGCCCAGACGAAGATATTTCTAAGAAGTGACAGTGAGGAGGAGCTCAGTAGGAGTCCCTATCATGTAAATAAACTTAATTTTTGTGTTAATTTTATAGCCTGAGGAAAGATATGGAGTTGAGAGGTTTAGTTTGACTGAGAAGAGGAAGGTTACTTCTGGCGCTCAGAGGAAGTAAGGGTGTACACTGGCTTTTTAAGTCATTTTGTTTTAATTATTTAGTTCTTTTTCCCGATTTACTTGTCTATATAATTATTACACTACTTGATGCATAGGTACTTTTGTATTAATTTATTTATAGCGTGTCATTTTGCACGATACCAAAAGTCAAACCAAAACAATTCTCATACAAATTCCCAAAAAAGAAGTCTTAAAACCAGAAGGGAATAAAGAGGAATTAATTTTATAGGTCATACTTTACTACATACAGAAAAATTATCAAAAAACCTACAAAAGAATTCTTCCATTATATTGATAGTTCTCCTTCTCCTTCTTCATCAAATAGCTCCTAGCAAATGGCGTATCATATGTAGGCTTAAATAATTCAAGTTTATTCGAAGTGGTCGTAGGGACAAAAGTCGGAGAAGCATAATCATTTGCTCCAAAATCATTATTATATCCTGCACTTGGCTGATAATAGTCCCCAAACTGGCTAGTCTTTAAAGTGGGCTTAATCTCAACCTGAATCTGGGAAAGGTCATCAAATCTAGCATCTCTGGCCCTTTCAATTAAATTCTGCGTGGTAGAAATCTTGCTTTCAGCAAGGATCTTAGAGGCAACATCCTTCTTAGGAGTCTTGTTACTAATATGTGGGTGATCAACCTCATGGAGAGTCACCTTGGATCCAGCATTAATGGCATCGATATCCAGGGAGGCTGCTCTATGGTACAATGCAGCCTTTTCTCTTTGGACCTCATCGGCCTTGGCCTTGAACTGTTGGACTAGGTCTTTGTATTTCTCTTCAAGTTCTTTCACAGCTTCCTTTCTTTGCTGGATCTGGAGCTCAAGTTGCCTTATTCTCACGTCGTTGTCCTCCTCCTTGTAGTTATCCATAGTGTATTCGGCTCTATCCTTCAGATTATCAAGCTCTCTCTTTAGCTCAGCGTAATTCTCCTTAATTCTCTCATTTTCTCTAACGAGGTTGTCCTTGATATATTGGAAGGTCTGGTTCTCGACCAACAGGGCGTCGTTGGTATATGCGGCTGTATTGTTAGCCTTTTTCAGTTCCTGGATCTCGTCCATGATGGCTTTGTACTCTCTCTTGAGGGAATCATGGTCCACTCTGACTTTATTGTAGTCATCCCTGAGACGATTGTACTTAATCACGGCGTTTTCTAGCTCGAAAATGGCATCGTTCTTCTCCTTTTCGATTTGAATGGCGATTTCCTTATCTATTTCTCTTTCATATTCTGAGATCACGCGGGGTCCAGTACTCTCAAAGACAGGGATTTCGTTCTTGAAGATACGCTCAGGCTCCTTTGGCTTAGTAGTACCAAAATTGAAGTCAAATGCGCTTGTGGGTTGCTCCCTAATACCCTTAGCTGAGGTTTTGCCTTCGGAGATATCAACTTCTTGCTCCTCTTCATAGGATCTCTCTCTGAAATCCCCAGGGGATTCCTCCTTATGCTCTTCCGTATGAGTGTCTCTGTAGCTCTTTTTGGTAGAAGAATGCTTTCTACTGGGAGTTTTATGGCTTGGCTCGTGCTCTTCCTCGCCGTTTTCCTCATCTTCCCCGAACTTCATGCTGGAAAGGTTAGGGTCTATCTGCTTCAGAAGACCCAGGACGGAGCTTCTCATGCTGTCGTAGGTCTTCAGGTTCTTTTTGAGATAGTTATGCTCCTGATTTATCTTCTTTACAGCCTGAGATTCATTGATAAGTTCGGCTAAAACAGTTTTGTCAACTGTGGGGTTCATTTTTAGTTCCTCGATATGTCCCTCTATTTCCCTGTGATTATCTCTGATTTCCTTCATTATAGTATTTAAGGTTTTGTCCTCTTTGTCAGGGTTCTCGTCCAAATTTGAATTCAACATGCCGAGATATGTCTTAAGGTGGTCCATTTTGGCTTCCACGAGCTTGAGGATCTCCTGCTGTTGTTGCTGGAGCTTAGCATTCTTTTCTTGTTCCTCTTTTTCCTTTAATCTTTTCATTTCAGCACTTTGAATCTCTCGCCTTGACTTGTCTGGGGATATTTCGATTGATTTGGGCTTTTCCATAGTTGAATGGATGACCGCTGGCTTCTCGCCCTCTCCTTCATATCTGTTGACTACTGTGACTTCGACTTGATCTTGATTCTGGATAGTTTGCTGATTTGCTAACTCTAGGGCATGAATTTAAATATGGAACGGGTTACGCTGGGTTTTCTTATCTTGGATGGTCTTTTTTGTAGGTTCCTTGACTTTGTCTTTGCTCTTGCAGCACCCCATACAGAAAAATGTGAATTTATTTTTAGTTTAATTAGGTTCAACGTATTCCTGAGATAAATAAATCCGGTTTTGTTCCCAGAAACAGACATTAAAAACGACTGAGGCTTTATGCTAATATAGAATCGCTAACATAAATACAGAGGAAGCCTGGCATCTGAATAACTATATGAACTGCAAAAAATATATATATTTATACAAAAATGTTCAATCCTTTTGATTTGCCAAAATCTTATCTGTGAGCCAATCTATTCCCTCCTTCAAACCCGTTCCCATCAGGGCACTACAAGACTAAAAAACTCACTCTCAATTGCAAATTTAGTCTTACCTGAATTCTCCATTCGTGATTCTTTATCTCAGTGAGGCAAAGCTTTTCTGCAATCTGAGCCTCACTCATCGCATCTTTACAATCTTGCTTATTTGCCATGATTAGAAAGACCGCGTTCTTGAGGTCCTCATTTATGAGAAGGTTGAATAGTTCCATTTTGGAAAGCAACTCGTTTTGTTTATCGGTACTATCAACAACAAATATGACTCCCTTGCGAATAATCAATACATGTTAAAAATATAGTACATGGGTTCCGGAGAAGTAAGTTGACCAAGCAGATCTCAATGACTCTTGACCTTAGAAGATAATTAACAATTATCTTTGACAATACCTCCCAAATCCCAGACCTAGATGGTTAGACATGAATCACTTATACTCTACTTGCAGTTTAATGTTTTTATGCTTGACTTCCTCGACATTACTGCCGATCGTTGGCTGAGTTTGAACTGGTTTTCCTAAATGACTAATTTAACGAAAAAATAGAAGGGAAAAGTACAGCTGATATAGCATAGTTGTCTTGCCTGCACCCGCTAGGCCCAGAATAATCAGCTTAAACTCTCTTTTTGAAGCAAAAAGACGCTTCCACACGCGGGAAATCAACAACCCCATTTACGATAAAATTTAATAAAATATGAAAGATCTCTGACTCTGACAATTTTTGGCCCTGAAACAGCTATGCTTTTGATCAGAATTCATCCTTTGGTTTATTCTGCTTCACCGAAAATATTTCTCACCTTCAGAGAGTCTTACACCAAAAATACCTAATTATTACATTAAATCTCATATATTCTATATTTAGAAATGTGTATAGCATTTCCATCATAAAATAATCTCCCAACCCTAGATCATATTTCTTAAAGAGTCACTGGTTTATCCCTGGATTTGCCAAGTGAGCACCTCCTTACTCCCAGCCAATGTCTTGAATTGAAAAATTTCACAAAGGTTTTGTTGTTAATAGTTAGGAGAAACTAAGCATAATCGGTTACCTTTTGGAGTATGGTAGAGCTCATGACATATGCTTAGTGTGTAACTATCTTTGAGATTTCAATTAAAAATTATTTCATCTATATTGAAATAAAACTTCTGGGAACTCAACATGTCCGTCTATTCAATTGACTCCGACATCAAATATAGCAAGGTCGAAGACTCTTCATCAAATGCCTTCGAAGAGACTTCAATTCAAAAAAGACTGTTTAGAAAATTCAAATTTTCTCCTTTGAGATTCCTGGGCGGGGCCTTATTAGGACTTAGTTGTGGGCTTCCTTTATTAACACTTGGTCCATGTATCATTTCATGGATAAGTGCCTTTTACTCAGAGTTCAGAAAGGTCAATATGCCACAAAAGAACACCGTTATAAAATTCATTGTTGTGTTGGGCCTTAGCTGGGTTCCAGTCTTTTTAAATGCTTCAACTATATATCTCCTTTACAAATACTATTGGAGTTTGGACTATACTATCATATACGTGTCCCTGGTGATTCCCTATCTAATGATCGTCTGTGATAACGCAGCAGAATTTGCCTCGAACAGGAAAATAAGTCTCATAGATCTGCTAGCTGTTTTCTGCGTGAAGAATGCTTACATGCACTTTTGTTATAGAATCGGCTTCCCCACCTCAGTCTACTTCAATAAAATCTGGAACTATTTCATGGACTCCTTGACCTTCAAATTCAAAAGCGCACAGGAGAAGAAGCACTATATGATCATGAGTGGGGCCGTCTACATCTGTTTGATTTCCAGCTTCGGGTTCAGCCTCCCCCGATTCCTTTCTGGACCCGATAATTACTACTTCTCCTCTCTCTGTATTGGCTTCACAGTTGCCACATTATTCAGTCCATTTATCCAAACCGCCTCCTTCGAGCAGAGAAAGTACATAGAATTCGAATCCCTTTACAATTTCCTTCTAAGGAGGGTCTGGCAGCCCCAGGCGTATGTTGAGCTCTATGATAGACTCACCCTTTTGGTCAAGCAAATCATGATAAATAATCTGAGGCAAACCCCTTATGTCTATGGAAATACTGCTTTAATTGGCGTGTTCCTAGTTTTTTCGGGCTCCTTCTTTATGGATAAAGATGGCGAAACTTTGAAGAGATTTGGCTCTGAAAGAAAGGAATTTGGACGCTTGTGTCTGATCCTCTTGGCATATTTTGCTATCCCACCCCTGACTAAGATCTATTATGGGTTCTTGATTAACTTTATTGGGTCTGAGATCTTGTTTATTACGGGACTTGTACATTCGATTTCTAAGCTATTGACCAACAGAGTGGGCATGATTGATCTGAGCCAGGATCATAACATATTGGAAAATCTAACTGATGATGGGAAATTACTAAAGAGACTAAGGGAAAATGATATTCAGGATAATTACTTAAGGGAAGAAATACAAAAACGTTGCTTCCAAGGGTAATTATATGTTTCTTATATGTTAAGGTTGTAGGAAAGAGGCTATGGAACCACATGAGTTAAAGCATATCCTGACTGAGTATTTTGAAGAAATTGTCCACCATGCTAAGTTTGCACATGTGGAGCTAACAAATGAGTTGAATAATAGAGGATATTACAAGTTCATGGGACTCTTCTTATTGGACAAGAACCTCTTTATCAGTCTTTATTTATCTGTTGTGACTATAATAGGTACCCAAATCTATTCCTATATAAAAACCTGGTTCTTTGAATAACTTTCTCTGTAAAAAAGTGTCTAAATGATAAAAAGAAAGTACTCACAATTCAAAGACTATTTGAAATATGCGTCAAATCTAATCCTAAATCGATGGAATTATGGAAGGATTGAACTATCTTAATATGGAATTTTGTAACTTTTAGAGAAAGAAATAACTCATGTTCCTCTCTGTTTCTGACTATTTTTGCAGTATTTTTCCAAAATTATGCTTAGTATAATGCATATCTTGTGCTATAAAGTACAACAACTATAATAAAAATTAGAGCCACATATGATCTATTCATTATAAGTAGTCCATTTTCCATGGAATCCTGGTGGAATAACTCCAGGAAGTGCGATCTTACATATTGGTCCCTTGTCAATATGCTGACTCTCATGAATCCAAAGTTCACTCTTGTCATTCTCAGCATCATAGACAACAGTTAGTATATGCCCATTTTCAGGGTCATTTTGTGAGCTAACCATGATCGGTTCTGATACATATCTCATAGGTCCAAAGGAATATGTAGTCATTTTCTTGGTTTCCCTATCATATCTTCCAATTGACCTGAAGAGCTCGCCCTCTGGGTTTCCATCCTGTTCACTATGGCAAGCAACTAAGGTATATCTCCAGTTCTTTCCGACCTTTGCATCGGCTACTGTTGGGAAATCACACCCAATTTGAGAAATTTCATTCATTCCTAGGAACTTGCCTTCCTTTGGATCGATCCTCATAGATGAGATCTTTCCATTTAATGTAAGTCCAGGTGCCAATTTTCCTGAAGGGACCATTTGTAGAGTCTTATCCACACTCAAAAAGTCTGAATATTTGACGAATTCAATATAAATTGATCCGTCATTCTCCTCATAGCCGTTCACAAAATGGAAACAATAGAATGCATCTTGAATTGTAAATCGCTTCACCAACTCCATGGACATCTTATCGAAGATAAGAATTTCAGTACCCAGCTCAGGGTGCCATGACAAAGCCTCATGGAATGTTGCTCCGCCCAATAAAAACTTGAAAGGAGCAAATTTTGTTGCATAGTCGAAGATCACAAGGTACTTTCCAGCCATTACCCAGTCATGGATCTGATTGTTACCTCTTAAGTCAACCTTTCCCATCTTAATTAAGCGCCCATTTCCATCACATCTATAGGTCAGAAGCTTTGGATTTTTTCCAAAAAGAAATCCAAAGTTATATATCTCTCCAGTTTCTGGGTCCACCTTTGGATGGGCTGAGAACGTCATTCCCTTTTTGAGGAAATTCAAATGATCAATGCCAATAGTCTCCAAAGTTTTCAAGCGAAGTGCATGTGGTAATCCTCCTTCCCATAGTGCAAGAAGTTTACCTGGCAGAGGCAGGACCGATGTATTGGCAGCATTCATACTCTTAGATGATCTGGTTAGTCTTGTAAGGAGCCCTGGCTTATAGTCGTACCTATTATAAATAAACTTTCCTTTTTTCTCTTCTTTAAGATAGCCTTCAGTCTTAACATATTGATAAACTGCTGAAGCCTGTCCTTGATCAAAGTGGACTCCGAGAATGGCTCCATCTCCGTCGAACCAATGTGTTAGCTTTTGGCCGCCTCTTTCATGTCTAGCAGGACCATTCCTGAATAGAGATCCCTTGAGGTCTTTGGGGATTTCACCTTCCAGGACGGTGAGGTTTGTGAGACCAAACTCTTTTGCAGGCTGAGCAATAGCCCGAGACCAGTTTTTTGTGATCATGTTAAGATTTTTAATTGTTTTTTCTGTTATTATTGAAAAAGTCTTACTCGTATATCCCATACAATGTGTAATAACATTATTTCATTTCTAGCCTAAAGTTTATTAAACATAAATTTCCAACCAGCACTTCTAGCACAAGTCAAAGATCTCTGATGTTTCTGAGTTGATCTTCCCACTAATTGCATTTTCAATAGAACTTCAAGACCCTCTAGGCCATTTCAGTTATTCTAGATCCTTGGTCTCAGTTTCAT
>Ga0065720_1019697_pt1 | contig 21289 bp, 16 predicted proteins | sample Thericmetagenome_FD_59107 | JGI IMG/M metagenome (GOLD analysis project Ga0065720, IMG submission 59107) | Thermophilic microbial communities from the Joint Bioenergy Institute, California, USA of rice/straw/compost enrichment - eDNA_2 v2... | ecosystem: Engineered > Solid waste > Grass >...
CCGCTATCCAAGAAATGTTCAAGAGAGTCGCTGAACAATTCACTGCTATGTTCAGAAGAAAGGCCTTCTTGCACTGGTACACTGGTGAAGGTATGGATGAAATGGAATTCACTGAAGCCGAATCCAACATGAATGACTTGGTCTCTGAATACCAACAATACCAAGATGCTACTGCTGAAGAAGAAAACGAAATGGACGAAGAAGGAGAAGCTAACGTATAAACTGAATTCTCGTAATCTTATACGCTTTTAATAAAAAAACATTTATTATTCATATTCACAATATGGAACTCTAAAACAAAAACAAAACAAATCCTCTCTCACTTTTTCTATATCATTCTTCTCTAAAAATCTTTAATTTTTTCTCTAGATCCTCCCTCTTATCTTTTTCTCCTCTGAAGAGTAAAATAAGCTTACTCTTTTGGATTTTTTCGTAGTAGCTGTGTTACTAGGTCTCCTTGCTAAAGGAGGTTTTCCTTGCTTTTTCTTAGGAAATTTCAATAAGTTTAAGTTGGAATGCAAAAAGGCCTATTCTTAGGACATAACAGTGGGCATTCTTATAGGACTAGCCAATAAAAATTCGAGGGATTTTAGATGCAACCTCTATTATCTTTTCTAGATGATGCTCCTCAATGTATGGATTCCTACCAATATTGATAATATACATCTATTTTTTACTCTCTAAAGATTATTTTAAAATATTCGAGCGACCCTAAATAGGGTATCACCTCCACTAAAACTTCTATAGACTCTTCTGAAATACTGAAACAGGTTTTAAAATATCAGATGGGGTAAAGTTGTTACCATGGAAATTGCAATATCAGAGATTTCAATATTCTCATGACTTGAAAGGATTTCACTAGACAGTCAAATCCGACACTTGTAATTCTTGAGCTAATAACAAATCAATTTAGATCATAATGTCATACTGGGAGAAATTAACTTGAATTATTTAGAAGTCATCTCTTTTCCGAAAAGCCTTAGCTAGACTAATCAAGGCATCATCACTCAATCGGTAACATCTAACCCGCTCAAATCATTATTTAATAGTTACACGTCGAAATCTAATTTTAGAGTGTGCAGTTTCTTGGAGAGAACGATCACATCTGAGAGCGTTTTACAAGCACTGTCATCGAAAGTAGTCCTAGAGGGGTTAGATATATCATGATAACTCTAAATACGCTCCAAAGTTTAAATAGAGTGCTTGTAAATTTGATAGACTCAAGAGAGCCTCTTCTAGCTCAAAGAAATCAGATTCAGGAAGACTCGTTATATTTAAGAAGAGAGCAAGATAAATACTTAGCGTTGTGAAAATTCAGTCCTAAAGTTCCAAGTTCCTGCAAGTTGAACAAAGAATTTCTGATCTCTTTAAGACAATTCCAAGACAGGGTAGCACTAAAGATCTTTTAATAGTTTTCCTGAATTACTCTTTCAGAGCTAGCATAAGAGACTTGAGCTTTCTGAGTCGTTTAAGAATGCGGATATATAATAAAATTTCCTCTTCATTGGGCTGAAGGCACCTAACATCGATCTTGTTATGGTAAAATGATACTCCATTAAGCTTAACTCTAGATGTTCTAGTCTAGGCTGATATTTGAATAGTGTAGAGCATTGAAGGGCATAATCCTTGGGCACAACCCATATACTATATTAATGAAAGTGATAGAATAATCCACTTTACTTATAGAAACTTAAAGAGAGAAATCTAAGATTCCAGTTAAACTTGATAGTTCTAAGGCTTTTCAAGAAATCGTTAGTTGGATTATCCAAACTGTATTCTTCAACAAAATAAGGTTTATTTGATACTATGGAAAATCGTAGTCAAGTTTTTTGCAGCCTTTAAATTTTCTTAGAGCAGGGACATCTAGGCTTCTGACATCATCTAAGGAACTATTCTATATAAGCATTTTCTGAAATGAGTCACTCTTGAAACGTTATACTCCTGACACCCTTCCCACAGGATCTAAGTAGTCTCGGAAATGTTTGACTTGTAGGTTTACAAATAACAATTTCTTTCAAATAATTGCCAAGATTGGTGCTAAATACTTTTGGAATAGAAGCGATATTTAATTCGCTGAGAATAAGCACACTCGCTATAACAACCTTAGAAAAATACACTTATATGGCATTACTGAATATGTCTGTTATAATTGGAGACTTCTGAATCATTTCGAAAGTAATTAGAAAATAATTTATTATTATATATTTTCACAGCTTCCTGAAAAATAAGCCTCTGACCATCGATCTAAAATTCCTCAGGACTTGAATTTTTTAAACCACGAAAAAACAGATTCTGCCTTTCTAAGTAGTTTTAGATGTTAAAAGCTCTAATACTGGACAAATTAATAGATTCCAGTGCACATGCTGGAATTCTAAGACTACTGCTTCTAAATTTGGTTTAGAACTCTCATTTACTGTTCGATATCTCAAAGATTTCTCTAGAAAAATTCATAAATACGGCTAGCGAACTAATTACAAAAAGGAAGTAATTGGTTTAATTTTATTTTAGATTCAAAAATGGTTCAAAGTGCCTTTGACCAGATTCTCGACTCTCGGGTAGGTTACGGCTCCTACCAGAGAGTAGCATATTTCTTTATAGGATTGATTGCCTTAGCAGACGAGGCTGAAATTATCACCCTTTCTATTATTTTGCCATCATTGAAAAAAGAATGGAATTTATCTGAAACCCATCAAGGGTACTTAGGGAGTGTGCTATTTTTCGGTATCCTTGTGGGCTCCGTGTTGATAGGATTTCTTTCAGATAAAATTGGGAGGAAGAAAGCTTTGTTGATTTCCTCTGGATTGGAATTTGCGTTCGGGGTGGGGTCGTCTTTTGTCAAAAATTTCTCTACGTTCATGATTTTGAGGTTTATACTGGGGGTAATGATCGGCTGCACAATACCAATTGCCCCAACATTTATAACAGAAATTTCTCCTACAGCATATAGAGGAAAAGGCCAGGTGTATATTCAGGCGTTCTTCGTCCTGGGAATGGGGTATGCCATGATGCTGGCAAAGATTTTTATGACGGATATAAATACTGCAGAATGGAGTTCGATAGTTTTTTACGGGGCAATGCCTTCATTGCTGGTTTTTATAGGAACTCTAATATTCCTTGATGAGTCGCCAAGATTTCTAATCGCTAGAGGACAATATAATGAAGGGGTAACAACACTAAATAGAATGGGTTATAAGAATCAAGGAGAGAATTTCCAGGAGATAACTCCTGAAGAAAGAGAAGATTTAAGAGATTGGAAGCTTTTGGTTTTTGAAAGGGAAGTCTCAGTGAGCTGGGCTGTTCTATTTAATTCCAAGAACAGGAAGACCACTCTTTGCTTATTGAGTAACTGGATTGGATTGAGCTTTAATTTCTTTGGGATGGTGTTTATACTTCCTCTGATTTTCTCAGCATTACAGCCTGACGATCAAGAAGGCAGTCATGAGGGCATAAATCAACTTTTCTTTACTTTGTTTGGAGAGATTCCTGCAATAATTTTGTCTTATTTCATAATAGATTCAAAGAGATTTGGAAGGAAGAACTCAACAAATCTAAGCAATTTGTTAGCCGCTATTATGTTCATTCTCGCTTTTATTTTCAGGAATTTTGGACTCTTATTCTGGCTTATTCTAGCCCGTGTCTTTACAAAATTGTCATTTATCACTATAAATCCCCTGACTACTGAGTCATATCCTACAACATATAGAACCCTGGCACTAGGAGTTACTAGTGGGGTGGGGAGAATAGGTGCAGCTATTATGCCATTGATTGTTATTTGGCTATTTAACTGGAATATTTATTTGCCTTTGCTTGCCTTTGGGCTAATTTCTGCCATAATGTTCTACTGTATTTCAAAGGTTCCTCATGAGACGTTGGGAAAGGAGCTAGACCGTCATGTCCATGAGGATGAGGAGATAAAAGACCTTATAAATAATACTCTATGATAGTTAGATTGTTTTCTATGTAAATTATTTGTTGCGAATATCTTCTTGAAGTTTTGAGAATTAACTGCTACAGAAATTTAAAAAGGCATATTTCATAAGATATTTTTCTGAGGGCTAAATAAATTCAAATTGCATGTCCGCATCCGAAGACTTTACTCCCTTCTGGGAAAACCTAACATTTCACAGGGTCAAATACGACTATTCTGTTGAACTCATTGAAAAAATTATCCCTGTAGGGTACGGACATTACCTCGCAATTGACCGACTGCGTAATTATCATCTTCTCATATACGAAGAGGACTCATTTCTACCCAAATATCCCATCCCACCATATGCAGAAACCAAAAATCCAAGAGTAGTGTACTCAGTGGACTACGATAAGCTATATTCTTTCATTTACCAGAAGAAAATGAGCCAAAAATGTTATGATAATTACCTTTCTCATATAGACAGCAAAGAGAAATATGTATTTCATGTCCTTATAGGAGAGGACCTGCTCGCGGTCCAATTCAATAAATATGATCCTTTAGTCCTAATCAGACTACGAGATAACAACAATCATATAGAAATATTGCCTTCTATTTCAGGGGTCAAACATTTGGTCAAAGTAAGCCCTTGGAGCTTCGCATATTACAGCAGGAGACACAACCGAACTTTTTTGTATAATTGGAGAGTGAATAAAATGAAAAAACTCAATTTTTCAGCATTGCATGTAAAAGATTTGCTTGCTGTAAAGGATGATATTATCGTGGCGGTGTTCAGAGGGTATATTGAGATGCTCAATTATAAAACGAATAAGATAATAAGAAGCTTTACCTTCACTGACAACAGGGAAATTCCCTTTGTAGCTGCCCATTATGACTCAAATATGATATCCTTTATCTCTGGGGACTATATCTATGTATTTGAGATCGAAAATGGCCATATTAAATGGGAAAATAAATACGAGTATCTTGAGCATAGTGAAGATCCTTTTGAATACAAATTTCTAAGTCAGACCCATATTATTGCGGAGATAAAAAGCAGCCTTTATATTTTCTTGCTTACTCCCCATCGCTTTAATCTATTAACAGTCCTTCAGCAGCCTTGGATAGGAAACGGAAGCCCTTCAGGTTCCTACTACAAATGCTGTTCTAGGGCTACGAGAAAGAGTTTTCAGATTTTTATTGAAATATTGAACGATAACTATTTCTTCGTGGCTGAAAGCTACTGTAAAGGCAAGCAGGTATATCATGGTCTTCAGACAGTGACTTTATTTAAATTTACAGCTAAAGGTGGTGTTCCTAAGAACTTAACTCCTTTTAAGTTTATCCCATTAAATGTAAATGCCTACTTGGGTGATTTTGAATTCTCAGCTGCCCTTATCTTTGAGGAGTATCGAGATCCTGTCTGTGCGATGGACGTGGTAGTAGAAGAGAATCTCGGCGTCTTCATAACAGAAAAGGGAAAAATATATTGCTTTAATCTAAAGACCTGGAAAGTTACCTACTGCAGCGAAATTATTGATATAACATACTCTCCAACAGGTGGAACAAGATACATTGACAAGATATATATCATGAAATCAAAGGCCTTGATGATTGTGATTAGAATATCAGGATCCCCATATCTAAGAATAATTGTATTTTCTCTTAAAGATAAATGTATTGAGTGGGACACCGAGAATCTCGATGAGTTGACCGACCAAGGCATAGAACTCTCCTTTTATGATGTTACCAAGCTGGAGAACAAAACAATAATTGCCACTTATAACGAACGACAGAATCAAAGAACCTCCTACTATGTGGGAGAGATCATCCTGGGCCCCCCTAGGGATGAAATTAGCATATACAAATACAGTGGAATAAACGTCATCCTGGAGACAAATAATACAGAAACCCAAATTTATGATAAAATTTGGAGTCTCCAAGGCCCTGTAGTAGCCCTGAGGCACGTCCAGGATGTCTTCAAGATCTCATTCTATGACTATGATTTCCAGATAATCACTGGGGAGTTAGCTATAAGCCGATTCCATAATGTAATTAACGTTCATATCTGGGGTATTCAGGACGTTAAACCAATTTCAAGAGACGTTATCTGTGTTCAGGTAAAACTGACCACTGAGGACTATATACTTATGTTCTATAACTTCGAAAACCAGACTTTGCTAAAAGAAATACGCACTGAATTTGAATTAATAAGCAAAGTAGGAGATTCTTTGTTGTTAGGCTTTTATGGCCTTGCAGACTTTGGAATGAAGATCATCAGTTATAGGGAAGCCCTAGAAGAGGACAAATACAAGGAACTGACACTTTTCACCGGGGATTTGGGATTTCTTATGCGTGCAAACACCTTCAAAGCCATTAAGAAAGATCAGTTGTATTTAGGATATGAAGGTGACCATAACAAAAATTTTGTGTGTCTATTCAGGCTGAAAAACTATAGAGTTGAGTGTTTGAGGGTTGTCAAGAGAGCCCTCGAGAGTCATTATCATAACTATTTGTTTAAAAGTGTAATTGACTTTATTTTCCAGTAATTCGTATTTTTCTTGCGTATATTTCGAGTTGTGTTATCCCGTGCCCAAGAAACACATTTTGCAAGCAAATTAGCATATTCTTCTTAGAAAGACAGACCAGCTATAAAGTATATCCTTCAAAATATCAAGACAAAAATTTTCTCCTAAATATACGGGGATCCTATTCAAATTCTAAAAGAACCTAGTAGATTCTTATAGGCTGTCCACGTAAGAGCACTATAGGTAGTCTCTAACATGATATAAATGAAGGCACAGGACGATTGGATCGAGTAGAGGGGTTGCAGGCCATTTTAAGAGTAGCCTATCAACCAAACAGACTTATAACTGGTTGAATACTTCTGAAAAGTCCAGAAATCCGAGGCGGAATGTATGTCCTAGGACTCATCACACCTCATAGCATAGGACTCCTGGTGCTAATTACTTTTAAAAGCAGTTATTTCGTGTTTTAACTATTAAACCCAACAGATATGAAATTCAGATAAGGTCAGTTATTTCAAGTACCAACAGCCCAATAGCTTTGAATTTGAAACTTCTGATCGAGATTAATATCCCAACCAGCCCTGAACAGCTCTTTTCTCTATATTCGAAAGGAATCGAGCCCTGCTACACTCATCTTGATTCCTTAAATAAATTAATTTGTTTACTGATCACTTTAGCAATTTCATTCGTAAGTTTCAAGATGAAGGGAAACTTACACACAAAAAAAATTGTGTTTTTGCTTCAGTGCAGACAGGTCGTTGATTCTTACATAAAATTTAGTAAAAATAGCTTCTGGATTTTATTATCTTTTTTTATTCTTTCTGAACACAGTACTATATTGCCATGTAATAACAAGTAAACTTGGCAAGAAGGTGTGGTTTTTGAGTGAACAAGGGCTGCCCTTTTTCATCAGGGAAAGGAGTTATGTTTCAATTTAATTGAATTATTTCGAGCTCAACATCAATATGGAAAAGTACAAGAAGATAAAGGACTTAGGTGACGGTTCGTTCGGTATTGTCTATAAAGCAATCAACACCGAGACTGGGGAGATCGTTGCCATCAAGAAAATGAAAAGAAAGTTCAATAACTGGGAAGAATGCAGAAATCTCAGAGAAGTCAAGTCCTTAATACAACTAACCCACCCCAACATCATGCTCTTAAAAGAGGTACTGAAAGTCAAAGATGAGCTCTATTTGGTGTTCGAGTATTTGTCCCAGAACTTATTTCAAACCTACGAAGAGTTAAAAGCATCAGGCAAAACATTCACTGAGGACCAAATCAAAAGCATTGTGTACCAGTGTGCCCAGGCCCTGGCGTACATGCATAAAAACGGTTTCTTCCACAGAGATCTCAAGCCAGAGAACATCCTCGTGCATAGGGACAAAGCAAAACTGGCGGATTTTGGTCTTGCCCGTGAAATTCGCTCAAGACCTCCCTACACAGACTACGTCTCGACCAGATGGTACAGAGCTCCAGAACTTCTCCTTAAGAGTACAAATTACAATTCTCCGGTCGATATTTTTGCTCTAGGATGCATTATGGGAGAGTTATATATGTCTCATCCTTTATTCATGGGCAGTTCTGAGCTGGACCAGATGTATAAAATCTGCTCCACATTAGGAACACCTACCCGCGAATCCTGGCCCGATGGTTATAAATTAGCATCACAAATTGGGTTCAATTTCCCTCAATTTAATCCCGTTTCACTTTCCAGTATGATCCCCAATGCATCACCTGAGGCCATCAACTTGCTCCAAAGAATGCTTCAATTCGATCCGCAAAAGAGAATAACAGCCGCCCAAATGCTCCAACACCCCTACTTCCATAACTTTAGTCCAGAGGGTATCTTAATTAACGATGCTGAACCACTCCCAGTACCTTCTAAGAAAGAACCCCATAACAACAACAACAATCCCAGCACTATAACTATCGAGAAGAGTCCCAAGAAAGAAGAGAAAAAAGTGGATTTAAAGACTGACTCAAAAATGGACTCCATTCTAGAAATGCCCAAATCCAACTACAACCCTTCCAACTTGTATACCACCCCAGTATCCAAGCCGACTCAGGGCAATAGGGACCTATTCAGCAAGCCAACAGGTGAAGTTGACCTGGAAGCATTGGAGGAAAGGCTCAAGGATACTCCAACTATGGACAGGACCCCTACTAACCTCTACAATAATGTAGATGGAAGGACCACACCCCTAAATACCAGCCATTTAGGAAATAGCAACAATACATCTGGAATTCACTATGGAGGCTATACTCCAAGTTTCCAAACCTATGGAGCTTCGAGTAACAACACTAGCATCATAGGTGGTAATAACAATGGATACATTAAAAGCAGGAAGAATATCGTCAATAACCCAATAGATCCCTTCGAGAACAAGAGTTCTATAGGTACTTTCGGAACTAGCAACACTAACAACATCCTCAGCGGACTTTACGGAGGAAATCTCGGCTCAGACTTAGACTATTCTAAACCCCACTACGGAGGTGCAGGAACCAATATGAATATCTACGACTTTAAGGACACCTACCAGATAAGCAGTACTAACAATGTAGGAGGAAATAACTTTTTCTCCTCAGCCAAGTACCAACCCTCTAGCAACAGTCCCCTAAAATCAAATAAATACCAAGCTGATACTTATAACACTAAGGTCGGGACTACCACCATGACTTCTAATCCATTCCAACCCGTGACATCGAAGATAAGTAACAATTACTCGACTAGTACCTATGGAAAGAATGAAAGCGATGCCCTCAGTGAATTGCTAAGCAAGAATTTATATGATAATTATAGCAATAATTCTGGAAGAGGAGGGCTGGGAGGTTACTCTAATAAAACTCAGATAACCAGCGGAAGGAATAGCAATCTTGGAAATTATACTACGAGTACTGTAAATAATTCGAACTATTCAAATATATACAAACCTAATCTGGGGAACCCTTCTACAAATATGCTTGGGCACTCTCCTTCGTTCTTGACTTATAATAATACCTATCAAATGCCAATAGAGGAAGGAGGATTCTATGGAAGACATAAATTCTAAAGCTGGATTGTGTATCAAGTAGTAAGTAAGTTATTATTGTGGATATATTTCGTATAATTGTTGTGTTTATTAGTTGCTTCAGGTTTTGAGCCTTTACTGATTTATTATATCTTCTATACCTAAATCAAAAACCTCAATTCTCTCTAATCGTCTCTTCGACTATCCTATGTAGACTATTCTCGATATATATTTTTGTATCAGAATACAAACTTAGATAAAATTAAACAGGGCTGAAATGTTTTCTAGATTCCTCAAGTACTTCAAAACCAGCAAGGAAGACATCTACGAGATGCTCCTTCTCATTCCAATCTTCTCTCTCTACGCTACTATAAACAAGTACGTAATTTCCTGTGTCGAAACAGAAGGCCCATCTATGCAGCCCACATTAACAGAATCAAATATAGCCATAGTAGACCGCTTCATCTACAAAATAAAAGGAATTCAGAGAGGAGATATTGTCGTGGCAACCTCCCCTATAGACCCTAATACACAGATCTGCAAGAGAGTTTTACATCTTCCTGGGGATGTTAAGGAAACTAACAACGGATTTATGACCGAATATTTTACTATTCCTCCTAACCATGTCTGGATTGAGGGGGACAATAAAATGAACTCTTTTGATTCGAGGAATCATGGGCCAATTCCTATTGACTTGATCCAGGGAAAGGTTATTGGGTGCTTGTACCCGCTCAAGTTGGTGCATTGAAGATAGGATATGATTGAGACGTAAAATATGTAATTATAAAACAGATGAATATAGAGATATAATTATGTGCAAAACGTATGTAAACATTGTTTGTTAAGAAAGTTTTGTAGAAACAAGCTAATTCTTAGGTCATAACTTGTTTATTTCTTGAAGGAACTTCTCAATGTTCTATTCCTTAGCTCGATGTTCTCCAAAATTGTCCTCTTACTGCTCTTAAGTTTCTCAATGCTACATACTTATAACAAATAAATCTTCTTTTACTCTCTTTTGATATCATCAATAGGGGTAGTAAAGGTAAGCGTAAATCCAGGGCTCTTCGTTGAGGTCTGTCCACTGGTATCCTGGGTGTCCATAACGGATTTTCTAGTAGGAGATTTTAGAATAGGCTTGAAAGAGACTCTTTCAGGAGAAAGGAATTGGTGCTTAATGGATCCTTTTCTATTAACTAAAATATAAGCAAAATTCAACAAATCTCTACCTTCTTCTTGAATTCTCTCGTGTGTAGCCTCAAGCTCCTCAGCTCTTCTATCCCTCTTGGTCAAGAAGTCTCTTAGAGGAGAACCGTCCTTTGGAGAATAGACGACGCTTTTAGGAATCGTTTCCTTGTGTGAAGCTGGAGCATGGTCACCCTCAAGGGAGAGATAGCCTCTAGGGCTTGCTGCTAAACTCTTAAACATCATAAAACAAAATTGTACCTCTTTTTCTTTCTGATTGATATTCTTCTCTCTTGCTAAGATTAAGTTCAGTTCTCAGCTTTCCTTTATGGATAGTATTAATAAAGTCCTCAGTATCTTTATGCTGAGCAGCAGCCATTTGGGCCAACTGAGCTTCGAACATTCTGACTGTCTCTCTAAGGTCTGCAATTTCTCTGGCTTGGATTTCTTTTTCTTTCTGGACCATCTTCAAGTCATCAATGAGACTATGGTTCTTGATCTCCAGGCTCTGTATAGTGTCCTGATATCTCAATGCTGAGCTTTCAAGCTCGCCAATGGTCTCAGCAAGCTTATTCTTCAATTCCAGGTTGGACTTCTCAAATCTTCCAATCAATTCAGAAGCCTCTTTGATCTACAATATTACAAAACTCTAGAAAAACCCTACTTCCTCATCCTTGACTCTGACAGTCTCCTTGAGCTGCTTAATGTGTCCCTCAAGTTGGTTAATTTTAAGCTGATCTTCACGGTTAGTCTTCTCTAGCAGATCGCTAAGTTGTCTGTTCTCCTTCTCTAGGTCCTGGATGATGTCCTGTTTCTGTTCCACATCGCTCTGGAGATTTTGTAAGGTCTGGACAAGCTTGGCCTTTTCGTTTTGGTTCTGCTCCACCTGTCTGTTAAATTCAATGTTCTTTCTGTCCAGGGCATCAGTAACCTGGTTCAGCTGGGCAGTAACCTTCTGGAGCTCCTCACTGGTCTTGTCAAGATTCCTGGTAAGTCTGTTGACGTTATCTTGGCTGCTTTCTAGTCTTCCTTTAGTATCTTGCTAGGAAATTATGCTTAGAAATAATGAAATTTACAAGTTCTTTAGTGGTGATGCTGAGCTCGGTCTTCAAGCTGTCAACAGTGTTTCCAAGGGCTTCAATGTTGTTGATAAGCTTGAGTCTCTCTTCGTCGGCTTCGTTGGTGTATTCGAGATTTTTTTTCATTTGGCTCTGAAGAGTTTCGAATTCTTTGTACAGATCGAAGAATTTCTTCTTCAATCTTCTTATTCTCCTGATTTTCAGAACATCGAAAACATTCCTGTAGATCTTCAACTTTCTCTTGTCTTCAAGCAGAATTTCAATATTTCTGCCGCGTTTTCTGCCAAAGGAGTAGCTCTTCCACTCAGCAAAGATACGAGCTATCTGATTTTCAATGCCCTTTACAAAGAATTTATAGGCTAGTCTCTCCTGTCTATGCTTCTGTCTCCTATGCTGGGTATATCTGATCCACTTGGCCATATACTTATCCTCCAAGGCCAGATTCTCAGACATAATTCTGTTCCTTTCTTCAATTCTAGCATTGAAAGTATTCTGCCAGTGGCGGAAGTGGCTACTAATCAGCATTCCATCCATTCTCTCCTTCAAGGCCTTGTAGACAATCTTCCTATTCTGGCTCTTAATGCCAAATTCAATGATTCTCTTGAAATACTTTATAGTCATTCTGAGCTTATTATGTTCAATAGCCTTCTTTTCAGCTGCCTTCATCCTCTGTAGAACATTGAACTCGTTCCTCCAGTGATCGAATTTCTTTCTCAGGATATACAATACTTGTTTCTCTTTCTTTTCCTTGATGGTCTGGTTGACGACCTTAAGGTCATTTTTCCAGACATAGAAGAGCTCTCCAGCCAGCCTGAAAAGGCGTCTTTGTCTCATAATTTCAGCCTTCTCCTTGATCTCGAAGTAGAAGTTATAATTTGCAATAAGGAGACGCATTCCTGTGGTCAGGAGGTTCTTCTTATAGAAGACATAGGCAATTCTGTTCCTGATCCTCTTGGGAATGAGGTCCTCTTTGACATGCTTTTTCCATTTAAAGAAGGCGACCCTGGCGATCCAGTCAAGGTTGTGCCGGATAGCCTGGTCTTCAAGCTCAGTTTCAACTCTTTGAGGGAGTCCATAGAGCTTCCAGTTGATTTTAAAGGCATTGAGGCCTTCTCTAAGGAGCTTTCCCTTGTAATAAGCATCAATTCTTTCGAGAGTAAGGCGCTTTCTCTTGCGGATGTTCTTGTAGAGGACAAGAGCTGAGAAGGTTTCGGCTAAGAGGTTGTGATTTTTCCTTAGGGTGTTATATCTCCTGACCTTTTCAGTGCTTGCGAACATCTTCCATAAGGCGAATTTATGAGCTAGATGAGCATGTGCTCTTTCACTTTCCTTGTATTTAATGATCTTGCTAATGATAGCAGCCTTCTGAAGAGCTCTGAAGGTTGATAATTTAAGCCTTTCGGAAGCGCGTTGGCGGACTTTCTGCGTGAAATCTTCAACTCTTCTGGACATTCTGACTCCAAATCTCAATAGATGGAAAGCCTTCTCCATGATCTTGGACTCATAGAACTTATAGGCGAGGTCAGATTTATCTTCAATGGTTTTCATTCTGTGGAATTCGTGCTCAACTTGCTTATAATAGACGTTCTCATCGACTAGTTCGCTCTTTTGGGACTCAAGTTTCTGGTATCTTTCCATCATTTCACTCATTTCTTTTCTCAAGTTTGCAATCTCACGCTCCATATCTCTCTGGGCCATTTGGCTCTTCTCAAGTTCCAGAGTAATAGCTTGGATTTCTTCCTGAGCGACCTTGATGTTCTTTTCATTTTGCTCCTAGCAAATTATCTAACATTGGCTAAAATGTACCTGGTATGCACGGAGTTTCTCTTTGAGCTGCTTATTGATATCCTCAATTTGGATAACTTCATCAATTTTCTGCTTGAGGCTCTTGGCAAGTCTATTGATCTGTCTGTCTTTATCAGATGATCCTGTAATTTCCTTAAGAGGGGACTCAGCTCCTTCCCTCTTCTCACCCTCAGCGTACATGCTGAGGTCTTTTCCAGTAAGATTCAGGGTGTCGACCCTCTGGGTACCCTTTTGCTGAGGGCTAGTGAAGGCACTTTGTGTGAATCTCCTGCTTTGATCGAGCTCGTTTTCCTTCTCAGTCACTAGTAAATTAGATTTTTCGTCTAAAATAACTATACTCTTTCTGTAGGTCTGGAAGAGTTCCTTTTGGGAGGGGGACATCATCAGTTCTCTGGGCTGTTCAGGCGAAAGTTCTCTTTTAATTGGGGATAAGCTATCTTTACCCCTTGAGATTCCTGGGATCTCGGACTTATGGTGACCCTTTATAGGGTGGCCTTTGGGAATTCCTTCTCTGAAAGAGGAAGGGGATCTCACAGACTGGCTGAGAGAGTCAAAATCTCCAGGTCTATAGCTGCTGAGCTGCATGGATTTGTCGGCAATTCTTCTTGTAGTCTTGATACGACTGGTCTCACTTTTGACGCTCCTTGCACTCTTAGCGCTGCGAACGGTGTCTCTGAAGCCTCCTGAGAAGAAGGTGTGGTCTTCAGGGATATCAAATGCTCTGACTTTCTCAATGTTGTTCTGGTAAACCATTAGCATAATGTTGGATTTCTTATCGGCTTGCTTGATCAAATCATTAATTTTGGCCTGTTGGCGGTTCAGGAGCTCCTGGGCCGCTGCTTCCATATCATCCCTATAAAGTTAGACTCTATTGTTCAAAGGAAAAGGGTGTCGATCCCCTGATTTCGGCTGTCTTATACAGAAGATCAGCCGACAGTAAAAGGATCTTTACTCTTTCACAAATCAACAGAGTTTTCAGCATTAAAAGCCTCAACTTGTCAGGTTTGTGAGTCAAAAACTAAAGAAACTAGAATAAATGATTACTTTTGTATCAAGTTTGTCTCGATTGTGTGGACATCCCTGAGAAGGTCATGTCTATATTCATTTTTCACGCTTTCGTCAAGGGTGTCCAGGAACTTGTAGTTCTTCTTGAACTTCTCAACATCGAAGTAGACGTAGTTTAGGATAAATCTTTTATCTTTGTTAAAGAGCGTTCTGTGGACGTCGAGTTTTTTGACAAGCTAGTCAGTTAGAATTTAATATCTTGGTCTTACCGACTGGAATTTCAAAAGTTCTCCATAATTATACAATAATTTCTCCAGTAGAGAGTATTGCTTTTCCAACTCAGGGTCGATTTTCTCACGTTCTTGGGGTTTAATAGGCTATATATGATTTGGCGTGTCAGATTTTATACCTTTCCGTCAAGGACCTTGAGTTTGGGTAAGAATAGGAGTAAAGTGGGTTTGTAGTGAGGGTGATTTTGGATCTCATTCCCACGGAGATCGAGCTCCTCCAGGAGAGGAAGATGTCTAAGATGATAGACGTTGAGTATATCGACTAGCTAGTTCTGGTAAGGGAATTCAAAAATCGGATATACCTCATTGTCGACAAGAGAAAGTCGCTTAACATCCTTGAATTGTTCGATGCCCCGGAGGCTTTTAAGGTGATTGTTGTTCAAAACTAATCTTTCGACCTTTTGAAATCTGGGAGGAATGGTGTCGATCTCATAGATAAATTGATTAGTTAAGTTTAAGATGTTCTCATCCTTGCCCTTGGTGGCTTTGTCCATTTGGTCTGAGAGCTGTTCAGGATTCAGGGAGGTTGAATCGAATAATTACCTTGAATTTCCTCTCGGACCTATCTATATACTTAGTGGGACTGAGGCCTACTTCCCTCTCCTAATCAGACCGTTATCAAAGAAGAAATTCATTTACTTTGGGCTCTGAGTGCCGAAGGATGACACCGAAGTTCATCGTTCGAATCAGATAATTTGACTTTAAAAATAATTGCGGATCCGATAGGTTTTAAATTCAAAAGGATCTCGGATATGAGGGGTCATAGTGAACATTTTTGTAGGGCAGCATGCACTTTGGCAACTCACGAACTGAACTAAACATTGGAATTGAATGTAATATCATTTGCTAAAGAGCTTGGTTGATTCGTATTTCTGAAGAAATTTGTATTAATTGATTAATTTTATTTCCTCAAAAAACACTATAATTTAGAACTTTTTTTGATGCAGAGCGGCGGAAACAGGAGCGAAGAGATCCAATACGTATCTTTCAACCAAGATCAAGGTGCCTATTAAATATTTATCGCTTATTTTTAGATTGTTTTGTTGTGGGTACGAACTACGGATTCAAAGTGTACAATACATATCCATTCAAAGAAATCCTTGTCAGAGGTCCTCACTTTCAATTATTTCTCTAAACCAGGTAGATATGGGAGGTGGCATTGGCATAGTTGAAATGTTATATAAGACAAATCTCCTTGCTATGGTCGGAGGAGGGCCAACTCCTAAATTCCCTCCTCATAAGGTCATTTTGTGGGACGATTATCAAGGAAAAATTATTGGTGAAATGACCTTTAAGTCGGAAATCAGGGCCTTGAAACTAAGACAGAATAAGTAAGCGTGTTTTTTCAAAGGATAAGTTCCGTAGAATTGTTGTAGTCCTGGATAATAAGGTTTACGTTCATTCCTTACACGATCTGAGCGTGTTAACTTCGGAGGAAACTTGCTTCAATCCCAAAGGTAGAGAAGAGATATGGAGGATAACTTATAGGCCTTTGTGCATTTTCTCTCAACGAAGCGATTTTAGTTGTCCCTGATAAGCAATCAGCAGGCTATATCAACATAAAAAATTTAGGTAAGGAGTCAAATTGCCTTAGTAATATGGATAGAAACTAACAAAGTCATTCCCAAGAAGGCCCACTCTACACCTTTATCATTTTTGGAAATTAATCCTAAGGGAGATCTAATTGCCACAGCCTCAGAAAAGGTATAATAATCAAATCAAGTTCTGAGTTCTAGGGAACTTTGATTCGTATCTTTAGCACTGCAGATGGAAACCTTCTCCAAGAGCTCAGAAGAGGAACTGAACAGCATCAAATCCTCTCTATTTCCTTTAGTGGAAATTCTGAGTGGCTTGCCTGCACCAGTGACTCTGGTACAGTCCATATCTTCAGCCTGTAAAATTTGACTGACATGTTTTAATGAACTAGTAATCCCGAGAACATGAAAGAAGAAAGAGAAGCAGATAAGAGAAATAGCCAGAATTCTAAATCAAAGTATGAATAGAGTATAAATCTTTACAATATAGGCTATCGTTCTTGAAGATAGTCCACCCCTACTTCGACTCAGAATGGAGTTATGCGCATATAAAACTCAACGAGAAGAGAGCAAAAGTTGTATTTTTGGGAAAGGAGAGACAATGTGTTATAGTTAGTTTCGAAGGAATGCACTATCTAGCCTCCTTCGACTCAAAGAACGGGCAAGTGAAGGAGAAAAAATCCTTCTTTACCCCTCTTGTTTAAATTTATTTTTCGTATCTCATCAGGATTTTGTACTATATAATTTATGGGTGATCAACTTATCTGTCTCATTATAAAAGAAGACTTTGGAGAACAATTCTCACAAGTCGTAGGGCTTCTCCTCAAACACGGAGAGCTCGCCCTAGCTGATATAGTCACTGAATCCAAACTTTCCTTCGAAGAAATAAAACAAATATTGATCATTTTGATCAAACACAATATAGTTGTCTTCACAGCTAAGTCCAACCCCATGGGAGAGGAGAAGAAGGAAGGTCAGACAGATCTAAATGACGATTTCGTATATAAAGTCTCTGTAGGAGATGTTATTCACAGATTGAGGTGGGTTTTCTTTTTCAACTGATTTTGAGTCATATAGATTTGCGAGATTCCTGCGCCATATTGGAACAATCTATGGAACCCTTCACCAGAGCATTTTAGAAGATTTTATTGAGAATGGAAGACTTACATTACAAGATTGTATTGACGAGACTAATGAACATATAAAAGCAGGAACATGTGACCACTATACCGAACAAGAGATCATAGATGCTGTAGCTACCCTCATTAAAGGGCAGTATCTTGTTAGAGTCGATATGAGCAATTATTCAAAAGATTTATTCGAAGCTTCTATGACTATTGCCCAGCACAAGCCAGGTAATTGAGAATAAGGTCCTGTATTAAGAGTATAGAATTGGGAGTTACTAAAGGAGGGAAAAGAAAGGCTGCTACTCCAATGAAAGAAGCAAAAACGAAAAAGGGAAAGAAAACTAAAGATCCTATTGCTGATAGTATTACTCACTTGGCTTCAGATGGACTGACCCAAGACGTTGTCGCCAGATTAGGTATAGAGAAAAGATATTATTTCTAAATTCCAGGACAAATCCCAGGCAAGGATAAAATTGCTCTCCCAAATTTCAAGGTTGACTTACTCAATAAGAATAAAATGGAACCTGAAGAGCAAAAGGAAGTCTATACTAAGACTCATCCCCTCTTTGTAATTGGTATAAGAGTACATTAATGTTTTAGTATGATTCCTCTGTGAATGAGAATCACATGTTCAGGATAAATTTCAGGAAATTTATCCACGATTTTAGAACTCAGGTAACCCTATGTTGAAGTTTTTTAATATCGTTCTAGCATATTGTTGAAGCTATCAAGAATAAGATAAATGTCCAAGCTGCTATTATTGTTCAAGTCATGCTTGCCAATTCTAATCTTTTCTCCCGTGCTTCAAATTTCAAAATAACAGGTAAATAGTTTTTTTCTGGGAACTTAAGTATATAAGAGGATTATCTATTGGGAGACATCGTCGCAAAGCTGTCTAAGTACCCAGTCTTGAATGAGAGCAGTGTCGAAAAATATCTAGAATTATTAGAAAAAGACCAGTATAGTTGGTACCTATGGTCCTTAATCAATAGATTCGTCAAGAAAGTTAGCGGCACTGGAAAATCAATCCTGCCTACTTATGCTATAAATATGGTCAGCTTAATCGAAAAATTACAGATCAAAAGTCTGGAAAGAATTATCGAAGAAAAGTACAGCCAAAAACACTCCAGAATCTTCAGACTTCTTGACGCGATGGGATATCTTGATGAGAAACAAGTGATTATTTTAGAAAATTCTTCTTACCTTATAAGATCAGTGATAATTGTATGATTCCATTGAAGGAAGCCCGCTCTCATATAATGCAGCTTATCGCTATGAGAATGGTTGAAAGCCAAGTATTATATCATAAGTTTCTCTTTAATTTTATAGGAACTCCCAGGAGATAAAGGAAAGTCTATAATTGTGTATGGGCTGAGACCTAAACAAGCCTTATCAAATCTTGTTGAGGATATGTTCAAGACCATTTTCAACTTAAAGAAGAGAAGTGTTGTGGAGTATGAGAGGCTCCATGAGCTGATTGATACAAATGCTAGTGAGGAACAGATTGAAAAGACAAGAGCTTTGATAACTAAATGTGAGTCTGCTATTTTGGAACTGGATGAGAGTATTATGTTGTTTGATGAGTATTAATTTTGTGAATTTATGAACAATGTAATTCGTATACTTTTCAAGAAAATAAAGAAAATTTTTCGAGACAAAGATTGTTAAAGTGCACGAAGGGCCATACAATCCGACCAGGATATGTGAGAAAGTGAGATAAATTACAATATGGAGGGATACTCTAAGACATTTACAAACTAATTAGCCTTCAACACCGAAGTTCTTAGTAAATTCTTCGTGCTGCTTAAGGTCATCCAAACTCACGGAAGGCCTAGTCTTTAATAAAGCAACCTCAAAATCATCCTAATATTTTAACAAAGACCTAATATTCATCTTACAACACAGACTCCTGGCAAGGTCAACTGATCACCAGGAATGTCAAGCATCCTCTTAGGCTCTCCTTGAGGATCTGAGGGTGGACAGGGCATATATACAGGCTTTCCTTTATCGTTATATTTAACAACTTTGAAGTGAGTGGCATTTTGAGCTTTTCTCAAAGGCTGGAAGGAGGCATCTCTAATCAAAATATTCAGATCAGCACAGGAGTATCTAAAGGATTAGATAAGAAAATCTCTGTTCTACCCTTCTGTTCTCTCAGCAAGTGCTGATATATCTTCTTCAGTAAGGTCGTTAGGAGTCTTGCTTAATTGTTTTCTTAATAACGCCTCTCTGGCTGGAAGGTCAGGTAGAGGGATATAGATTCTCTTTTCAAATCTTCTTCTGACAGCAGAATCGAGTCCCCAAGGGATGTTTGTAGCTCCCAGAACCAATATACCTTGATCATCGTGTCCAACACCTACACTATTAGGAAACAACTTTTAAGCCATACCTTGCATTTGAACCAAGAATTCAGTTTTGACTCTTCTAGTGGCTTCGTTTTCATTATCGGATCTTGCAGACAACATGGAATCGATTTCATCGATGAAGATGATGGCTGGTTTCTTTTCTCTGGCCATCTTGAAAAGAGTCTTTATAAGTCTGGGACATGAATAATTATGCTAATTTCGTTTACTTTTCAGACTCACCGACATACTTGGAGATCAAGTCGGATGAGGAAATTGAAAAGAATGTACCATCGGCTTCAGTGGCGCAAGCCTTAGCAAGGTATGTTTTACCAGTACCAGGAGGCTAAAAATTGAGCACATTATCAAAATTATTTACTCCATACAAGAGGATACCCTTCCATGGTGTACGCATACCAACGAAGAGTTCAGGGAACCTAATGGGAAGGATGACAGCCTCTTGAAGAGCCTTTTTGGCTGATTCTAGACCGGCGATATCGTCCCAGCGAACGTTGGGCTTTTCTGTAACTATAGCACCTTCCAGGGCGTCTTTCATCTTATCGGCGTCCTCATCACCCTTTTGTTTGACGAGATTTTTCTTTTTCCTAGAAAATCATCTATAATTAGGATTATTTTTACTCAGGAGATTCTTCTCTAGAAGGTTCGCCATTATTCTTAGCCTGAGTGTTGGTAGTGGGAGTGTAGTTCCCGTTGCTATTTTTACTGGGAGTTGGCTGGGCGTCATTTGACTTTTTCTCGAGTTGTGGTGCGATAGTGGCTTCCATTTGCTTAGCTTCATTCATCCAGGTGACGAGGTTTTCCTTAACTTTCTTGACGAAGTCCTGGTCTTTTTCCACTAAGGAAATGAGGAATATTAGGAGAGTCTAATTACTTCTGGCGTATTGTAACATATACTCGAGTCCTTTCTTGTAAACTTCATAGCCTTTTTGTCTGTAGGCAAGTTCGGTATTCGCATTGAAAAGTTCCTTTCCTTTTTTGAGGTACTCGATGCCCTTGTCTCTGTAATATACTGGGTTGTTGCTGCTCACGTTCATTCAGAATACAATAAATTTGTTAATTCGAATCTTGAATATTACTATATTGAGGATTGATATTACAATACCCGATATTTTTCTATATAACAGAGAGCTTTAATTAGATTCCCCTACTTTAATATCGAATTACGATAACCTTCTGGTTTCTTTCTTACTTAGGCCCCCACTTCCTGATCCGTTACTGATCAACATTTGATGTAATATTAGCTCACAGTTAAAAAATATCACCCAAAACTGCATTTTTAATCAATCTAATTCTCCCATCTCTAGTGGCCATAGCCTAATTCTGATGTTCATTCAGCCTTGACTATAAATCACTGATAAAATAAATTTTTCATTTCTATTTTCTTTGGTAAACTTGGGTTTATTTGTTGAAGCTAGTCATTTTGGGTTTAATAGATGTTACTTAATTGACGTCGTACCTC
>Ga0065720_1003766_pt1 | contig 21287 bp, 16 predicted proteins | sample Thericmetagenome_FD_59107 | JGI IMG/M metagenome (GOLD analysis project Ga0065720, IMG submission 59107) | Thermophilic microbial communities from the Joint Bioenergy Institute, California, USA of rice/straw/compost enrichment - eDNA_2 v2... | ecosystem: Engineered > Solid waste > Grass >...
GGCCCAGATCGCAAGGAACTCGAAGACGCCGGTGAGCTTCAGCACCCCGACGATCACCATCATGCCGAGCAGCAGGAAGATGACGTTCCAGTCGATCGCCGACTCCTCGGCGAAGAAGGCGTGCTCGGCGTCTGTCGCGTGGATGAGCAGCATCAGCCCGGCGCCGCCGAGGGCCGCGGCCGTGCGGTGGATGCGTTCCGTCGCGATGAGGACGTAGGCGCCGACGAAGATGAGCACGGCCAGAATCGCGGTCAAGCGCGCCTCCCCAGGCGATCACCGATCGTCAACACACCGCCGACCAGACTTCCCGGCACACCCCGCATTCACGATAGGTGATGCCTGCCACATCGGACACTCCGCCCCATGCATTCCCGGCCGGGCGGAAGCTGCACAAACGTCTCAGCGGTGCCGTGAGACGCGGGAAAGCCGTGCGGGATCAGAGGGCGAGCAGGCGCTCCAGCAGGCGCCCGGCCGTCACCACGCCGAGCATGCGGCCCCCGCCCTCGGCCCTCCCGGCGAGCACGGCGACGACGGGGCTGTGGTGCTGCGCCATCACCGCGGCGATCTCCAGGGCCGTGTCGTCCTCCCCCACCACCGGCAGCGGCGGCCGCTCCCTCGGCAGCAGCTCGGCCACCCGGCGGTTCGCGAGGGCCGTGCACATCCGGTCCGCGTACGACTCGTCCACCACCCGGGCGAGCGCCGGGTCGTCCTGCACGTAGCGGGGGATGATGAAGCGCAGCACCTGGGAGGCGGGCAGCACCGTGGACGGGCGGCCGTCCTCGTCCAGCACCACCAGGCCGGGCAGGTGCCGCTCGGCCAGCAGCCGCGTCGCGGTCAGCGCGTCGTCGTCCGCCCGCACTGTCGGAAACTCGATGACGAGGTCACGTGCTCGCACGGATCCGACGGTAACGCACCCGTCGCCCCCCGTCTCGGTTCCCGGCCCGCGCCCTGCGGGCGAGCCCTGCCCGGCGCCGGGCGGCGGCGTCCGGGTACGGCGCGCGCGGGCGGGCTGTTTCGGCGAGGATAGGACCGATGCCCGTGCGCCTGCCGTACGGGCATCCGGCGAGGTCACCACGGCCCGGGCGGCGGCGCCGGGCCGGGGCGCGGTGGGGCGGGGACCGGAAGCGTCCCGGCGCTCGCACGTTTACTGACAGAATGACCCGAGAACGCGGCGTACGGGAGGATGCGAATGGCAAGCGCCCATCCGCTCCGGCCGGGCGATCCCGAGCGAGTGGGCGACTACGAGGTCCTCGGGTTCATCGGCGAAGGCGGGCAGGGCACGGTACTGCTCGGCCGGTCCCCGTCAGGGCAGGAAGTGGCGATCAAGATACTGCGCGCCGAGTTCAGCCAGAACGACGACGCGCGCAGGCGGTTCCTGCGTGAGGCCGAGCTCATGCAGCGGGTCGCGCCGTTCTGCACCATTCGGATCCTCGACGCGGGCTGGACCGAACGCTCGCCGTACATCATCAGCGAGTACATCGAGGGCGAGTCCCTGGAGGACCTGGTCCGCCGGGACGGGCCGCGCACCGGCAGCGGGCTGTCCCGCCTCGCCGTCGCCACGCTCACCGCGCTGTCGGCGATCCACCGCGCCGGGATCGTGCACCAGGACTTCAAGCCGAGCAACGTGCTGATGGGCCCCGAGGGGCCGGTCGTCATCGACTTCGGCATCGCCCGGGTGCTCGACACCACGGGCACGGTCTCCCAGGTGGTCGGCACCCCGTCGTTCATGTCGCCCGAGCAGGTCGAGGGCAGGGGCATCACCCCGGCGTCGGACATGTTCAGCTGGGCGGCGACGATGATCTTCGCGGCGACCGGGCGGCTCGCCTTCCACGGCGACACGATCCCGGCGATCCTGAACAAGGTCATGAACGCGGAGCCCGACCTGACCGGGGTGCCGCATCCGCTCAACATCTTCGTCGGCGACTGCCTGCAGAAGGACCCGCGCCGCCGGCCCACCGCGAAGAACGTGCTCAGCGCGATCACCGGGGAGATCCCCGTGCTGCCGCGCGACCCGTCCGGCCGCAAGCCGGCGGTCGGCCCGAGCGGCACCAAGGTGCTGCGGACCGAGCTCGCCGTACCCCCGGTCGCGCCGCCCAGCACCGGCCCCGCGGCGCCGCCTCCCCTCCCCCCGACGCGGGTCGAGAACCCGGGTCCGGGACCGGCCGGCGCCCCGTACCCGCCGCACCCGGCGCCCGCGCCCGGGCCCGCCCCGGTGGCGAACGCCGCGCCGCCGCCGAACGTGACCGCGCCGCCCGTGGGGCACCCGCAGGGCCCGGCGCCCCGGCCGGCGGGGCCGCAGCCGTCGTACCCGCCCCCGACGCCGCCGGGACCCCCGGCGCCTCCGGCGCCGCCGCGCGGCCCGGTCCCCGGGCCCGCCGCCGGGCCGCCGGGGCCGACCCCGCCTCCCCGGCCGGCCCCTCCCCGGCCGGCCCCTCCCCGGCCCGCTCCCGTGCCTCCGCCCGGCCCGCCCGGCCCGAGGCACGCGAACACCGCCCCGGCGGGCGGGGGCGGCCGCGGCTTCGCGTGGGGCGTGCTGTTCGCGATCATCGGGTTCGTCGCGGTGCTGGCGACGATCCCGTTCGCGGTCGCGCTCTTCCGGGACCGGCCCGATCCGGAGGAGACCCGTCCGCCGATCGGCAGCTACCCGCTCGACGCGGAGATCTACAAGAACCGGGAATGGGACATCCGGTTCACCAGGATGCAGGTGACGTCGAGCATGGTCATCCTGACCGTGCGGTACCGGAACCTCTCCGGCACGTCCAGGACCCTGGTCTGCGAGGACGCGACCGGCGGCACCTACATGCTGCTCGACGGAGAACGGATCACGCCCGTCCGGACCCCCTGCACCACGCGGCTCGGCGACAGGTGGCAGGTGCGCAGCGGAGGCACGTTCACGGGCACCGTCGTCTTCTCCGTCGAGGCACGCCCCGGCAAGTCCTTCACCGTGAAGTACTTCGACTGGGGATGGAGCGACCGCATCACGATCCCCCGCAGGTGAGGGGCGCCCCGCCGGGCCGCCCGGCCGCGCCGGGGCTCCGGGGCGGCCGCCCGTTCGCTCACCCCGCGACCGCCGCCGCGCACACCGGGTCGGCGAGGCCGGCGAGGGCGCGGGCCGTGGGCGTGCCCGCGTCCGGGCCGTAGCCCGCGACCGGGCCGGTGTAGAGCACGGTGCCGCCGTGCCTGCCCGCGCCGGGGCCGAGGTCGATGAGCCAGTCGGCGTGGCGGATCACGTCGAGGTCGTGTTCGACCACGAGGACGGTGTGGCCGCGGTCGACGAGGGTGTCGAGGACGTGGAGGAGGGTGGCGATGTCGCCGGGGTGGAGGCCGGTGGTGGGCTCGTCGAGCACGTAGAGGGTGGGCCGGTCGGCGTCGCGCAGCTCCTTGGCGATCTTGACGCGCTGGCACTCCCCGCCCGAGAGCGTGCTGAGCGGCTGGCCGAGCCGCAGGTAGCCGAGGCCGACCTCGGACAGGTGCCGCAGCGCGTCGGCGATGCCCCGGTCGGGCAGCCTTCGCCGGGCCTCGTCGACGGTGAGCGCGTCGACGTCGGCGATGGACAGGCCGGCGACGGTGCGGGCGAGCACCTCCGGGACGAACCGCCGCCCCTGGCACGCCTCGCAGACGGTCTCCTGTCCGTCGAGGAACGCCAGGTCGGTCCGCACCACGCCGAGGCCGCCGCAGGCGGGGCAGGCCCCCGCCGAGTTCGCGCTGAACAGCGACGCCGGGACGCCGTGGTGCCGGGCGAACATCGCGCGGATCGCGGGCGCGATGCCGGTGTAGGTGATGGGGGTGGACCGGCGGCTCGTGCCCACCGGGCGCTGATCGATCACGGTGGCGGCGTGCCGCTCCACCAGCTCGGCCGCGAGGCTCGACTTGCCGGAGCCGGCGACGCCGGTGAGGACGGTGAGCACCCCGGTGGGGATGTCGACGGTGACGCGGCGCAGGTTGTTGCGGGTCGCCTCGGCGACCCGGATCGCGCCGGTGGGGGTGCGCGGGGGGCGGGCCGGGCGGGACGCGCGGCGGGCGAGCGCGCGGCCGGTGGGGGTGCCGGCCTCCCGGAGCCGGGCGAACGGGCCCTGGAAGACGAGGCGTCCGCCGTCCGCGCCGGCGCCGGGGCCGATCTCGATGATCTCGTCGGCGGCGGCGAGCACGGCGGGGTCGTGCTCGACCACGAGCACGGTGTTGCCGTCGTCGCGCAGCCGCCGCAGCAGCCGGATCACGGACGCCACGTCCACCGGGTGCAGCCCGGCCGTGGGCTCGTCGAACACGTAGATCATCTCGATGAACGGCGAGCCGAGGTGCTTGACGAGCTTGACGCGCTGGGACTCGCCGCCGGACAGGGTCGTGGTGGTACGGCCCGGCGTGAGATAGCCCAGCCCGATCGCGTCGATCGCCTCCAGCCGGGCGGCGAGCGCGGCCGTGACCGGGGCGACCTGGGGCGCGTCGATCTTCCGGACGAACCCGGCCAGCTCGGCGATCTCGGTGCGGGCGAGCTCGCCGATCGTGCGGCCGAGCACGGTGACCGAGCGGGACCGCTCGTTGAGGCGGTCGCCGCCGCAGTCCGGGCAGGTCCGCGACCGGGTGAACCGGCGGATCGTCTCCTGCTTGCGCTCCGACAGGTTGTCCGAGGTGCGCAGGTAGATGCGCTCGAACCGCTCCACGATGCCCTCGTACTCCTTGGGGGGCCGGCGCCCGAGCCTCGCCGCCGCCTCGCCGCCGTACAGCAGCGCGTTCCGCTCGTCCTCGGTCCACTCCCGCAGCGGGGTGTCCGCGTCGAAGCCGCCGATGTCGGCGTACTGGCGGTACCAGTAGTTCCCGTCACCGAAGCCGGGCAGGCGGATCGCGCCCTGGCTCAGTGACTTGTCCAGGTCGAGGAACCGCTCGACGGCGGGCACCACGACGTCGCCGAGCCCCGAGCAGGTGGGGCACATCCCGGCCGGGTCGTTGAACGAGAAGTGGTTCGACTCGCCCACGTGCGGCTCGCCGATCCGCGAGTAGAGCAGCCGCAGGTACGTCCAGACGTCGGTGACCGTGCCGACCGTGGAGCGGGCGTTGCCGCCGAGCCGCCGCTGGTCGACCACGACGACCGGGGAGAGCCCGTCGATGTGCTCCACCTCCGGGCGCGGCCAGGACGGCAGCCGGTTGCGCACGAACGGCGGGTAGGTCTCGTTGAGCAGGCGCCCGGCCTCGGCCGCGATCGTGTCGAAGACGAGCGACGACTTGCCCGACCCCGACACCCCGGCGACGACGACGAGCCGGTCGCGGGGGATGCGCACGTCCAGATCGCGGAGGTTGTTCGTGCGGGCGCCCTTGATCGTGATGCTGCGCTTCGCCATGCCACCGAACGTATGCGGAGATGTGGCCGGATCCTGACCGCGTCTCACCGCATGATGGGTTCGTGGCCGACGTGACCGAACGCATGCTCGCCCTGCTGTCGACCCTGCAGACCGGCCGCCCGTTCCGCGGCGAGGAGCTCGCCGCCCGGCTCGGCGTGAGCCCGCGCACCCTCCGCCGGGACGTGGAACGGCTCCGCGGCTACGGCTACCCGGTCGAGACCCGGCCCGGGCCGGGCGGCCACTACCGGCTCGTGGCGGGGCGGACGATGCCGCCGCTCGTGCTCGACGACGACGAGGCGGTCGCGGCGCTGCTCGGCCTCGCCGTGCTCGCCGCGGCCCGCTCGGACGAGGGCGGCGCGCTCGACGACGCCGCCACCCGCGCGTACGGCAAGCTCGACCAGTTCCTGCCCGCCCGGCTGCGGCCCCGGGCCGCCGCGCTGCGGGCCGGGCTGGAGACCGATCAGCGGCCCGCGCCCGGCGTGCCCGCGCGCACCCTCGCCGAGCTCGCCGAGGCGATCAGGGCCGGGGAGGTGGTGGCGTTCGGCTACGCGGACCGGCACGGCGCGGCGAGCCGCCGCCGGGTGGAGCCGCACCGGCAGGTCCACCTGCGGCAGCGCTGGTACCTGCTCGGCTGGGATCTGGACCGGGACGACTGGCGGGTGTTCCGGCTCGACCGGGTCACCGGTCTCGTCCGCACCGGGGTGCGGCATCCCGGCCGGGAGCTGCCCGCCGGCTCCGCGCTCGCCTACCTGCGGCGGGGCATGGACGCCGAACTGCGGCGGGTACGGCTCGCCGTACGGGCCGAGGCGCACCGGGTCGCCGACGCGCTGCGGCGGCACGACGCCGAGGTACGGCCCGGCGGCGACGGCCTCGCCGAGGTGACCGTGCGGGTGGACTCCTGGCGGGGCCTCATCGCCGACCTCGTCTACCTCGACGCCGACTTCACCGTGGTGGAGCCCGCCGAGTTCCGGGAGGCGTGCGCGGCCTTCGCCCGGCGGCTGCTCGCCGCCGCCTCCGGCGCCGGCGACGCGCGGCCGGGGGACGCGGGGACCGGCGGGGTGTGAACCGGTCCGGGCCGGGCGGCGTATCTCGCGGTGAGGCCGGTTCCCGGCGGAGGGCCTGAGGCTCGGGCCCGCCGGCCGGGCGGGCTCGACCTGTGAGGAGGACACGGCGCCGCCGGCGTGGGAGCGTCGCGCGGGCGGGCGCCAGGACGAAGGGTGCCGGCCGTCTCCCGCCGGCCACGGCGTGGACCGGCGGGGGACGGCCGCGGACTGCCGCGGACTGCCACGGACGGACGCGGACGGCCTCGGACGGCGCGGCGCGAGCGAGAGAACGGCGCGGCGCGGGCGAGCGACAGGAGACGAGAAGGACGCGAGACAGGAAAGCCGCCCATCCACGGAGGATGGGCGGCTTCTCGGGTGTGCAACCCCGGGCCACGTGACCGGCGGGGCCGTACCGGCTCGTCGCCGTACGGCCCGCACCGGTGCAGTGGGTGCGTGCTCGTTCCGGGGCCGCTCCGGGCCTGCCGCCGAGCGGCGTGTTGCGCTGCCCTCGTTTCCCCGGGCCCATGGGGCCGCGGGGTCACCGCCCGGCCGCCCGCCCGGCGCCGTGCCGGAACGTTCGCCTCCGCACGGCATAAAACAATACGGAATCGATCACGCACCTATGACCCGGACACGGCCGGACGAGCCGGTCACACCTCCGCGAAGCGGCGCCTTCGCGGCGGCGGCCCGCTCGGCCCGGCCGGGTCCGGGCGCCCGTCGCGCGTCGGGGCGCGGCTCACCGGTCACCGGCGGCGCGGATCACCAGTGGAAGTGGTGGTAGCCGCCCTTCACGCGCACGCTCACGACCTCGCTCTCGCTGCCGTTGGCGTCGCGGTTGCCCTCGAAGACGGCCTTGTACTGGCCGCTCTTGAAGGCCCGGACCGCGGCGTTGAACCTGCCGGACCGGTCGGTCCGGGTCTCGTCGAGCTTGCGCCAGCGGCCGTGCGGGCTGCTGCGGTAGAGGATGTCCACCTCCTGCCACGCGTAGCCCTTCGGACGGCGGTGCTCGGTGGAGAGCAGGTAGCCGCGGAAGAAGACCGGCTTGCCCTTGCGGACCTTCTTCGGGTAGGCGCCGAAGCGCACGATGCGGGTGTCGAACTTGGTCTTGACCAGCTCGACGGCGAAGGTCTCCCGGTCGAGCACCTTCTTGCCGGACCGGTCGAACGCGACGGCGGTCGCCAGCCACTTGCCGGCCGGGTCCTTGGCGGTGAAGGTGGCGTAGAAGCGCTTGAAGTCGCCCCGGCCGAAGGGCTGGGCCTGCTTCTCCGGGAACCGGTGGAACCGAGGCCCGACCGGCTTGAGGCTGAGCTCGACGCGCACGGCGTCCTTGCTGACGACGTCGAAGGTGACCCGGGTGGCCTCCCCCCTCTTCACCTGAACCGGGTCGGGGTGGATCCGGGTGAGGTCGACCTTCAGGTCGGTCCGGGGGTGGGCCAGGGCCGGGCCGGCGGTCAGCAGCACCGAGGCACCGACTGCGGCGGCGAGCACACCTGCGGCTATGCGTCTCATGGAAATTCTTCCTCTCCCCGTCCAAAGGCGGTCGCCAATGACCGCCTCTTCACCACCCAGGACGGTCGAGGCCCGGTAACTGTTGCTCCCAGAGCGAAAAAAGTTGGGTGTGTTACTCGTCACACTCGATTTCCCCTGGTCACCGCCCCCCCAAAAATGAATGGGACTAATCACGCGAAATTCNCATAATGGATATATGACTCGTTCTTATGTGGTAACCGGGGGTGGTCGCGGCATCGGCAGGGCGGTCGTGGAGCGGCTGCTCGCCGACGGGGGCGCCGTGATCGTGATCGAGCTGGACGAATCCGCGCTCGACTGGGCCGACGCGCACCCGGCGCGCGACCGGATCACCGCGGTGATCGGCGACGCCGGCGACGAGGACGTGGTGGACCGCGCCGCGGACCTGGCGCAGCAGGCCGGCGAGCTGGCCGGCTGGGTGAACAACTCGGCCGTGTTCCGCGACGCGTCCGTGCACGACACCCCGACGCGCCGGATCCGCGAGCTGATCTCGAACAACCTCGACCCCGCCCTCACCGGCTGCGCGGTGGCGATCCGCCGGTTCCTCGCCGCGGGGACGAAGGGGGCGATCGTCAACGTGTCATCGCATCAGGCCCGCCAGGCCGTGCCGGGCTGCACGCCGTACGTGACGGCGAAGGCGGCGATCGAGGGCCTCACCCGGGCGCTCGCGGTGGAGTACGGCAGGCACGGCATCCGGGTGAACGCGGTCGCGCCCGGCTCCGTGGACACCGAGCGCTACCAGGACCTGTTGCGGCGCAGCGGGCCGGAGGAGGCCGCCCGGATCGAGCGGGAGATGGGCAGGCTGCACCCGCTCGGCAGGCTCGCCCGCGCCGACGAGGTCGCGTCCGTGATCGTCTGGCTGCTGTCGGACGCGACGAGCTTCGTCAACGGCGCGACCGTGCCCGTGGACGGCGGGCGCACCGCCCTCGCCCACGATCCCGAGGCCTGAACCCCGGGCGCGCTACCCGGCGGCGTCCGTCTCCCCCGCCTCCGCCTCCCCGGCCTCCAGCCGGTCGAGCAGTTCGAGCGCGGCCCGCCGTACCTCCTCGGGGGTGACGCCCGTGAGCACCGACCGGGCCTCCGCCACGTTCCGGGTGGTCGCGCAGGTCACCGCGACGGAGCCCGCCGCCGCCTGTTCCAGGGATCCGGCCGGTGCGCTGTCCGCGATGCGGCGCGCGGTCGCGGCCAGATCGAGGTTCTCTGCGCTCAAGGGTTCTCCTCGCGACATCTGGGACGCGCATCGTATCAACCCGTCTACCCGGCGTTTCGCACGCCACGCGAGCCCGCCGCGGCCCCGCTCCCCCTCAGGAGGAGGGATGGTCCTGCCGGGCGAGGGAGAAATACGCCTCCTCCTCCTGGGTGAAGTGCAGGTTGAGCACCGCGTGCAGGCCGTACAGGCAGGCGCGCAGGTCGTCGAGGCGCTCCGGCCGCAGCCCGGCGGACTCGGCGACCTCGACGTGCCGCCCCAGCCGGGCGACGAGGCGCTCGATCTCCGCGTGCGCCCTGCTCATCGTGGCGGTGACCTCGGCGCCGCCGAGCAGGCGGTCGACCGCCGGGTAGAGGCGCTGCTCCTCGGCGCGCTCGTGCGGCAGCAGGTCCTCGGTGAGGAAGCGGTGCACCTGCCGGAGCTGCGGCAGCACCGCCTCCGGCGGGTCGGCGCCGAGCCGGTCGGCGACCTCGCGGAGCAGCTCCAGCGGCGGGCGCAGCGCGCGGTGCTCGTGCTCGAACGCGCGCAGCATCTCCTCGGTCGGCTCGTCGAGCCGGGTGCCGGTGCCCCGGCCGGGGCGGAGCGCGCGCAGCGCGTTGAGGATCACCGCGACGTCGATGCCCTCCTGCAGCAGCGCGCCCGCGGCCGGGGGCAGCAGCCCGGCCGCGGCCACGGCCATCGCCGCGATGGAGAGCGCCATCCCGGCGGCGGCGCTCTGCACCGCGATCCGGCGGGAGCGGCGCGCCACGTCCATCGCGTCGGCGAGGCGGTCGATGCGGTCGCCGGTGAGCACGATGTCGGCCGCCTGGGTGGAGGCCGCCGAGCCGCGGGCGCCCATCGCCACCCCGACCTGGGCGGCGGCGAGCGCGGGCGCGTCGTTGATCCCGTCGCCGACCATCACCGTCACCGCCCGCGCGGCCTCCTCGCGCACCGCCTCGACCTTCGCGGCGGGCGGCCGCTCGGCGAGCACCCGGTCCACGTTGAGCACGGTGGCGACGCTCTCCGCGACGTCGGCGCGGTCGCCGGTGAGCAGCACCACCCGCTCGATCCCGGCCCGGCGCAGCCGCCGCAGGGTGCGCGGCGCGTCGGCGCGGACCGTGTCCCGCAGCAGGATCACCCCGGCGGTCTCGCCGTCGACCGCGACGAACACGGTCATCGCGCCGTCGAGGGCGGCCCGGGCGCGCTGCGCCCGCTCCCAGTCCGGCCGCTCGCCGAGCGCCTTGCCGACCCGCACCGCGTGCTCGCCGACCATGCCCTCGGTGCCCACGCCGGGCTCCTCCTGCACCCCGTACGGCGTGCCGAGGGCGAGCCCGCGCTCGGTGGCGGCCTGCACGATCGCGTGCGCGAGCACGTGCGAGGAGACCTGGTCGACGGCGGCGGCGAGGGCGAGCACCTCGGCGGGATCCCGCCCGGGCACGGGCACCACCTCCACCACCTGGGGGTGGCCCGCGGTGAGCGTGCCGGTCTTGTCGAGCACGAGCGTGCGGGCGTGCCCGAGCGTCTCCAGCGCGGCGCCGCCCTTGGCGACCACGCCGTGCCGGGCGGCCCGGGAGAGCCCGGCCGCGATCGCGGCGGGCGCGGCGAGCAGCAGCGGGCACGGGGTGGCGACGACGAGCACGGCCACCGCCCGCACCGGCTCCCCGGAGGCGAGCCAGGCCGCCCCGGCGAGCAGCAGCGTGGCGGGGAGGAAGGCGGCGGCGTACCGGTCGGCGAGCCGTACCAGGGGGGCGGTGTCCGCCTCGGTCTGCCGGGCGAGCCGGACCACCCCGGCGTAGGTGCTCTCCTCGGCGGTGCCGGTGGCGACCAGGTCGAACGGCGGCCCCGCGTTCACCACGCCGCTGCGCACGGCCTCCCCCGCGCCGCGTTCCACCGGCATCGGCTCGCCGGTGAGCGCGGACTCGTCGAGCAGCGCCGTGCCCTCCCGGACCACGCCGTCCACCGGGACGAGCTCGCCGCTCGGCACGAGCAGCGGGTCGCCGCGGCGCACCCGGTCCACCGGCACGATCTCCACCCCGCCGGAGAACGGGTCGGCCCGGCCGCCCAGGTAGCGGCGGGCGGTGCGCGGGGCGCGCTCGTAGAGCGCGGTGAGGTCGCGGCGGGCGCGGCGCAGCGCGTAGTCCTCCAGGGCGCGGCCGGTGGCGAGCATCACGCCGATCACCGCGCCGGCGAAGTACTCGCCGACCGCGAGCGAGCCGCCGAGGGCGAGCACGGCGATCGCGTCCACGCCGAACCGGCCCGCGCGCAGCGCCTCGGCCACCCACCACACCGCGGGCGCGAGCGCGGCCACGGTGCCCGCGGCCCAGATGGCGCGGGCCGTACCGGCGGCGCCGAGCAGGTGGGCGACGCCCCCGCCGAGCAGCGCCCCCACGGTGAGCACGAGCAGCGCGGTGAGCCGACCGGTCACGAGGTCCCCCTCCCGGATCCCCGCCCGCCGCGCAGCAGGTCGCACAGCGGCGGGGTGAGCAGGGCGGCGCCGAACGCCATCGCCCAGCCGAGCGGCGGCACGGGCACGAGGGCGAGCGGGGCGCCGAGCACCGGCACCAGGGTGACGACGGCCTGCAGCGCGGCCGTGGCGAGCACCGCGGTGAGTACGGCACGGCCGTGCCACCAGCCGCGTTCGAAGGTGTGCCGGGTGGCGCGGGCCACGTAGGCGAGGGTGAGCCGGGCGAACACGAGGGTGAGCACGGCGACCGTGCGCACCTGCTCGGCGGCCCAGCCGAGGCGGCGGGCGGTCTCCACGGCGGCGAGCGCGAGCAGCCCGACCACCAGCGCCCGTACGGCGATGCGCAGCAGCTCCGGCAGCGGCAGCAGCCCGCCGCTGCGCGGCCGCAGCCGCAGCGGGTCCCCGGCGGGCCGGTCCACGCCGAGCGCGATCGCCGGGATGCCGTCGAGCACGAGGTTGATCCACAGCAGCTGCACCGGCAGCAGCGGCACGACGAGGTCCGGCCAGAGGAAGAGCCCGGCGAGCACGAGGAGGATCTCGGCGAGGTTGCCCGCGAGCAGGTAGCCGATCATCGAGGCGACGTTGTGGTGCAGCCGCCGCCCCTCGCGCACCCCGCTGACGATCGTGCCGAGCTCGCCGTTGGTGACGACCACGGCGGCGGACTCCCGGGCGACGTCGGTGCCCTCGTCCCCGGCGAGCGCGACGCCCACGTCGGCCTGCCGCAGCGCGGGCGCGTCGTTCACGCCGTCGCCGGTCATCGCGACCACCTCGCCGCGGCCGCGCAGCGCGCGCACGAGGTCGAGCTTGGTGCCCGGGTCGACCCGGGCGAGCACGGCGGCCCGGCTCAGCGCGGCCTCCCGGTCGGCGCCGTCGCCGAGGGCCTGCTGGGTGACGACCGGCTCGGGCGCGATGCCGACCCGCTCGGCGACCGCCCGGGCGGTGTCGGCGTGGTCGCCGGTGACCATCATCACCCGGATGCCCGCGGCGCGGCAGTCGGCGACGGCGCGGGCGGCGGACGGGCGGATCTCGTCGCTCAGCGCGACGAGGCCGACCGGCGACAGCCCGTCGGCGTCGAGGTCGTCCGTGGGTTTCTCGGCGATGGCGAGCACCCGCAGCCCGCGCCTGGCGAGGCCGGGGACGGCCGCGGCGAGCCGCTCGGTCTCCGGGCCGGGCGCGCAGCGGCGCAGCACCACCTCGGGGGCGCCCTTCACGGTGAGCAGCGGCCCGCGCGCGGTCCCGTCGACCACCGCCATCGACCGGGTCTCCGCGTCGAACGGCCGGGTCTTCAGCCTGGTCTCGGCCGGGTCCCGGGGCACGCCCGCCTCCTCGGCGGCGCCGGCGAGCGCCACGTCCACCGCGTCGCCGAGCCCGTCCTCGGCGTCGTTGCACCGCAGCGCGGCCCGCCACAGGTCGGCCCCGGGCACCCGCACCTCGTCCACGACGGCGAGCCGCCCGGTGGTGAGCGTGCCGGTCTTGTCGCTCGCGATCACCGTGGTGGACCCGAGCGCCTCGATCGCGGACAGCCGCCGCACGATCACGCCGAGCCGGGCCATGCGCTGCGCGCCGAGCGCCATCGCGGTGGTGACCGCGGCGGCCAGGCTCTCCGGCACGGCGGCGATGGCGAGCGCCACCCCGGCGAGCACGATGTCGAGCAGCGCGGCGTCGCCCCGGGCCACCCGGGTGAGGCCGATCAGCACCATGAGCCCGCCCGCGGCGATCGCGAGCGCGCCGATCCGCCGCGACACCTGGCCGAGCTCCTGCTCCAGCGGCCCCTTCACCCGCTCGGTGGAGAGCGCGGTCGCGATCCGGCCCACCTCGGTGCCCTCGCCGGTGCGGGTCACCACGGCGGACCCGGAGCCGTGCACCACGAGGGTGCCGGAGAACAGCTCGCCGTCGCGGTCCCCCACCGGCACGTCGCGGCCGGTCGCGCCGCCCGCGCGCTTGCCCGCCGAGGCGGACTCGCCGGTGAGCGCCGACTCGTCGACGGCGAGCGCGTGCGCCTCGACGATCTCGGCGTCGGCGGGCACCCGGTCCCCTGCGGCGATCTCGATCAGATCGCCGGGCACCACCTCGGCGGCGGGCACCCGGCGGAGCACGCCGGAGCGGCGCACCCGGGCCATCGGCGCGGTGAGCGAGTGCAGCGCCCGGACCGCGTCGTCCGCCTTCACCTCCTGGCTCACGCCGATCACCACGTTCACCGCGAGGATGGTGAGGATCGCGGCGCCCTCGGGCACCTCGCGCAGCACGCCGAGGGTCACCGCGGCGGCGATCAGCAGCAGGATGGAGAGCGGGTCGGAGAGCTGGCGTACGGCGCGGCGCACCAGGCCGGGCCGTTCCGGCTCGGGTAGTTCGTTCGGCCCGTGCTCGCGCAGCAGCCGCTCGGCCTGTTCGTCGGTGAGGCCGTGGGCGGCGTGGACGACGGGTTCCATGCTTCCAGCAGATCATTCCGGCACGCCGTACGGCCCGGCCGAACGGCACCCGCCGGCAGGGACCTTGGACCCGTCGCGAGGCTCCGCCATGTTCTCTCCCCCGCGTTCCTCCCCCGCGCAGTCCGGTCACGTCCGCCCGGCGGCCGCGCCCGCGCGGCCGGGCACGGCCCATCTACCCGAGGAGACCGGCCATGACCTCGCACGAGGTCATGGATTTCTCGACTTTGCGGCAACCGCCGCCCGGCCCCGCCCCGCCGGCTCGGGCGGGCGGCTCAGTCGGCGACCGGGTGCGGGCGGACGACCGCGACCGGCCGGCGCACGTGGTGCAGCACCCCGTGGCTCACCGACCCCAGTACGGCCGAGCCGAGGATGTCGAGCCCGCGCGAGCCCACCACGACGAGGTCGGCCCGCTCGGACGCGTCCCGCAGCGCGGGCACCGGATGCCCGCACACCGTCGACTCGATCAGCTCGACCCGCGGGAACTTCTCCCGCCACGGCTCGAGCAGCCGGTGCGCGGCGGTGCGCTCGGCCTCGAAGGCGTCCTCCCACACCGGGGTGTAGCCGAGGATCGCCGGCGAGAACGCGGGCGGCTGCCAGGCGAACACGGCGCGCAGCCTGCTCCCCCGCCGGGCCGCCTCCTCCAGGGCGTACTCCAGCGCCGCCTGCGAGACCGGGTGGGCGTCGAACCCCACGACCACCTCCCCGTACACGGTGGCGGGCTCCTCGCGCACCACGACCACCGGCGCGGCCGCGTGCCCGGCGACGCCCATCGTGACCGAGCCGAGCACGAGCCCGGCGAAGCCGCCGAGCCCCCGGCTGCCGAGCACGACCTGCTCGGCCCGCGCGGACTCGGCGAGGAACGTCTCGACCACCCGCCCGGTGCGCAGCTCGGTCGTCACCTCGACGTCCGGCTGGCGTTCCCGCGCCGCCGCCTCGGCGGCCGACAGCACCCCCTCGCAGTACGTGACGTGCAGCGCCGCGCGCTCGGCGGCGCCGGACCGCCGCCGCGCCTCGCCGGTGAGCGTCTCGTGCGCCCACGGCTCGGCGACGTGCACGATGCGCAGCCCGCAGCCGCGGCGGACGGCGTCGGTCGCGGCGTACCGCACCGCCGCCATCGCGGGCTCCGAGCCGTCCACGCCCACGACGATGTGTGCGCTCATCTCGCCCGCCCCCTCCCTCGGTTCGATCCGTCCGGCACACCCCCGGCGCGCCGGACGGCGCAGTGGCCCTAAGACCCCCGCCGGACGGGACTTCCGCCCATTCGCCGTGTCTTCCCCGCGAGCTGGGATAGATGCAGGGCGGGCTCGTACGCCAGCGGACCCGTGCGTCGTGAAAGGAGCACGCCATGCGCGTGAAGGTGAAGGACGTCATGACCACCGACGTCGCGTCCGTGCACGCCGGCACCCCGTTCAAGGACGTCGCCGAGCTGCTCATCTCCCGGGGCGTGAGCGCCGTGCCCGTGGTCGACGACTCCGGCCGCGTGGCCGGCGTGGTCTCCGAGGCGGACCTGCTGCACAAGGAGGAGTTCCGGGAGCAGTACTACCGGGAGGGCTACCAGCCGCCGCTGCGCGCCCGGCTGCGCCGCCGGCTCAGCGAGGAGGGCGGCGCCGCCGCGCGCAAGGCCCGCGGCGACACCGCGGGCGACCTGATGACCGCCCCGGCGGTGACCGTCACCCCGGACACCTCGATCACGGCCGCCGTGCGCACGATGGAGGGCCACGGCGTGAAGCGGCTCCCCGTCGTCGACGAGCGGGGCCGCCTCGAAGGGATCGTGAGCCGCCACGACCTGCTCAAGGTGTTCGTGCGGGACGACGCCGAGCTCGCCCGGGAGATCCGCGAGGACGTGCTCAACCGCGGCCTGTGGGTGGAGACCGACGACGTCGACGTCGAGGTACGGCACGGCGTGGTGACGCTGCGCGGCCGGGTCGACCGGCGCAGCGAGGCGCGCATCGCGGTGCGCATGGCCGGCCGGGTGAACGGCGTGGTCGACGTGGTCGACGAGCTCACCTGGGACGAGGACGACGAGCCCGCCTGGGCCGGTCGGTGAGCCGTGCTCGTCCGCGAGGTGATGACCAGCCCGGTGCGCACGGTGACCCAGGACACGCCGGTGCGCCGGGCGATCCGGGTGCTGCACGAGAACGACATCACCGCGGCGCCGGTCGTCGACGCCGCGGGTGAGCTCGTCGGCGTGGTGAGCGAGATGGACCTGCTGCGCGGCGAGTTCGAGCCGGACCCGCGCGCGTTCGCCCGGCCGGTCCGCGCCGAGACCGGTCCCCCGCCGCGCCGGGTGGCGGACGTGATGACCCGCGAGGTGGTCACGGTCACCGAGAACACCGACGCCGCCGTGCTCGTCGGGCTGATGGTGAGCAAGCGGATCAAGAGCCTGCCGGTGCTGCGCGGCCGCCGCGTCGTGGGCATCGTGAGCCGCCGCGACCTGCTGCGCATGCTCGCCCGCTCGGACGACGAGCTGCGCGCCGAGGTGCTCGCCCGGCTCGCCGAGCAGTACCCGGGCGAGACCGGGTGGCGGGTCACGGTCCGCGACGGTGTGGTCGAGCTGTACGGCCCGGCCGTCCGGGACCGGGACCGGGAGCGGGACCGGGAGCGGGACGACGCGCGGGCCGAGATCGCCGCCCTGCTCGCCCGCACCGTGCCGGGCGTGGTCCGCGTCCGGTACGCGGGCCGCGCGGCGGACCCCGCCGCGCCGGCGGACGGCCCGGGCGGATGAGGACGGGCGGCCCCGGCGGGCGGGACCTTCGGCCCTGAGCGCGCCGGGCGGCGGCACGTACCGTCGCGGATGTGAGGGGATCTTGACCCGCCGGCCGTCAGGAGGCGACAGATGCGTACCAGAGTCAAGGACGTCATGACCACCGACGTGGTGGCCGTGCACCAGGACACCACCTTCCACGAGGTGGCCGAGCTCCTCATCGAGCACGGGGTGAGCGGCCTGCCCGTGCTCGACGACGACGGCCGCGTGGCCGGCGTGGTCTCCGAGGCGGACCTGCTGCACAAGGAGGAGTTCAAGGAGCGCTACCACGGCGAGGGCTACAAGCCGGCGCTCACCGCCCGGCTCCGGCACCGCCTCGGCAGCGAGGGCGACACCCGGCGCAAGGCCGAGGCGACCACGGCGGGCGAGCTGATGACCTCCCCCGCGTACGTCACCGACCCCGAGGCGCCGGTCGTGCTCGCCGCCCGGCTCATGGACCGGCACGGGGTGAAGCGGCTGCCGGTGGTCGACCGCGACCGCGCGCTCGTCGGCATCGTGAGCCGCCGCGACCTCATCCGGGTGTTCGTCCGCACCGACGCCGAGCTCGCCGAGCTCGTCCGCGAGGACGTGCTGCGCCAGGCGCTCGGCACCGTGCCGACCCTCTTCGAGGTCGAGGTGCACGAGGGCGTGGTCACCCTGCGCGGCGAGTTCCTGCGCAAGAGCGAGGCGATGGCCGCCGCCCGGCTCACCGAGAACCTCGACGGCGTGGTGGCGGTCGTGAACGAGCTGCGGTACGTCGAGGACGACACCGCGGCCGAGACGCTGCCGGTCTGGGGCGGGGCCTGAGATGCGGCCCGCCGCACCGGAGGCGACGCGGGAGGCGCCCGCGGCGGCGGGCGTGCTGCGCTCGCTGGAGCCGCTCGTCGCCGAGCTGCGGGCGCGCGGCTACACCGTGGTCGGGCCGGTCGAGCGGGACGGCGTGATCCGGATGCGCGAGATCGCCTCCGCCGCCGAGCTGCCCGCCGGGCGCGGCGACGCGCAGGACGCCGGGCGGTACCGGCTCACCGACCGCGGCGACGAGCTCGTGTTCGGGTACGCCGCGGGCCCCGACTCGGCGAAGCGCTACACCCATCCGCCGCGCGAGACCCTGTTCCGGATGCGCGACGGGGTGCCGGAGGAGCCCGCGCGGGAGGCGCCCCGGATCGCGCTGCTCGGGGTGCGCGCCTGTGATCTCGCGGCGCTCGCCGTACAGGACCGGGTGTTCCTCGGCGGGCGGCACCCCGACCCGGCCTACCGGGCGCGCCGCGAGGCGCTGCTGCTCGTCGCGGTCGACTGCGCGGTGCCCGGCGGCACCTGCTTCTGCGCGTCGATGGGCACCGGGCCGCGGGCGGCCGCCGGGTACGACCTCGCGCTCACCGAGCTGGCCGGGCCGCACCGGTTCGTGGTCCGGGCGGGCGGCGAGCGCGGGGCGGAGATCCTCGCCGCGCTGCGCCCGGCCCCGGCGACCGAGGCCGACCTCGCCGCCGCCGACCAGGTGGCGCGGCGCGCCGCCGAGCGCATGGGCCGCCGGGTGAACCTCGACGGGGTGCGGGAGCGGATCGCCGCGGCGCGCACCTCGCCGCGCTGGGCCGAGATCGCGTCCCGCTGCCTCACCTGCGCCAACTGCACGATGGTCTGCCCGACCTGCTTCTGCACCACGGTCGAGGACGGCACCGGCCTCGGCGACGGCACGGCGACGCGGGTGGAGCGGTGGGACTCCTGCTTCACGCTCGGCTTCACCGAGCTCGGCGGGGCCCCGGTGCGCGGCTCCGGGGCGGCCCGCTACCGCCAGTGGCTCAGCCACAAGTTCTCCACCTGGGTGGACCAGTTCGGCTGCTACGGCTGCGTCGGCTGCGGCCGGTGCGTCACCTGGTGCCCGCCCGGCATCGACATCACCGAGGAGCTGGAGAGACTGCCATGACCACGCCCGCCCTCGATGCCCGGCCGGTGACGCCCGCGGACGGGCGGCATCCGATGACGCCGGTGCCGTACCGGGTGCGCTCGCGCCGCCCCGACCGGGCGGACACGGTCACGCTCACCCTGGAGCCGGTGGCGGGCGCGGCGCCGCCGTTCCTGCCCGGCCAGTTCACCATGATCTACGCGCCCGGCGTCGGCGAGATCCCCGTCTCGATCAGCGGCCGCGCCCGCTCCGGCGGCTACGTGCAGACGGTCCGGGCGGTCGGCGCGGTGAGCCGGGCGCTGTGCCGCATGCCGGTCGGCTCGGTCGTCGGCGTGCGCGGCCCGTACGGCACGGCGTGGCGGCCCGCCGACGCCGCCGGGCTCGACGTGGTGGTCGCGGCCGGCGGGCTCGGGCTGGCGCCGCTGCGGCCGGTGATCCGCGAGCTCGCCGCGCACGGCGCCCGCTACGGCCGGATCAGCCTCATCGTCGGCGCGCGCACCCCGTCGACCGTGCTCTACCCGCGCGAGCTCGCCCGCTGGCGGGACGAGAACGGCATCGACGTGCAGATCACCGTGGACCACCCGGACCGGGCCTGGAAGGGGCCGGTCGGGCTGGTCACCCGGCTGATCGACCGGATCGTGTTCGAGCCGCGCCGTACCTACGCGTTCGTGTGCGGGCCGGAGGTGATGATGGCCGCGGTCGCGGCCGAGCTGGTGCGCCGCCACGTGCCGCCGGAGCGGATCGCGCTGTCCCTGGAGCGGAACATGAAATGCGGCATCGGCCGCTGCGGGCACTGCCAGCTCGGCCCGCTGTTCACCTGCCTCGACGGGCCCGTGCTCGGCTACGACCGGGTCGCCGCGCTGCTGGAGGTGCGGGAACTGTGACCGGAATGACCGGAACTGTGACCGGAACGAGCGCCGGGACCGTGGGGACCCCCGCCGCCGCGGCCGCGCCGGGCGGCCGGAGGACGAGGACCGGGGCGCGGCCGAGGCTCGCGGTGTGGAAGTTCGCCTCCTGCGACGGCTGCCAGCTCACCCTGCTCGACTGCGAGGACGAGCTGCTGTCGATCGCCGCGAACGTGGAGATCGCCTACTTCCTCGAGGCGTCGAGCGCCCGCCTGCCGGGGCCGTACGACGTGTCCCTCGTCGAGGGCTCGGTCACCACGCCGCACGACGCCGAGCGGATCCGGCACATCCGCCGGGTGTCGCGGTACCTGGTGACGATCGGCGCGTGCGCCACCTCCGGCGGGGTGCAGGCGCTGCGGAACCTCGCCGACGTGCGGGAGTTCGCCTCGATCGTGTACGCCCGGCCGGACTACATCGCCACGCTCGACCGGTCGACGCCGATCTCGGCGCACGTGCCGGTCGACTTCGAGCTGCGCGGCTGCCCGATCGACAAGGGGCAGCTGCTCGAGGTGATCGGCGCGTTCCTCGCGGGCCGCCGCCCGGTCGTGCCGGCGCACAGCGTCTGCGTGGAGTGCAAGGCGCGCGGCAACCCGTGCGTGATGGTCGCGCACGGCACGCCCTGCCTCGGCCCGGTCACCCAGGCCGGGTGCGGGGCGCTCTGCCCGGCGTTCAACCGGGGCTGCTTCGGCTGCTTCGGCCCGATGGAGACCCCGAACGCCGACGCGCTCGACGGGCTGCTGCGCGGGCACGGCATGACCGGCGCCGAGGTGGCGCGCGTCTATCGCACGTTCAACGTCGCCGCCGAGCCGTTCCGGCGGGCGGCGGAGCGGGCGGAGGCCGCCGCGGCGCGTCCGCGGGAGGGCGCGGGCGAGCCCGCCCGGCAGGGGGAAGGGGAGGCCGACGGTGACGCATAAGACGATCCGGGTGGACGGGCTGTCCCGCGTCGAGGGCGAGGGCGCGCTGCTCGTGCGCACCCGCGACGGCCGGATCACCGATCTTCAGCTGCGCATCTACGAGCCGCCGCGGTTCTTCGAGGCGCTGCTGCGCGGCCGGGCGTACACCGAGCCGCCGGACATCACCGCCCGCATCTGCGGCATCTGCCCGGTGGCGTACCAGATGAGCGCCTGCCAGGCGATCGAGTCCGCGTGCGGGGCCGAGGTGACCGGGCCGCTGCGCGACCTGCGGCTGCTGCTCTACTACGGCGAGTGGATCGAGTCGCACGCGCTGCACATCTTCCTGCTGCACGCGCCCGACTTCCTCGGCTACCCGAGCGGGGTGGCGATGGCCGCCGACCACCGCGACCTCGTCGAGCGGGGGCTGTTCCTGAAGCAGACCGGCAACGACCTGCTCAACGTGATCGGCGGCCGGGCGATCCACCCGATCAACGTACGGCTCGGCGGCTTCCACCGGGTCCCGGCGCGGCGCGAGCTGGCCGGGATCGCCGAGCGCCTGCGCCGGGCGCGCGACATCGCGCTCGACACGGTCGCGCTCGTCGCCCGGTTCGACTTCCCGGACGTCGAGCACGACTACCGGTTCCTGGCGCTGCGGCATCCGGAGGAGTACGCGATCCTGTCCGGCACGCCGGTGACGAGCGACGGCCTCGCCTTCCAGGTCGATCAGTGGCCCCGGCACGTCGTGGAGGAGCAGGTGCCGCACTCGACGGCGCTGCACGCCCGGCTCGACGGCGAGCCCGGCTACCTGGTCGGGGCGCTCGCCCGGTACGCGATCAACGCGGACCGGCTCTCCCCGCTCGCCCG
>Ga0065720_1019698_pt1 | contig 21287 bp, 17 predicted proteins | sample Thericmetagenome_FD_59107 | JGI IMG/M metagenome (GOLD analysis project Ga0065720, IMG submission 59107) | Thermophilic microbial communities from the Joint Bioenergy Institute, California, USA of rice/straw/compost enrichment - eDNA_2 v2... | ecosystem: Engineered > Solid waste > Grass >...
ACCCCGCCACTCCTTTGCCCTAGTTAACCTCAAGCCCCTCCTCCCAGGCCACGTCCTGGTCTGCCCCTTCCGGCCCCATCGCCGGCTGACCGACCTTACGCCCGACGAAGTAACAGACCTCTTCCTGGCTGTCCAACGCGTGCAACGTATGCTCGCCCGCTACTACTTCCAACCTTCCTCCCCCTCGCCATCCCCAACCCAATCGCCCTTCTCTGTCCCCGGCCCAACCGGCACCGCGCTCCCCACGCAAGGCTCTTTCAACATCGCTCTGCAAGACGGCGCCGAAGCGGGGCAGACGGTGCCGCACGTGCACGTGCACGTGATTCCGAGGATTAGGGGGTCGACAGCCAAGCCGACTGAGACACCATCGGACCGCATCTATGAGCAGATGGCGGACGAGGAAGGGAATGTGGGCGGGGCATTGTGGGATCGCGTGCATCAAGCCTCATCAGAGGAGGGAAATGGGGGAACTGTGCCCATGCAGATAATGAAGGAGAGGCCTGTGCCTGGGGGAGGGTTTCCCTCGATTGAGGATGCGGCTAGACAGGCGAGAAGTATGGCTGAGATGGAGGAGGAGGCGGCGTTGTATAGGCAGGCGTTAAAGGCCATGGAAGAGGAGGAGGAAGCACAGGCGGCTGCGAGGCAAGGGTAGGTAGGTTTCTAATGGTAAAGCAAAATGAGAAACTGATGGGAAGAAACAATTGCATAGATGGGAATACTGATAGAGTCATAGAGACATTAAGTGTAGGATGTGAGACAACATCCCACTCCATCTAGACATCATCTACCAAGAATCCTCCTCCTTATATATATATTTCCCATATATATATATATATATATATATATATATATACCCCTTGGTATAATCCTACCAAACGCCATATCTGGAGTCACATAGGAGTGTTTATCCCCATCTTCAACACAATGATCCCACAAAAAAATGTACCTACACAAAATTTACCCTGCAAGAAACCCACACGAAATATAATCTAGTCTAAACCTGGTAAGCTGTCCAAACTCCCCATCGCCCCCAACGAATCAAACCCCAACGGATCCAGTCCCCTAAACATGAAAATCGAGGACGACGAATCCCCGCTCCCCATTCCAGGTCCAGGTGTCGTGGCACTACTGCTTCCCCCACTACCAGCCGCCGCCGACCCGGTATTCGAAGGCCGTTGCTGATGATGAGAGCCTGCACCAAGACCCGTACTAGGGCCAGGCGCTGTGGCAGGGCTAAGTCCCCACGAAGAAAAGTTCTGCTGCCAGCTCACGCCATCCTTCAGGTACCAGTCTTGGCCGTCGATGGCATATACGGAACCGCTGTTCACCCGGGTTGTTGTCGTACGGGAAGGTTGGGCAGTAGTTGGTGTGGTTGTGGTGGGGGTTGCTAGCGTGTTGGGGATGCTGCCAAAGGGCTGGGGACTGTAGCTGGGAATCGGTTGTGGGAGAGGTGATATTGTCCATGTTGTCAGCGAGGCAAGACTTTCAGGCATGGACATAGTTGATGGGGCAATAGATTGCGGCAATTGTTGCTGTTGCGGCTGTTGGAAATGGGAAGTCAACCCTGACACGGCCAAGTTGCTGTCGAGCATGGACGCTGAAATACTTGACGGGGGGATATCGAGGGACATAGCCTGCTGTGGTGTCGGCGCACTGAATGTACTCCCAGGGGTATAGGCGTCCTGCGGGTTCCCAGGAGGAGTGTGGGCGAGAGATTGTGGTGATTGTGTGTTAGAAATCGGCGGCTTGTTGGGAGGTGAGGGGACGTCAGATGTGCTGACAGTCCCATACTTCTCGTCTGTCCGCTGGAGCACAACTGCGGCTTCTTCTGGCAGTTCAATGTTCCATTTCCGAGCCAATACACTCAAGATACTGAGCGACCTTCGAGCGCACAGCCAGTCCTCGGCGATTTCTTCCAGATGCTTAACACCATGTGTAATGTCCCGCTTAGCCGTCTTCTCCGGCAGGTTGAGCATGTGGATGGTGCATGCCGAATGAACCATGTAGACGGCGATGTTGCAGATCTGTCTGAGGTTGTACAGCTTCTTGTACAGTCGCATAAGCTTCGAAATAGCCCCAGCGTTCGCCGTGCATATCCTCCGTGGTGAGACATGGGCCGGCAGGGGAGACGTTTGGGGAGTGTACTTGAGGAATGGTCTGAACAGATGAATATACTGCAAGTGGAAGAACATGCTATTCGTGCCAAGTTAGCCAATGACCCCGGCTTTTGATAGGTCCGCCAACACCTACTGCATCAAAATCACGTTTGGCAGTTGCCCGTCCTTCGGCTGAAGCTCAGGAGGAAGTTCCTTCTTCCAATCTTCCAGCCGCCGATGGAGCTCGCTGAGCTTCTTAAGTTCGGCCGACTTGCCAGTGGATCGCCCGATATGATTTGGATGGTAAAAGAACAGAAGCAGGTCGCTGCTGATCTCGCACAGCTTGGACAGCTGCAGCCCAATCGCCCGTGTCCGAGACGGCTGCTTCATGGTCAAGTCAAATCCGCCATCGGTGTACGGAGACCAGAGCTCAGCGTCCTCGTCGGGGAAGACGTCATACTTGGGAACATTGTAAGTGTTTTTAGGGAGCTGAGGCAGACGACCGAGATAGTTGGACCAGCACTTGTCGAATAAGAAGCAGCCCCAGAAGGTGATGCGCCTGGCATCAATATCTTTCTCGTCCAGAGAGTCCTTGTCCTTCGGGATGCCTGCAATGTCGAGGTTGAGCCCAATATCCTGGGCCATGCGGAAGCTCATGCCACTGTACACCCATCCCTTAGCCTCCCGTCCGCAGCCAGCTTCACGCACTGACATGAGTGCCAAAGCTTGTACCGTGGTGAGCCTAGGTTTCTCATACTCGTCGTTTTCGACAATTAGCCTCTTCGCTTCAGCAAAGAAGTGGTCACCTTTTGTCCTGCTGTCCCCTGGGGTTGCGAAGGCACCAGGAACGCTAGTAAAGTGACAGCCAAGGGCCAGCATGGCATTGACAAGTAGGGACGAGCAATATGGTCTTTGTTGTTGTCCTCCTTTTGGTTTCCCCAGTCTGAAATCTCTGAAGAATAAGCTCTTGGAAAGCGTCGTAAAATAAGGGTAGTGCCATGTGAAATACATGGTGATGAGGTGTTCGATTAGCTCGCGGTTTTTCGTAGCCTCGGTCCAGCTGATGATAGGGTCTTCATTCGGAAAGTCGGCAACGGGTTCTGGCTCGTCGGAAGTATTTGTCGGGTCTCCCTGGTATATCAGGTGCGAAGTACCGCCGATAAAACGAACTGAACCGTTTTCCAGCCGCAGTTCGCCCATTTTGCGGGCAAGTTCCCGCTCACCCTCGACAGGCTGGGTATTAGTCAGGTCCTCCTCCAAGGGTTCGGAGCCGCAACTATCATCTCCATTTCCTTCCTTCCTCATGATAGATTCGGCAACGTCGTCGAGACTGTCACACGCACGAATTTTCTTCACAATATCCAGGACGTCCTCTTCGGCAGCATTGAGAATAGCCTCAATCAGGATCTGTAGCGTCTGGGTGCGGGCCTTCATGCTGTCCGTCTTCTCGCGATAGACACCTTTCCGGCGGTGGTCCGAGTTCGGGTCATAGACGCACTCCGTGCCGTATACGCTGGCACAAGCCGCGCAACTCGGGACGGCGCCATCACACTTGGACTTTCGTTTCCTGCAGGCGATGCATGCTGTGCTTACACACCGGCGCTTCGGGGCCCCAGCATCGGTGCTGCGCCGGGCCTTCTTCTTCAATGGATACTGAGAATGATCCGGGGCCCCTCTGTAGCCGTCAGGAGAGCTCGGCGCCAGCGACACCGAGGGCGCATCGCGGCTTTCCATCTGTAAACACTGGGGGACGCGAAGGCGGAGCCGCAGTCAAGTAGAAAGGAGAGGTTTAAGAGATATTTGCGCGTCTGTAGGATTCTCGTTTCTAGGGTTGTGGGGGAGAGTCTCGCTGAAGTGTTATCTATCCCTCTTGCCTAAGGAAGTTGCTTGAAAGCAGGAGCTAAGTAGTTGTCGCTCTCTGGGATCAAGACGAAAGAGGTCGCAAGTGAAGTTGGAGAAGCGGGGCCGGCGAATGGGGGCAGGCCGTTGAGCAACGGCCCACCTGGTCGAGGGGAGGACAAGGCGCAGCGACGTCAAGTGTCCGTCCAAAGGATGACACGGAATACCCTAAAAGAGCACACTGAGACCAACTGAGTGATGTGGGCTGTACTGCGCCGGATTGTGGGGTCTGCGTTTATACAGAGAAATGAAAACTAAGACAGAGTGAAAGGCAGAACTAGGTAGTTCACAACGACAACGGATGAGGGAGCCAGCCTTATGGGGCAACCCTATCCTCCGCCAGCGGCAACGGCGTGAATGGTGGATATCAATCGGCAAAGGCTTGCTAGCCTTTGACACCAGATGGGACCTGCAAGCGACCGGACCCGAGATCCGTCCACAATTACTGAGACAAGAGTGGGCGTGGACAATTCAATAAGGCACCGGCAGCCTGGATGAGTCGAGATGAAAGGCGGGGCTTGGGGCGCTGGGGTAAGCGGCAGCCCAAAAATTTCCTGATGGACGGATGGATGATGAATGGATGAGTGAGCATGAAACGAGGAGCAGTGCGTGGGTGGCAAGCTTCGATCTGGACTCCGCTGGTTGACTGCAGACTGCAGACTGCAGGACAGGGTTCTTTTGCTAAACCGTGTTGCGCTGTGAGTGCCAACCTATGGGAATCGAGGCAAATTCGGGACCACCTACGTACCTTGGAGGGCTGCGGGATACCAATGCCAGCGAGTGGTCTTGAAGCACGGGATAAGCTGCCACAGTGGGGATCCCAAGAAAGTTGGAGTCTTGGTGATCGTTGTTGGTGGAGATAACCAGGGGCACGTACGGATCAACTGGGGAAGGTGATGGGATCGCAAAAAGTGCGATCAGGAGATGAATTGAAACTAAAGCTTCGCTTGCGAAATGACAAGAGAGGCCCTGTTAAATTGCCTTGCCCCTCCTCACAAATCTTTCCTTTCTAGGGCTTCTAGATTTTGGTCTGATCCTCGAAAGAAAGCGCAATCTCGGGGCCTGGATTTGATGACTGCCAAGATTAAAGATATAGATTGGATTCGTGGGGGGTGCGGGGAACCGCCTCGTTATCTACATACAAGTCCCGAATGTTACGCGAAGATCATGAGCACACACAAATGGTGAAGCAGCAGCAGAATGGGGATGTTGTATACATATACAAATCAAAGGCAAGACTGGCTATGTTCCCTTGTCAGCCTAACGGCTCGCATAATCTTTGCTATCACTACTGACTTCCTTGCTCTGATAGGCCTCATCACTCGTGGCCCAGCCGTGAGCTGGCAGTTCTCTGTAAGCATCCGCCCTCGGGATCTCGGCCTCTAGCACTTCCATGATCTGAGGGTCGATTCTGACATTCCTCCTCTGTGCCTCATCGACAACCCTCCAGACACGCACGTCCCTTGCCCTGTAGCACCGCTCCAACACCGCCGTCAGGGTTGGGGTGCTAATCCATCCACGACGCATGGGCGAACGGTTCCATTCTGACAAGTAGCTAAGCACGGCATCAAGCAGGCCGTCGAATGCAAAGCACCGGATCACATGGTCCAGGATCTCAGGCGATGAGCGCACCGAGAACTGGTGCATCTCTGACGTCAGGAAGCCCGCCACCTCCGAGCTCTTGCACTGCTCCAGGAGCATCTGGAATGTCTGCTGGTTAGGCCCTCCCTTGCACAAGTACCGCAAATCCCGATACACGTGCATGGCTTTAACCATGTCCCCTGCCTTCAGGAGGGCTTCCAGGACAACATTCATCGCCGCGACTGGGATGCGATGGTCTTTGCTGAGCTCATTGAGGATTTTAACAACCTCATCGGCTCGCTCGGGGTGGCTTTTCAGGAACAAATAGAGCGACCGGGTGCTAGACTGATCCGGCATGATGCCGGCATCTGCCATAATGGACAGTACTTGGAACGCATTCTGAAGGTCGCCAATGTTGGCATAGCAGTCGAGGAGTGCCTCGTAGTGGTTGGCAGTCAACTTTATCTTCCTTGCCGAAAGTTGTTCGATGACCTTAGTAGCCAACTCCGCGTCATTGTGGCGCGAGGCGGTATTGAGCACATTAATCATAACGCCGTCAGACGGGTGTAGTATGCCGGGCCGAACGAGATTCTCCCAGACAAACTTGGTCCCCTCATAGTAGAATGCTTTGCTGCACTCATCAAGGAAGTAGTACCAGGAATTTAGGGGGACCGCATTAAGAAACCCTTCTGCTCTGTCGACTAGGTATTGCAGCAAGTGCAACGCTTCATCCAGAAATCCGTGCCTGGTCAAGACGAAGAAAAAGATATCAAACATCCAACCAGGCACATCCACTCCTTCATGACAGATCTGATCCAGATAATCCAGGGCCATTTCATACTGACCGTCGCGTAAGTATCCTAACGCAACGCTGCACTTGCCGTCATCGTTCAGCAGAATGCCCTCTTCGTTCATCTTGTCCAGTATGATTGTTCTGGTAATGTAGTCGGGATGTATAGCAAGCAACTGTTATCAAGATCAGCAAACCTCTTGCACGACTTACAGCCCACAAGCTTCTAAGCATACCCGTAAAGCGCTATGATAAAAGCTTTCAGAAAACTTTATTCCAAGCTTCTTCATCTCCTTCATAATAGCCCTCAGCTCGCCAGCTGATCCTGTCGTCGTATGCCAGTTGGCGACAACTAATGCCTCGTAGAGAGCTTCGTTGGGCTGCTCTCCACGCTCCTTAACCAGATGCTCAACAAAGCGCCTAATTTTGATTGCCCCATCTCGGCGTTCTCGCAAGCCTCTCAATGCTTCGTAGATGACCTCTGTACTGGCTTGGAAAGTTCTTTGCGGGAAACTAGCCTCTGACTTGATGAGATCGTCGGCTGTTACAGGGGCGTTTTCATGCTGCACCTGTACCCTAGAACCGGAATTCGCCCATGATCTATTATGTAAGGGATACGCAGTCGAAGTCTTTTCGTACCTCGCCGGTCCCTGAGAGCTCGACACGGAGGCCTGTTGTGGTAATGGTTGAGGAGAAAAGGCGTTGCCTGTGGAGAGACAGCGAGATTGGCTTCTAGCACATCTTTGGTGTTTGACCCGTGTTGCTTGTCTAGGGCTGGAGAGGCTTGTAGCAAGCAGAGGAAATGGAGACTCTATTGCTTTTCGAAGAAAGTTGGTATCAACTGAAGGACAAAGTGCCCTCCATAAGGCATCGCCAACAACACGATTTGCCGACATGACAGGCCTGAACGAAGTGAATAGTCACACTGGCACGTCGATCGAATGTGTAGATGCTGTAAATTATAGTGTAACCTGAAGATGATTAGTAGTGAAGAGGTATGGTGAGATGTTTTCAGCAAGCCTCACCAATAGAATAATAAAGGTTCCCAAATCAACAAGTCGTGAAGACTCAATTCTGCCGCAGGAAAAACCAAAGGCGGTGACCAGATTGACCAAGGATCCTGCTGCACGCCAAGACCAGGCTGAACCTGGCGGTTCGTACCTGCAATCACGTGACATGCCTGATTCCAGAGATGATGGTTCATGTTTCATTCGTGTCATCCCTTGACGCAGGAGAAACGTCATGTATGTGATTACTCATACAGCCGCAGTTGTAATTCATCTCACCACGGCTTCCTTCACCTCCCAATCATGCTTTCGACGGGTCATGCAACGATCGCCAACAGCGTGCTCGAACTGTTGAGCACCCACATCCTCCTGCCTGGCTTTTTCACCAAAGCGACTGCCAAGAGATGTGCCCCAGAACGAGTTCCTCCATGTCGTAGTCTCGTAGTCTCGTAGCAGCAGTAGTTGTTGTTGTTGTCGTTGCAAGTGCCTGTGTCTCTGCACGACACCCATCCCCGTCGCCAGCGTCCCGTTCAGACTGTCCCAACAGGAGTCACATTCATGAACCCCTCGCGCCACCCCGTCCACCTCTCGTAGCGCCACCTCTTCCTCTCCCACCACGGCCCCTGTCGCCACCGTGACCACCACGCGCAGGGTGATCCTGTCTCTGGGTGCTGCCGCCTTGCCTACCGCGATGCTGTTGTTGTTGCTGCTCCTTCACAATATCAATAATCTCGTCAGGGACGCGCAGGTACTTGATCTGTTGCAACGCCTGAGTCAGCCAGACATTCCCCTTTCTGCAATCACGGCTGAACGATGAACCTACATTATTCCCCTTCACATAAACCTCCGGCAACCGCATGAACTTATCGCCTTCCTACAGCGCACATAGTACCGTCAGTAGCAATGTTAGTCGACATGCCAACGCTTGCAGCGCAGGCCTCGAATGGCTCAATAGGATGAGTGCACGCAGAAGTGACGTACAGGGCTGGTTTGCACGACTTCGCGCAAGGTCAAATTCATCCAAGTATCGCACTGAACCAAGTGGCCGTTGAGTGTCTCGCCATTCTTGAGCTCAACCAGCATAGGGTGGCCTTGCGCCGCGGTCAGAAGGCCGAGGGGCAACTAGAGAGAAAGTAAACAGTTAGCTTGGTTGATGCTAAGGCTTGTAGGAAGAAATTGGGTCTGTTTTTTGGATCGCAAAAGGCTCACCATCTTGAAATCAATGCAAAGCGACCCGGCAACTGTCAACTGGTTGTGTGCCGTTCGCTTGTTGAAGATCGTCTAGAAGCCAGACAAGTGCGGATGCAAGGCCGCAAGTGTTTGGCGTTGGACTTGGCAATGGATCTTGGACACCTAGAAACGCGGCTGGGTTCCGTTGACAAGGTCCAGACCAAAGACGAAGCGGGAGTGGGGCTATGATCCTATATGCAATTACTGAATAAGCTCGACGATCTAATGCGTACCCGCAAAATTCAAAGCGAGCGAGGGCTAAGGTAATACAGCTCCAGATGTTGTCGGGTGAACATTTGGCCCTCCTTGGGTGTCCTAGTATCAGAGATACGTGCTTCTTGCTAAGCCTGTGACCTAAAAGCATGTGACATTTTCTGTTGTCTGGCTAAAGCATGACTCGACGAGGTTGTCCTTAAGATAACCTAAATTGATGAGATGATCAAAAGGCAGAGGATTTGGCTTAATAATTTATCGGCCGGTACCAGAGACAATAGATAGATGCAGGAGGACACAAATACGACAATCCAAGCAGAGAAAATGAAAGCATAGAGCGCAGTGAAGTTTAGATAGGTCATCCCAAGAAGTAACCTGGCCCATATACATACCGACGAGTATGGAGTCCCAGGGGCCAAAACCGTATGCTCTCCAGAATAGCAGAAAAAATAGGCGGGACTAGTACCACACGATACCTACAACAAAAAAGTGGCATCCGTCCTAAAGATAGCACACCCAACTAGTTCTAGCCAAACTCATCCTCCCTGATACCGACAGTCCATCCGTACCCACTTAGGACGCGCTCTCCCGGCTCTTGCGATAGATGGCCTATTGAGTCGCGAAGCCGTAGTCGGAACGTGTCAGCACATCATGGCCTTGTTGTATATGTGTGAGAGTGAACAGCAAAAGCAGAGCTAATGGAACAAAAGAAACAATGCTCAGTGGAGAGAGAAAGCCGAAGCACGACTTGCCTCCTGTTCGACCTGCAGCCCGTCAATGATGGGCGCAAGCTCGCTCAGAATCTCATGGGCCTTCTTATGGAACTCCATCTGCGCGGCAACCAGCTCAGCCAGATTGCGCAGCGGCTCGGGAGACTCGAGAACCTGTTGTGTGTTAGTTGAGCCAAATAAAAAGTGAAAGCGAGATGAATGAGAGGAATAGAGCATCATTAGGTCAAACTCACATTTCTCATAACGCCAGCAGCCTCTTCGGTCTGCGTGACGAACTCATCCTCGGCTTTCTCAATTTCTTCCTGTGCCTCAGGGCTCAGCTCATGATGGTCGTCATGGTGGTCACGGGGGCCAGTGCCGGGTAGCCGCCAGGTGGTGCCCTTGACGCGGGCCTTGACGGCATCGAGAGTCAGACGGGCCTTCTCGACGGCCTTGCGGGCGCGCGTGGCGAACATAATGTTGGTGTTGAGCGTGGTATTCCAGCCGGCCAGGAACCGGCTCTGGATCTGGGCGTCCTGAGCCAGGCGCGCCTCGCCAATACGCTCCATGGCCAAGGCATACTTCTCAAGCGCGGTCGCAAGAGGGTCTTCACCTGCGCCAGTGTGCGTCTGGTGTAGGACCTGGCTGCTAGCCAGGCTGGCGCGCGCGATAGCATGCGGGAAAGTCTTGGGCTGCGGCTTGTGGCTAGGCGGGGCCGTCAAGGCAGCCTGAGCCTCAGCGGGCGAGGTAGCGCTGGACAAGAGCGACACCTTCTCCTGGACGGTGCGGCCGAGGTCCTGGAAGGTCTCCTTCAGGTTGGCCGGGTAGTCGTAGGACTCGCTGGCGTACTGAGAGCTGTTGGGCCGCGAACAAAGGGGTCAGCGTAAGTATATGGGGGCTTGGAATCCTGCCGACTCACGTCACTGCCAGCATTTTCTGGTGAACAGCCTTGAGCGCATCGACGCGTTTCTCCAGATCAATGTAATCAGGGGGCATTTGGGTCTGTAATCAGGGGTACATTAGCTATCGTGACCACCATGGCGGGACAAAACATGAAGGATAGCGGTTCGCGAACCTTGTCCTCAGCTTGACCCAGCTGCTCCTTGGTGTATTGAATTGTCCGCGAGGCGAACGGGGTGATCTGGCCACCCAGGTTGCTGCGTTTCGTCGATGTCAGTCATCTCCGCAACTGCTTACTTTCCCAATCATCGCTACGGAGATTAGGCGGTGCCTGGCTCATACGTGAGACTCTTCTGAAGACCCTTGAATGCCTCCATGGTTTCTGTGGTAACAACGATGAATGTCGATTTAGGAACTGGAACTATAAGGAGGATCGCAAGGAGACTGCGACGCCGATGATGCCGCGTTGCTGATAGAGGGGGTTGCGATGATCGATTGCTGGATGCGGCAGCAACGGTTTAGGGGCGCCCAAAGGCCACACTACAAGCCCCACATTCGTCACCCCGCGAGGTATGGACCCTGTCAGAGTCATGCATGGGTCCGCGTATTACATGTAATGGCGTTACGGTATTCTACGCTAGGGAACTGTTCTGGGCATTCAGCGCAACCTGTTCTCCTTCAGGGGATCAAACTTTAACCCCAATCTATGCGCGAGTCAACATTGTGGTTTTAGGCTTCAGTGGAGTTTTCAATTCCTATATACGAAGTACAATGTTCCTTTTGAGATCATTTCGCTACCCCAAACAACCAGTACGCCGATGCTTCTCCAATTATTTAATCCGCAGGTTTCTTCATATCCTCCCAAGACGGCACAATGCTCCTGCAGACATCCTCATAGTCCCTCAGCAACTGATCACTGGTAGCCGCCTCGGGAGTTGTCCAAAACATGGCCCAGTTGCAACCAGGAAGCTTCTTCACGCCACACGACCGCTCAAAGTACCACTTGTTGACGGGATTGTCCTTTCTGCTCCGCCAGCACACCCCTGAGGGGAAACAGTCGCGCACCATGGCATTGAAGACGATATCTGCCACACCGCCGGCGCCCTGACTCTTCGTGAGTACAGCGAATTTGTCGAGGTAAGGCACCAATCGGCCCTCACGGTAGGCTGTTTCCTCATCCATGCCAAATGGCCGCTCCCAAGTCAGTATCGCCCCGCCCTCATATTCACCTGCGATGATGACTCCTGCTAAGGAATTCTCAAGGCGCTTCAGGTAATCTTCAACATCAAGCTTCCGCTTGAAAGAATCGTTGATCAGATGGACGAGACGCGGTAGGTCGATACATGTGTCCGTTAACCTGAGTCGCGGTTCTCCTGGTTTGGGGGGCGTCCAAGGGCCCGAGCGAGTATCGGGAAAGATAGTGACAGGCATGCCTTTCTTCAAAAGTGTTGTTGTCGGCATGTTGACCGCAGTGTTCTCGCTTCGTTGATTAGGCGATTTTATCCTGCTCAGGGGCAGCGAAGCTGAGTACATGGGTCTGTCTGTAAGAAGGTTATGAATAAGGGGGTTCTGCCATCTCCTGGTTTTCACTTCGCCTGCAATCTTCTCAACGTTTGCTAGCCCCTGATTGCTAGGAGTCCGACGGTTAGCTGCTTCAGCAGGCGTCGTGATAACTGCTGAAGCTGTTGCTGGCAAAATTGACAGTGCGTTCTTAACGAGCTTCAGGTTCTCGGTATGCCGTGTCCTAGCGCGTCCTGGTTGAGCAGGCTTCTCCTGCTCCATAAGGGCTTTCCGAAGTTTCTCGAATTCTTCTTCCAGATTCACAAAGACTCGAGCCCCATCACCCTCCTTGCTTGCAGGGATACCGCCGTGTGGATCGATAACAATAATTCGGTCTACTACCGCCTTCCGCGAAAGAGGGCTGGTTGTAGTGTTGTTCTGCTCACCCCCCAGGTCTTTCTTATCGAGCTGTAGCCCTGAAAAATAGCTGGTCAAAGCGAAAACGATATCGTTGGCACTTGCTGGAGTGTATTGCAAAGTGTCTTCGGTACAGGCACGAGGGGGGACCACGGGCATATGTCCTTGTCTCAGCGGTGCCAACAAGGCTTCCCCAAATCCCACGAACACATCTGTTGAATCGATTGAAGATAGCCTCTGAACTGGCTCCTTTGCTTTCCAAATGCCGGAGGTAACCAGCTTGGCACCTGGGGAGTCATGCCGACCAATAGCTGTGATAACGCGGTTTGCTTGTTGGAAAATGAGCTCTTGCCATTCCGACCCTGAGATTTGGTCTTGTTCGCAGTCGAGGACAATAACACTTGGTAGGCCCAAAGAGCGCAATTGCGTCAGCGTTTTAGCCACGCCGTCCAACAAAGCATCATCCCAAGTCTGAGTCTCTCTGAGCTTCACAACAGCAACATGAGGCACCTCTGTAAGGTCAGCCACGGGAACCTGAGCCTGCCCCTGAGAAAAAGTAGCGTCTCCGCTCAGGGTGCTGTCATTCAATACAGCATTAAGTGCAGATGGTTTCTTTGGCCCCGAGCCAGCTCGCGAAGAGCCAAACGTTTGAAGGTAAGCCCTGGCATCTCTTTTCGTAGCTGATGATTCAAGGACTGAAATCAGAAATTGCTATTGAGAATCAGTGCAGTTCAGACAACATGGAGGGAAAAAGAACTCTCACCCTATCTGATTCCCTCTTCTGCTTTGCCTCAGCTGATGAAGGATGACGGTTCTCAGTGACACCGCCGTTGATTCTGCCATTTCGGCCTGCGTTTTCAGCTATTGAGAAGTGGCGAGCACATGACGCTAAGGGTTCTGTGGTGGAATTCAGTGTTCGTGTACGAAGAGAAGCCTGAATGACGTGTTAGGCCATTTGTCGAATATCCAGTATCGAGTCCGTGGCTGCAGAGTTTGTGGGAATGGTGTGTGTATGTCTCACCTGAGCTGCCGAGGTAGCTCTCTTCAAGGCGCCGACGCCACTCTGGTGAGTCCGGTTGGCAAACATCGTTCACGTCAATGATGCAGTAGAGAGGCTTAATGATGGCAGACTCTTAAAAGATCCCGGGGTCCCTTGACGAGGTGACCCGGTCGCGAAAAGAAATTCAAATGAGCGATCTGTTCATTGTAACCGGCACTGTCGTCTTCTATTTTGGCTGTGATGATGGGAATAAAAGCGGTGTTGTGAGTCAAGTGCGAGGTCAAACTTCCGTATCTCCATTCCCCACATCACACCTTGTCCACCTTGCACAGTTACACCACCAAGCAAAATTATCAGATCATCAGATAAGATCTCGGCAAGGTTTCAGCCTTGACCGAGGTCAAGCCCAGGGTCCTGCCCCACCTCCATGCTTTTCCACACTGTACACCGTGACCTGCACACTTTTTGTCAATAAATCACTCCGATATTTGCAAGTAAAGTGAATTCTGAAGTCGGTTAGTATGTGGCTAACTTTATTCTTGAATTTACGTTGCATCAAGTTTGCAGTTTGGGTTGTGGCTGGCCCGTCATTTGTAAGCTGTGAACTGTTGCCTATGCAACCCCCTGTCTCTTTTACCTCGAGCGACCAACGCCGCTTTAAAAACGGAATAGAGTTCTTCCGCTCAACACCCCAAGAGCTGCGTCCACTGTCGCCAACATTGTTCCTGTTCCTCATATTACTAATTTCATATCGCACTTTAGAATCAACGCAGCCAAAGGTAAACATGACTTTGGGTGTCAACAGGAAGTTATCTTCAGTCGTACACGAGACCTGTGGGGGAAATCGGAGGAAAAGTGGGGTCTTGACCAGGGGTAGGGCAACAGTATAAAAGCCCCCTCTTTGCTGCAAGGTTTATGAGTTGGCATAGCTCAACCTAATTGAGGCCGAATATCAATTCAAACAGTTATTGAAGTTGAGCTCAGTTCAAAAGCAAGAAAAACAATGGCGCCTACGCTGTTCTGGATCGGTCTGGGAAATATGGGCCGGGTGTGTTGCGAAAACGCCTCCAATGGAAGATAGGTACCCGAACCACTAACAGGCATATGCAGGGGATGGTCAAAAACCTTGTTGAGAAGGGCAACCTCGAAAATCCACTCCTACTCTGGAACCGCACAAAGCAGCGGTCCATCGAGCTGAGCGAGAAACTTCCTTCCGGCAAAACGCAGGTTGTGGACACTATCGCCAAGGGTGTTCCCAAGGCCGACATCATCTTCATTATTCTCTCCAAAGACGATGTCGTCGAGGCTGCGGCCGATGAAATCCTCAAAGCAGGCGATGTTACGGGCAAGCTGATCATCGAGTGCTCCACCCTGCATCCGGACACAACGACCCGCCTGGCGAAGCGCTTCGCTGACCACGGCGCCCAGTTCGTCGCGGCGCCTGTCTTCGGAGCTCCGGCTATGGCCGACGCGGGAATGCTGATCGGCGTGCTTGCTGGACCAAGCGCTGCAGTGGAGAGAGCACGTCCCTACTTCAAGGGCGTTATGGCCCGCGAAGAGATTGTCATGAGTGACGAGCCGCACGCCAAAGCGCTGCAGATGAAACTGGTCGGCAACTCATTTATCCTCAACATGGTCGAGCAGCTGGCTGAGGCTCATGTTTTGGCCGAGAAGTGTGGCCTGGGACCCCAGTACGTGCAGAAGTTTGTCGAGCAGCTGTTCCCTGGACCGTATGTCGCGTACTCCCAACGCATGTTGTCAGGAGATTACTACAAGAGGAAATCCCCGCTTTTTGCGGTTGATCTAGCCAGGAAGGATGCTGCGCATATCATGAGCTTAGCTGCTGCTTCTGGGACAAGGATGAAGAACGTGGAAACTATGGATGAGAACTTGGTCCGGGTGAAGGAGCATGCCGGCGAACTCGGAGACTATGTGGCTGTCTATGGTATTCTCAGGAAGGAAGCGGGATTGAAGTACGAAAACGAGTAGTTTCCACGTAGTTTTATTGTTATTGTTATTTCAATTTCGATACATATGATACATTCCAAAAGTCATGTTGTCTAGCAGGACATCAAATTTTCGCCAGCAAGAGAGTTGCATGCTCAAGAGGTTTCAGGAGCTTTGCGTGATGAGGTTAGTGATTCCATTATCGTTATAAGTGGTCAGTTGCATAATCATTGCTATCTTATCGATAACGAAAGCGCCTTATGATGACTAACGCAAGCAGCCCCTGCTTGGCGCCCATCGGCATGCCGCTCCTGGAGCTGCAAGCCAACCGACACCGCGCAGCCCACCATCACGACGCCTGTCGCCAACAACCGTAGGTAGCGAGGTCTTACATCACCTCCCAATACTGTCTATTGGTTTCACCCTGAGTAGTACGCATACGGCACGCGAGCTAATCTCTTCATAATGGCTACCGGGTACGTCCTTGACATTCCAATACCGCCATTTGGACAGGTCACTGGCTAATATTGCTCGTCAGTTGGAGCGTCTTCATCGGCCTGGTGATCGTCAGCGGCATGTGCGTGGCGGCCTGGGTATTCTCACCAAAGGGCGAGAATCAAGTGTATGTCTCCGTTTTTCACTCCCTCCCAACGGCGCCCTGTTCTGGTGCTAAAGCGGTTGTTCTGTTCCAGGCTCTGGCGCTCCTCTCTCATACTTTCCATCGTCAGCTGCTACCTTATGTGGGCCATCACTTTCCTAGCGCAATTGCACCCTCTCATCGAGCCAAGGCGGTCGGATCTACGTAAGGAGTACATCCACCACTGAGCTGGATCTCGGCGACGGGAGCGAACACCGGGGCACAGGAATGCCCCATTATACTACTGGGGAAAGGACGACTATTATTGTACGAATACCCGCTGCATCATCATCTTTCCTATATACACAACTCGGACGGCGTTTGGGGTGGACAGGGTTTCCTACTTCTGGTTTTGAATCTTGAATTGGGCGAATTTGGCCTGTACACGAACGGCTTCTCGCAGAGTCCGAAAGGCGTTTTGACTTTGACGGTCATGAAGTCATATGATACGTGCACCCATAAAGGACTCGAACGGGAATATAATACCAATATCACTATCAATACCAAAAATATGCCGCACAGCACTAAACCACAAACTCAAACGAAACCAAGCATAGCCATCTCTGCCAGCGCACATCCCTCACCCAACTGCTAACCTCCCTCCCCAATCCTTCAAGTACTTCAACATCGCCCACAGTGCCCTCCCATCACTCGCCACGCCAGTCTCTCCCACAGAATCCACCCCATGTAGTCCTGCCGCCCACAGCACTGCCCTACCCATGACCCAGCGACTAACCGCGCCGGCAGTGGCCAGCAACGCGGCAACACCGTAGCTGCAGTCAAGCAATATCTTGAGCGCTTCTACATTGTTCGCTACGACGGCCCACCCGAGCGAGCGTGCGGCCGCAGGTACGTCGTATTCCCAGATGACCATCAAGATGGGGAACAGCTTCGTGGAGGACGATACGAGAAGGGCAGTTGAGACAGAATTGGGGCGGGGATAGCGGGGGAGGATGTTGAGCCATATGAGGGGAGAGTAGCGCGAGGAGGTTAGGAAGCGGATGGAGCCATGGAAGGCAATCGTTGAGAGGGTGCAGAGGATCACTGGGACGTCAGGGTTAGCATGTGAGCACGTGCGTTTGGAGGGGGCTAAAGAACGGCAACATACAGAAGAACATGTACTGGTAGACAATTGGTTGTTGCGCCAGTCGGCCAAAATTGCTTCCTCCTGCAGAGTCCGGGTCTGGGACGGATTGGCGCTCGATGCGCGCCCAAGTAAGGTAAACATCGAAGAGCAGGAGGAGGATGCCGAGGCGAATAATCGAGGGCTGTGTGGATGACGAAGTCAGAGGCGCCGGTTCAGAGTTGACTTAGACAACGGGAAAGCAAGCCATACCGGAAACTCGTCCTCATCATTCATTAATGTGTTATGCAGCAGGTGTCGGTAGACCTAACCAACATCACAAGTCTTAGCTCCATATCCCGGATCATCCTCGAACGCCGAGCAAAACCCCCCACCACACAAGTCCATGGGCCAATACATACCTGTGGTTTGATCAAAACCAGGTCGATGAACAGCACCACAAAGTCATGCTCAACATACTTGTCGCAGAAGCGACCACAATTCTTGCAAACGGTCAGGCGAATATTGTGGCCTCCCCGCGACTTGCCGCCGCCGCCCTCGCGCCAGAGCGTCTTGACAGGGTGTCGACACTCTATGCAGATGGGCATTCTGCTTCTTGGCGCGGCATTGGACTCCGAATTCTGAGGGATCTGGTATTGAAAAAACCGGCAGCGGGTGGGGAAATAGTATTCGGTGGCCAAGAAAGACGACGGAAACGGTCTGGTAAGATGCGCGTCTAATGTTGGGCCGACTAACTGATGACTGTGACTTTGCAAGCTGGATGGTGGTTGAGAAGTCGTTGAGCTGGTGGGCGATAAGGCGCCTTATCGTAGCCGCTCGGTTCTAGAACCCCCCTTCTTCGCTGGGTGAGCCCCTGATGGCTCAAGTACCCTTCAAGTACCCGGTACGAGCCTGGGCCAATCATCATGCAACCGCCCAACTCCAATCAGGGCTGTAAAAGCAAAATTTAAAATATCAAGGATATCAGGTGTAATTCTATTCGGATCCTATGTTAAAGATTCTTGTGCTTCTTAAAAACTAGGGAATAATGCAACTCTCCACCCAACTGCAGCCGTACCTTGTACGAGCATCCGATGGACCCAAGGAGCGCAAGTAAGTCGACCTCAGCCACCACCAAAATCACAGAACAACGCCCGTTTGCGCAATGCTAAGATATCCAGGAGAATACCGTCCCATCGATCGCTGTACATCGAACTTCTGAACAATGAAAAAAAAAAAAGAAAAAAAAATATCAAGGAACGAAAATATCCCCCCGGAAAGGTCAATCCGCCTTCTTGTCTCCCCCAAATCCTGATCGTCCCCTTGCCCCCGGAGAAATCCTACTTGAACTTGCCCCAAGAACAGGCGAGAGCAATCCCCCTGCATCCCATACCGACGATGATGATCTTGTCGTCTGGTGTCTGTCATCATCACTTAATGTATCAGTTAACTCAATCAAATCCCCTTCTCCAGGCGCAGTCCCAAATTCTGCCCCAGAGTGACCCCCTCCCAGCCCTAACACGCCACCACCACCTTTCCCACCACGCGGTCCCAACACCGGGGTCAGCGGCACTTGCACATGCTTTGCGCGTTCAATAGCACCACGCAGCCACATCTCAACAGCCGCAGCAGCCTTCTCCAGCCCAAGTGACCCCTGCCCACCACCAGTAGCCGCAGAGGTAGCATCACGGCCATCCTCGAACGGGCTCTCAACAATGAGCGCCGCGGCGGCAGGCGACCCATCAGGATCCAATAACTCATCGGTCTTGCTGAAGCCGAAGTGGGCACTGACGGCGCCCATGACAGACATAGAGGGCAGCGAGTCGATGTTGAGTCCGGGTAGGTGCTTGTTGGTCCAGGTGTTGAGCGGGTCGTTCTCAGGACCGGGGGCGCGCACGTTCCGGCCGAGGGAGCCAACGCCGCCAGGCCGGCGCATCCAGGCTGGACGGGGGTCGTCCAGTCCAGCGGATGCGGGATTGCCGCTGCTGCTAGTGCTGTTGAGGCGGGATCGAGAGGAGCTGGAAGACGTGCGGATGGGAAGTCGGTAGGAGGTGCTGCTGCGTGGGCTGCCGAAGACCGAGTCGGGGAGGGGAGCACTGGGCTGGTCGGTAGATGCCCGGGGGGTAGAAACAGCCGATGAGGTCTGCATGCTTTTCTTCCTGCGCGGAGGGAAGTATCCAAGCACTTTCCGGGGTACCCGAGCCACCTCGACAGGCTCAGGGAATGACTCTATGTACACCCATCTGACATGTTTCCAAGGTTTGTCGTCATCATCGTCGTCCCTTGTGTGATCGGTGGTCTTCCCGTTTGTAATCGGTGCGAAAGGGTCGTCCTGCTTTATGTCCCAACCAAACGGATCTACCGGCTCGGATGCTTTAGGCTTTGATGAACTTGCTGGAGGATCGCAGGGACGGCCCTTAACTTCGCATGCGTCTACCGGTATGGCCAGCCATTTCCGTACCTGAATGTTGTCTCGCGACCATAGTCCATTTGCCTTCCGGAAGGCATCTTCCCGACATCGGTACTTGAGCACGATGCCTGCGTATGTGTCTGTGCTCTGGACATGATGGATGTATGCCAGATATTCCGTGGGTTCCTGGCTCTGAGTAGGGCAATTGAGGTCTGCGTCCGAACTTCGTCTTTTGAACTTGCCCATAACGTCCAAACCCCCGTTTACCCCCTCATGACTCTCAAGGATACTCGCCGTTCGCAGGGTCTTCAGCGTGTCTGCCCTTCTCGCGGCCAGTCCTGCCCCAATATCATCTGCTCGCGGCCGTCTCTCAGTGGGAGGGACCGGGCCCCAGGTGCTGTTACCATTGTTGGCTGATTTCCGTGTCCGGCTCCCATCCCTACTGTGCGGCCGATGTGAGTCGTCACGCAAGCCCAACGTACCCCCTCCCAAAACCGATGCTGCCAGCTCTTGGACCGATGACCAGCTCGGAACCCAAGAGTTGCCTAGCAACCCGCCGCCAGGGCCTGAACTTCTGGATCGCGTAGGTGGCCGAACAACTGCCTTACCCGAATCATTCCTTCCCGTGACCGAGCCGATACGTGCGGCAGGGATATCAGGGGACTTGGTGGCGCCCAAATCGGAATACGTGGATGAAGCTTCTGATAGGTACTGCGAGCTGCGAACTCGACGGTTTCGAGGACGAACTGTAGTTGCATCTGAATCCTGTGCGACTGAGAGGAATGCACGAGAGGCGGGCGACGAGGAGGGGTTCATTTCCTCCGACATCCTCCCGACCAGGTCGGTCGCCTCGGCGTGCGGCACAAGCTGCGATAAGAGATGGGCATCAGATCGCCGGTGGTTCTAAAAGCGGCAGCGTTGCGCTTTGGTCGAGCAGGATGGCAAGGACGCGTCGCATTCCAGGTGCAGGGGAACCTCTTGCACTCGCCAGGACTTCACCAAAGTGGTCTCGGGTTACTTGGTAAGGTGTCGAGGGTGTCCCGTGTCGTGGCGACGAGTCCAAGACCCGCCGCAGTCGCAAATCCAGCGGCCAATGATCAAGCGTGGACCGCTACTGGGCAGCAACCGGAGAATACGGTCGATTAAATGACTTGGGCTCGGTGCAGGCACGTTCAGAAGCCAAATGCCGGTCGTCGATCTGGCCTCAATTCACGCTCCCAATATTCTATCCGTTAACAGCGAGCTGGTTGCAACTTGGCTTTCTGGGCGGACGACTTCGAGGGTTATGGATGACACGTACATACAAAACGGTATCAGCTCCGAGCTATTGTGGCTTCTGTGGTAACGCTCCTGGAGGACGCAACCCCAGCGCTCCGGCTTGGGCGGCGACGGCGGGTGCCCCCCTGGAAGCTTACTGGGGCCTAAAAAACCCCCAGCCGTTTTGGAATTTCTGGCCAATCACGACGAGGAGTCGCACTTTGTCAGACCCACCTTGATGGGTCCATATGCATTCAACGGGGGCTTCGACACGGGAAAAAACTGCTTTGTCAGAGGCCCAGAGCTACGATATCTTGGCTTGCCCAAGATTAATTTAACAGGTGTGCTCTCGAGAGAGTTTAGAAATAAGTGTATACTGAGATATTCTACGTTACCAGGGGGATCTTGTTCTCGACCGTTCAAGCGGGGAGGCGGGATGCAAGATGCAAGTATCAAGGATACCGTTACGAACCCCGTATTTACGAAACCTGTGCTTGGCCAGTGGAGCCGGGGCAGACATCTGCACGTGCCAATGTGCCGCGGGGCGGCAACCAAAATCGAAGTAAACAAATACAATTCACCAAGAGGGGCCTGGCGTGTTGAGATTGCTGTGGTTCTGCGACGCGCGCG